>Ga0098042_1000636_pt1 | contig 13691 bp, 18 predicted proteins | sample 9_EtaG_FD_75066 | JGI IMG/M metagenome (GOLD analysis project Ga0098042, IMG submission 75066) | Marine viral communities from the Subarctic Pacific Ocean - 9_ETSP_OMZ_AT15188 metaG | ecosystem: Environmental > Aquatic > Marine > Oceanic | place: Pacific Ocean | collected 2015-01-10
ACTTACTATGTTGAAGGCATGACACAAACTGAAATAAACGAAATGGTACAAAGAAATGTAGACCATTTAGAAGTTATTTTAGAATATGCACCTGTTGATAGTGATGATGAAACACCTAATGTAAAAGGAGCAGCAGATAGTAAAAAAACTACTCATGTTGCAGCTATTGCTACAGGTAAACAATATATTACTGATAATAGTTAATTATGCCAGATAAAAAAGAAACTGTTGAAGTTGAATTAACACCTCAACAGCAAAATATTCAAGCTCATATAACAAGCTTGACTAATAAAATAAATCAACATCAATTTGAGATTGATGAATTAATGCCTAGTTTAAATATGTATAAACAAGCTTTAGCAGAAAGCATGAAAGAGCAAGTTGATAATATTCCAAAGGAGGAAAAAAATGACAATACTTAATATATTAGCGTGGGTTACTGCAATAATATCTATAGCTTCAGTTATAGCAGCAATAACGCCTACCCCTAAAGATGACCATTGGTTTAGTTACTTATACAAAGTAATTGACTGGTGTGCATTAAACGTATTAAAAGCAAAGGATAAATAATATGAAAAATTTAATAATAATAATAGGTGCTGTATTTATATCATCATGTGCAACTGTAAGTGCTGTAATAGATGGCGGTAAAGATTTAACAACTAGCGTTATAGATTCAACTGTTAAAACAGCAGGTGCTATAACCACCTCAGCTTTAGAAGATGTTAGTGGCGTTATTGACACTGTAGCAGAATCAACAGGAGATGTTGTTGATAATGTTGTTGAACAAGTTGATGAACAAACTGACGAACTACAAAATTCTGATGATGAGGATACAAAGTGAGTTTTTTAAAAAGATTTTGGAACAACCTTACAGGCACAGAAGAAGTCAAAGTGAGAACTAGAAATAAAAAAGGTCATTATGTGGCGGATGATAAATCTACGCCAGATGTAAATGAAGCTTGGACAACTAAACGAGTTAAAAAAACTATTAAAAAATAATGGCTAAATCACCAGATGCGTTCGTTTATAACGCTACGTTAGAAAGAATCGTAGATGGTGATACTTTTGATTGTTCTTTAGATTTAGGTTTTAAAGTAACATTAGTTGGTCAACGTGTTAGATTAGCTGGTATTGACACACCAGAAAGCAGAACTAGAGATTTAGCAGAAAAAAAATTAGGTCTTGCTGCTAAATCACGATTACAAGAATTATGTATCGGTAAGTTTAAAGTTAAATCTTTAGGCAAGGGTAAGTATGGGCGAATACTTGGCATACCATATACAGAAGATGGTAGAGATATTTGCCAAATTCTTATAAAAGAAGGTCATGCCGTAGAATATGACGGAGGCAAGAAAAATAAAGTTTGGGGTGATTATTAATGGAATCAGCCGTAACTGTAATTCAGGAAGTAGGTTTTCCAATAGCAGCTGCAATAGGTTTAGGTTGGTTTATTTATAAATTAGTAATACGAATAGTTGATGGCATGGAACAAAAATTAGATATTGTTGATGAAAAAGTAGCACAACAAATAAGCGCTATCGAAGAACGACTAGGTACAAAACTTGATTCTCAACATGGTATTTTGGTAGCATTGATAGACAGAGTTAGAAGTTTGGATAATGAAATTATAAGGCAAGACACTCTAATAAAAACTATTCTTGGCGTACCACAACTTATAAATAGTAATAAAATTGCAAAAGCAGAAAGAGATGACCAAAGAAAAGATTGATAAACAAAAAATGGAGGATGAAGCAGCAAAAATGAGAATAGCAGTTTGGTTTACCTTCATAGGCGCAATCATGTTTGTTGCAATTATTGCTATGAATATTAGTGCAGATACTATAACTCATAAGTTTAAAAATCCTTCTTTTAGTGGAATTAATACCTCCTCTCATTATCTTACAATAGAAAATCAAGAGTTTAACCGTAAGATGACCATAAAAGAAGAAATTAAAGCCATACAAGAACAAATAGAAAGAGACAAAGAAAATACAACGTTGGCTAGATTTATACGTAATTTAGAATCTAGAATATATGCACAATTATCAAGACAGTTGGTAGAAAATTTGTTTGGGGAAACACCAAGCACAGAGGGGACACTAACATTAGAGGGCAACACCATCAAATATAGTATTAAAGATGGCGTTATAACTTTAATTATTACGGACGAAAACGGAAATGTCACTGAAATACAGCTGCCTATTGGTAATTTTAGCTTCTAGTTGTAGTTTAAACCCTGTTGTAAACAATTTAGAAGATGGTAAATCCTTACCGCGTGTTCTACAAATACAGTCAAAAGAATTACTTAAAGTTGACCAACCAAAAATACCTATAGTAGTTGCAGTTTATCCAAACGGATTTACAGACCAAACAGGACAAAGAAAAAGTAACAGCGAATTTGCATTATTTTCTTCTGCAATCACACAAGCACCAAGTCATTTGCTTATAAGAACATTAAAACATACTGCTAATGGTAAGTTTTTTAGAGTTGCTGAAAGAGTTGGCTTGGACAATTTAACTAAAGAAAGACAACTCATACGTTCTGCTAGAGAACAAAACGAACAAACTGATGGCCCAAAACCAATTATGCCTTTACTTTTTGCAGGCGTGCTTATGGAGGGTGCTGTAATAGGATATGACACAAACATAAAAAGCGGCGGTATTGGAGCTAGGTATCTTTCTATTGGAAGCAGCAAACAATATCGTGTAGATAATATTACAGTTGCTTTACGCATGGTTTCTATTGCTACAGGCGAAGTTTTGATAGATGTATTAGTTAGCAAACAGATATATAGCTATGGGCAATCACAAGATGTATTTAGATTTATAGAAGCCGGCACAGAGCTTGTTGAGATAGAAATGGGTGATGCAGAAAACGAACCAACAACATTAGCGCTGCAAAGGGCTATTGAGGAGTCAGTTTTGCAAATTGTAAAAATAGGTTATGATAAAGGATTCTGGGAGAAAAAAGATGATGAAACTAATTAGTTTATTGTTTATCTCTACATTAGTATTTGCAGCAGATAATGAAATATATGTAGACCAAAGCGGTGCCACCGCTAATATAGATTTAGAACAACTTGGTTCTGGAAATATTATTGGTGGTTTAAATTCTTCAGCAGGTAGTTTAACTGCTTTAGATTTAGATGGTATTACTATGACGCTAGATATAAATCAAATAGGCGATACAAACAAATTTCTTGGTGATATATTAGGAGATTCTATAACGGGTTTTTTTGAATTTGATGGCGATAGTAATACTTTTACTATTCAAGGCGACCCTACTAATACTTATGGTATTGATAATTCAAATTATAATGTAGATGTTACAGGTAGTTCTAATACATTTACTTTAGACCATGGCACAAGTGCTTTAGCAGCAACTCTTGATTTAGATTGGATTATACAAGGTGATAGTAATACATTTGACTTTGATATTAATTATGATGGCGGCACTTCTTATGTCGATGTTGATGGTGATAGTAACACAGTGAACTTTACAGGCTCTGGGTATGCTGGTGGTTATTTTTATTTAGACCAAGCAGGTAACAGCAGAACATTTAATATTACACAAGCAAGCACCCAAGATAATGACTGGCTTAAAATTTTATCTATTGGCAATAATGGTACTGTGTGCGTCATTCAAAACGACCAAGGCACAAGCACAAGTTGCTGATATTGGAGATATATCTGAACTAAATGGTTCAGCACAAATTGTAAGAGATAAACCTTACGAAGCTAATTTAAAGTTTGCTATACAAAGTAATGATGAAGCTATAACTAAAAATGGTCGTATGGCTATTACATTTTTAGATGATTCAACTGTAAAACTTACTGAGCATAGTCAGTTACTTATTGATGAATATATTTATGACCCTGACCCTAGTAAAGCAAAAATGGCTCTTACTTTTGGTCTTGGAACAGCAAGGTTTATTACTGGCAATCTAAATCGTATAGATAAACAGAACATATCTTTAAAAACACCTACAGCTAACATAGCAATACGTGGGACTGATTTTACGGCTACAGTTGACGAATTGGGACGTAGCCTTATTATTTTATTACCAGACGCTCTAGGGCTTTCTAGTGGCGAAATAGAGGTAGTTACAGCTACAGGAAGTGTTTTATTAAATAAACCATATGAAGCTACTACCGTAGATGTATTTGAGAACTCACCTACTAAACCTGTAATATTAGATTTAACATTAGATATTATAGATAATATGTTAATTGTTACGCCACCTAAAGAAGAAGATATTGCACAAGAAGAAACAGCAACAACTAAAACAGTTAATTTATTAGATTTTAACGATTTAGATATAGACTATCTTGCAGAAGATTTTTTAGATGATAACAGTCTAGAATTTACTGAGTTAGATATAAATTATCTTGATGTTAATTTTTTGGAAGATTTACTAGACGTATTAGATGCCTTAGCTATTGAAAAAGAAGAAGACCAACTGACTGCAGTTACGAGCGTAAATATTACAGGCACATTAATAGGACAAGACTCAAACACACAAATTACAACAATTGTTACAGGGCAAACTATTAGCTTACGCAGAAAAGTAAGTGAATCAGCACAGGTAGACCTTGTATCTGGAAATGGTTATACAGTAATCCTAATACAAGATGGCGTATCAAATGTTGTTAAAATTAATGGTGGTGGTGATTCAGTCATAACAATAAGACAAAGCAGCGGATGAAAAAACTTATAATTATTATATTGCCTGTATTATGCTTACCTTTAATATTTAAAAGCATACCAACAGAAATATTAAAACTTAAAGTGTATGACACTTTTATAAAAACACCAGCATCATCTGGTAATTTTGTCATTCTTAATATTACAGAAGAAGATGTGGAAAAAGAAGGAGGCTGGCCTTTTCCTAGACAAAGATTAGCTGAGATACAAATAGAATTACTTAACAAAGGTGCTATAGGTGTTGGTTGGGTAATAAGTTTTCCACAACCAGATAGAATGGGTGGAGACAATATTTTTTCAGAAAGTTTGTCTTATTCTCCCTCCGTTATAGCAATGTTTGAAGATGGTAAGGGTAATTATCCAGCCTCACCAGGCACGGTTTTATTAGGTGAATATAATAATGGTATAATTTCTACGGGAGTAAAAGCAAACCTACCTCAGTATTCCAACCACACTTTACAGGGTTTGGCTATTGCTCCCACTGATATTGACCAACTTGTAAGAAGAATACCTCTTTTAGTAAAAACACCTAACAACGATTGGATTCCTAGTTTCGGTACACAAATATACAAAGCATTATTTGGTGTAAAAACTTATATTATAAAAACTAATGATAATGGTATACAGGAAATATCAATACGAGGAATACCGCCAGTTAAAACAGATAGTTTTGGTCGTAAATGGATAAGTTGGGTAGATACACCACAAACTGATTTGCAGGAGATGAATGTGAATGGAAAGTTTGTTTTTGTAGGTGTTACTGCAAATGGCGTATTTCCTCAAATAGCTACACCCGTTGGGTTGCTTGAACCACATAAAATACAAGCAGCATTAGCGGAATCTATACTTATACAAAATAGTCCTTTTATACCTGACTATGCTCTTGCTGTTGAATTACTTAGTTTGTGCATTTTTGTAAGTTTAGTTTGGTTTGCATTGCATTTATTAGGTATAACTTGGGGTATAGCAATAGCTACAATAATTATGATAATTACATCATTAGGCGGATATTTTTTAATACAAAAAGGATTGTTGATAGATGTTTCGTGGACATTAATATCAGAATTTATTACAGGTTCTGTTGCATTTTATTTAAGATTTAGACAGCAATACAAACTTAGACAACAAATAAAAAAACAATTTGAACATTACCTAGACCCAAGACAAGTTAAAAAATTACAAGATAATCCAGAATCTTTAGTGCTTGGTGGAGAGCGTAGATATTGCACATTTCTATTCAGTGATGTCAGAGGTTTTACTGCTATGTCAGAAAAACTGGAGCCAGAAGAAGTAACTAAAATTATGAACAAAGCTTTAACCATACAAGCTGATGCAGTAAAAAAATACGGTGGTATGGTAGATAAATATATTGGCGATGCAATGATGGCCATATTTAATGCACCGATAGATTTACCAAATCACGAAACTGTAGCAGTGTTATGTGCTGAAGAAATACAAGATAATATTAAAAAAGCTAATCTTGGTATTGAGATAGGTCTTGGAGTAAACACTGGATATGCAGTTATAGGTAATATGGGTAGCGATACAAGATTTGATTACTCGGCCATAGGTGATGCTGTAAATTTAGCTGCAAGATTAGAAAGCTCAACAAAGGAAGTTGGAGAAGATATTGTTATAGGTTATGATACTATCAGTGCAAAAAACTTTAGCAACGAGTTGTTATTAAAAGAACTTAATAGTATCTTTGTTAAAGGAAAAGAAAAGCCAATAAAAATATATACGTTACAAAATGGTTAATAAAAAAATGACAGCAGAGGATGTAGCAGAAAGACTTACAAAGTTAGAAACAATTTCACATGAACGTTGGAAAACTGCTTTTAATGAATTTTCTGATATAAAACAACAAATTACATACATTAATTCAACTATAAAAGCAGCTACTTTTGGCGTTTTTGGATTTATTGGTGCTATAGGTATAGCTGTATTAACGAGGTTTTTAATATGAAAGCATTATTTAAAAATATTGTAGGAGCAGTAGCACCTACTTTAGGCACGGCATTAGGCGGACCGATGGGAGGTATGGCTGCAAACATGATTTCTGAAGTATTAGGCGTTCCTAACAACCAAAAATCAATAGAAACGGCAATACAAAACGCTACTCCTGAACAAATGTTAGAACTTAAAAAAGCTGAAAAACAGTTTGAGATACAAATGAAAGAACTTGATGTTGATATATTTGAATTAGAAGTTGCTGATAAACAACATGCCAGAGGCATGTTTAGTAAAGATTGGACTGCTCGTATTATTGGATTGTTTACTATTGGTGGATTTTTAGGGTATATATTCTTAGTTACTTTACAGCCACCAGAACAAAATAGCGAGGCTTTAATAAATCTTGTTTTAGGTTATCTAGGAGGATTAGCAAGTGCAATTATTTCGTTTTATTTCGGAGCATCTCATACCCCCGACAAAGGAGAGTAAAATGCAAACATCAAAAGAGGGCATAGCTCTCATAAAAAAATTTGAAGGTTGCAAATTAGAAAGCTATAAATGCGCTGCTGGCGTTTGGACAATAGGTTATGGCTCCACTGCTGGTATATCAGAAGGCATGTCTATATCGCAAGAAAGGGCTGACATGTTATTACTGGAAGATATACAAAAATTTGAAGACGCAGTAAATGATTTAGTTGAAGTGGACTTGCAACAAAATCAATTTGACGCTTTAGTTTCTTGGACTTTTAATTTAGGGCCAACTAATTTAAAAAACTCAACACTGCTTAAAGTTTTAAATAGTACACATGTCGATTGGGCAGACATACCATATCAAATTCAAAGATGGAATAAAGCTGGTGGAAAAGTTTTAGAAGGTCTTGTCCGCAGAAGAGAAGCAGAAGCTTTATTGTTTGAGGGAAAAGAGTGGCATGAGGTGTAAATATGCCATTAAGTAAATTTGTTTTCAAACCAGGAATAAATAGAGAAGGAACCTCTTATGATAACACTGGAGGTTGGTTTGACGTTAATTTAGTAAGATTTAGAAAAGGCAGACCTGAAAAATTTGGAGGATGGTCTAAAGAAACCTCCAATACGTATCTAGGTAAAGCTAGAGCCTTGCATGGCTGGAACTCATTAGAGGGTAGTAAATTTTTAGGTCTAGGCACAACTTTTAAATACTACATCAAAGAAGGTGCTTCTTTTTCAGACATCACTCCAATAAGATTAACAACATCTGCTGGCGATGTTACATTTGCAAAAGTTGCTAATAGCGACGCTACAATTACTGTAACCGATACCGCGCATGGAGCGGTAAAAAATGATTTTGTAACATTTAGTGGTGCTTCTTCATTAGGCGGTAACATAACTGCCACCGTACTTAATCAAGAGTATCAAATAGCAACCATAGTAAACGCAAATAGTTACACTATAGAAGCAAAAGATACATCTGGTACTACAGTATTAGCTAATTCTTCAGATACCGGTAATGGTGGTTCCTCTGTTGTAGGCACATATCAAATCAATGTAGGGCTTGATGATTTTATAACAGGAACTGGATGGGGTGCTGGTACTTGGGGCGAAGGCACCTTTGGTTCAGCTACATCATTGTCTGAAACCAACCAATTAAGATTGTGGACGCATGATAACTTTGGAGAAAATATAATAATAAATCCCAGAGCTGGAGGCATTTACAGGTGGGTTGAAAATAATGGTTTAAACACAAGAGCATTAGAACTTTCACAAGTAAGTGGTGCTAATTTAGTGCCTACCAAAGGTTTACAAGTTATTACATCGGAAATTGATAGACATTTGATAGTATTAGGAGCCGACCCTATATCATCTGGTACAAGAACAGGAACAGCAGACCCTATGTTAGTTGCTTTTAGCGACCAGGAAAATGAACTTGAGTTTGAGCCATTAATTACAAATACTGCTGGAAGTCTCAGACTATCTTCAGGCTCTTCAATTATAGGTGCTACAAAATCAAGACAAGAAATTTTAATATGGACAGATACTGCTTTGTATAGCATGCAATTTGTGGGACCACCTTTTACTTTTGCTTTAAATTTAATTAATGAGGGAACTGGTTTGATAGGTCCTAAAGCTGCCATAACAACAGCTTCTGCAATTTATTGGATGTCAGCAACAAATTTTTATATATATACCGGTTCTGTAAAAAAAATACCATGTTCCGTACATAATTTTGTGTATGGAGATATAAATTTTACACAATCTTTTAAATTTCATGGCTTTTCCATAACAGAAAAATCAGAAGTTGGTTGGTTTTATTGCTCATCTTCATCAAGCGAAATAGATAGATATGTTATTTATAATTATGAAGATAATATATGGTATTACGGACAGCTTGAAAGACATGCGTGGCTAGATACTGGTATAGAAGATTATCCTAGAGCAACATTTAACAATCATTTGTTTGAACAAGAAACTGGTTTTAATGATGATGGAAATCCTATGACAGGAGTTTTTATTGAAAGTTCAGACATAGAATTATCTGAAGGCAATCAATTTACATACATACAAAGAATGTTCCCTGATTTTAAATTTTTATCAAATGAAAGCGGTGGTAAAGTTAATGTGGTGATTAAAACCAGAAACAATCCAGGTGAATCACTATCAATAAGTTCAACAAATTCTATAGCATCTACTACAGGACAAGTAAACTTAAGAACTAGAACAAGACAGGCAGTTATTAGAGTTGAATCAGATGACGATGACGTAAATGGTAATGATAGCGTAGGTTGGAGGCTTGGAGCTACTAGGCTAGATATAAAGCCTGACGGACGTAGATAATGGCAAAACTTTTACCTACAAGCTTGCCACTTGCGCAAAACGAGGTAACTGGTGAAATTTTTAATAGATTAGTTCGTATAATTGAGTTAAACTTAGGACAGTTTGACCCAAATCGAACACCGCAATTCAATGAAACAGAAATTGCGCAATTAAACTTTTTACAGGGTGATGTAATTTGGAACACCTCTGCAGGAGTATTGCAAGTCTACGTAGGAAATAAATGGCTGCAACTGCATGTTCCTAACACCCCTAATAATGGTTTTGAAGCTACGGCTTCTTTAGGCGCTGTTTCTGTTGTGAACAAAGGTGATATAGCAGTAAATATAACGGTAGCCTAATAACTTAGGAATATTTATATGTTAGCTAAAAAACAAATTACTGATGAATATAAATTAAAAAATATTATACTAGGTTATCCTTCTGATTGGTTTGTAAATAAAAAAACTCTTAATTTAGCAAAGAAATCTTTGCCAAACATTGTAAAATTTTACAAAAGTATGGGTATTGAAAACCCTGAAAAATCACCATTAGCAAAAATTATAAAAGAACCATTAAAAGATGTATATACTGCACCTTTGTTTTCAAATAATTTTTGTAAAATCTTATTAGATGAAATACAAAATATGGAAAAATATTTTAATTTTGCACCAAATCCAGAAGAAGACAAATTAAGACAAATACCAGAAATAGTTTTAAACGAAAAATGTCCAGAACTATATCAGTCACTTATGAATGTAGTAGATTCTTTTATAAATCCTATATTATTAACTATATGGAACAGGCATGTAACCGGCGGTAATATACAAATTGCTAATTATAATTTAAAAGATAAACAACAAGGTGCTTGGCATCACGACGCAAGCTCTGATGTAAGCATTGTAGTTCCTTTAAATACCGGAGACTACGAAGGAGGCGGTACTGAATTTTGGAAAAAAGGCGTAATAAAGCCTTTGCCAACAGGTAATGGTTTGATATTTCCTAGCTATACACATATGCACAGAGGACTACCAGTTTACAAGGGTGATAGATATTTGTTAGTTTTTTGGTTAACATCTATAGATAGAGATATTAACACTGAACAAAATTGCAGGTAAAATTAAGATATGAACAAAATAGATAACAGTGGAATGGGTATAGCAGCACTAGGACGTGATGGCGATAAATTTATGGCCCATGTAACTACAGGAGAAATGGTAGTACCTCCTGTAATTAATGAAGAAACAAAACAAAGAATTATAAAAGAGATGAGAGCTGCTGGATTAAATCCAAATGAATACACAGTAGGCGGCGGTATGTCTATTAATCCAATTACAGGTATGCCTGAATTTGGCTTTCTTAAAAAAGCTTTTAAATCAATTAAAAAAGTAGTAAAAAAAGCAGCTCCTGTTTTAGGAGTTGCAAGTATGTTTATACCAGGTATAGGACCTGCTATTAGTGGAGCGCTTAAAGCAGTTCCAGGTATAGGAGGAGCTTTATCTGGTGGTTTTAATCTTCTTACTGGAGCAGGTGCAGCTGGCGGTGCAGGAGCAGGAGCAGCAGCAACTGGCAGATTTTCTCGTTTAAAAAATTTCTTTAACCCTGCCGTTGGAACAAAAGGTGTTTTTGGAGGAACTTTTGGGCCAAATTTACGAAGTGGTATAGGTAAATTTTTTAGTGGCCAAATGGGTCAACAACCCGGTATGCCTGGTGGTATGCCTAGTTACGAACAGCAAGGTATGCCTCATGGAGGAAATTTTGCATTTATGTCCGGCGGCGGTCAAAATGATGCTTACCAAGCTTTATCGCAAATGAATCCAGACCAACAAAATGCCTTTAACAGTTTCTTTACAGATAGCCAAGACTATCCAGGACTTATGCAGGACCCAAAAGGTAATTTATACGACCCATCTACAATGATGAATGAAATGATGACTGCCTTTGGAAACTCCTCTTCTGGTGGGCAAATGGGTGGTTTAGCAAGCTTCTTCAGAAGAGACCCTGCAGATAAAGGAAGAACTCCGCAATTTATAAAATCTATAGGGGACTTATTTGGGTTTGGAGGAAGTTCTGGACCTACTAACAATGAAGGCGGAGGTAGTTTTTTTGGCAGAGAAACTCCTGGAGGAATAAAAGGAATTGAAGATTTTTTAAAAAGACCGAATATGGGAGCAGCTGGTATAAGCGCTTTGCTTGGTAAAGTGGTATACGACGCAGCAAAAGAAAGACAAGGCGGTTTAGCTGCAACTCCGGCAGTAACAATGGATTCACTAGGTAGATACCAGCTTTCAAAAGCTTTGGGAACTGGTGGCACTAGACAAGAGTTTGGTTTAGGAAACGCACCCCCTAAATTAAAATTTGCTACAGGCGGTGTTGCTGAACTAGATTTAAGAGATGGCGGAGAAAGCTCAGGACCTGGCACAGGCACTAGCGATGACATACCAGCCATGTTAAGTGATGGTGAATTTGTTATGACTGCCAAAGCAACTAGAGGAGCTGGTGCATATAATTTAAAAAATTCTAAATCAGGTATAGAAATGATAAAAGGCAGTAGCCCATCAAGAGAAGAAGGCGTAAAAAATATGCGTAAGTTAATGAAAATATTTGAGGCAGTATAAATGGCAGTACAAAACTTTTCAGCTAACAATCAAGTTTCACCTGTTATTACTGGTTTTACACGTGATGATAGACTAAGCGACCCATTTGTAAGAGAGCTTTACTTTGGAGGACCAGACAGCCCAGGTATAATCAGTGAAGCTTACAGAGCTGCACAAAAAGGCTATCTTGACACTCCTTTTCAGCCAAAACGTGTTGCTGGATTCTCACCGTTTGCAAATAGAGCTATGGAGTCTGTTTATTCTGGTATTGGCGGTTATAGACCATTTTTAGATTTTCAAAAAAGCGCTTTATTAAGAAGCATGGATACAGTTGGCGATAGGAAACAATTGCTTGACCAATCTCTTTCCGGGTACAGAGGTGCTTACGGAGATTTATTATCTAGTTTTGGACAACAAGGTCCAGCAGCTAGAGATTATCTAAGAGCATCTTTAACTGGTTTTGACCCAAGCTCTGTATCAAATTTTTATAATCCTTTTGAAGAACAGGTAGTACAACAAACCATTGATGACGTTTTTAAAAAAGGAGAAATAGAGGATGCAGCACAAAGGGCAGCTAACATCAAAAGAGGTGGTGAATCAGCATTTGGTTCAAGAGCTAGACTTACAGCTGATGAAAGAAGAGCAGCACTCGGCAGAGGTTTAGGCGAAGCTTTAGGTAAAATAAGAAGTGGAGGATTCCAAACAGCACAAGATAGAGCTTTAGCTGAATCAAGATTTGGAAGAGGGCGTTTATCTGATGCAGCAAAATTTGAGCAAGGTTTAGGTAGTAGCTTGTTTGGAGCTAGAAGAAATATATCAGGCGATATAAGAGGTGTATCTGGTGATTTAGGAGGACTAGCATCAGATTATGCGGGATATGGCAGAGGTATAGGTGCCTTAGCAGGAGATTATACAAAGTTTGGTAGAGATGAAAGACAAGAGCTACTAGGCTTTGATGAATTATCAAGACAAATGAAACAAAGAGAAATAGATTCTATTTACGCTGCAGATGAGAGAAATAGGTTTGCGCCAATGAAATCACTTGAATTTATTAAAGGATTTACCCCACAGTATGTAGGTGGTAGTTCAGATGTGAGAACAACATATGGTATGCCAAGAGACCCTTTCAGTGATGGATTAGGTACATTTTTAAGTTCTTATAGTAATTACGCTAATACTAATACTGGACAACAACAAGGTACAGGGCAACAGCAGGGACAGCAGCAAGGTGGAGGACAGCAACAAGGAAGCGGACAGCAAAATACAAACTACGGTATGCCAGGCACTTATCAATATGGTCAAGGGTATGGTCAAGGGTATGGTCAAGGGTATGGTCAAGGGTATGGCTATCCTGGATATGGAACAGCTTAATGAGTGTTTTAAATCGAAAAATGTTTGCAAACGGTGATGTAGTAAATCCCGGCTCACGTGCTACTGTAAACATAGGACCCAACATGCCTACACTTACATCTGGTGATGTGCGTAAGCTTATTGAGTTTTATGTATCACAAGGTATGAACTCTATTGACATTCAAGAACAAATTGGTCCGTTGACTGGATTATCAATGAATGACATTGAACAGCTGGTTATAGAGTCTGGTGGCAGTGTAAATCCAGCTGTAAATACACCAGCAGTAATTGACCCA
>Ga0098042_1000640_pt1 | contig 13606 bp, 26 predicted proteins | sample 9_EtaG_FD_75066 | JGI IMG/M metagenome (GOLD analysis project Ga0098042, IMG submission 75066) | Marine viral communities from the Subarctic Pacific Ocean - 9_ETSP_OMZ_AT15188 metaG | ecosystem: Environmental > Aquatic > Marine > Oceanic | place: Pacific Ocean | collected 2015-01-10
CGAATGAACACAGGCAGGTTCGTCACAAAAGACGTTTCAGCGTTATCCGTGTAATCCTGTATCGCCGTTTTTAATTGCGCGTAGGTAAAAGCCATCAAGCAATCCTTACAATTGCGCTACTTGCGTCCGCTGTCGGGAAGGTGATTGTAAAGTTTGAGCTACTGGACGCTTGATCAGACCCAAAGTCAAACACTGCAACAGCTTTGTTTGAGTCACTACTATTGTAAATTAGACAACCTCGCGCTGTAATCGTTGAGCTTGAGAAGGTCACATCGTTAAAATCCACAAACGCTGTTGTCCCACTCGTTGTCGGGGCAACTGCCGTCAGGGTAGCTCCACCCGCACTATAACCAGTTCCGCTCACCTCATTACTGGTTGTGTACGCCGTGGTGGTTGCGTCAAGACTTGCGCTGCTTGTGTACAATGCAACCTTAAAAGTGTCTCCTCCACCCGCGAAGTTATGAACACCCTCAAGAAGCTCTTTCTTGAAACTCGTGCAGACTGCTGTTGTTATAGCCATATCAAATATTCCTACACTATCGTTATGTTTCCGACCATACTGCTATGGTTAGTGCATTGATACACCAAAGATGTGTCGCTTGGTTCATGTGGAACAATAAACTGAGTCAGCCCAGTTGTTGAGTTGTAATTCTCTGTCACGCCTGTTGTAAAAGCAGATCCGCCATTAGACGTTCTAATCTGCAAAGGGTGGCTACTCACGTTGGCCGTATTGTCGATCAGATAAGTGTGACCCTTATAGAAGGTGAAATTTGGGTTGTTACCTGAAGTGGCCCCCGGTCCTGTAAATGTGTATGCCGAACTTCCGCTAGTGCCAGCAGTATACTTTGTTACCGGACCTGTGGTTTCATCATTCAACCTTATCCAAACACCGCCATGAGCGAAATAAAGGCCGCCTGTAGCGTGAACGTGAGCCACAGCTCCATGATAGGTTGATGCACTGGGCAAATCACTTAGGTTGGCATAGTAAAATACGATCTTGTTAGCGCCAGAACTTACATCTAAAAGCCCATTGGCATCTATGATATCAGTTAATACGCTAGAACTGTTTCCTAGTGCAGCGTAAATCTCATTGAAGTTATCGTTTATCTTGTCAGCGCCAGCACGGAGAGTGTCTCCGGTGCCATCATTAGCGCTCGACCCTATCCCTACTGTTTGCTTTGCCATTTAACCCTCGTCAAAAGTTTTGTTACTAGAGTCTAATGTAACGTCTGTTGAGTCAAAGGTCGATGCTATGAATGCACTTACAGACAAAGAGCCAAGACTAATAGTTGCAGACACACCAGTTACAGCTACGTCAATCGGCTGAACGGGGACAGCGCCGGAAATAGAAATATTTCCCAACTTCACTTTTGCAAATGGCGTAGGAATAAATTGTACGGTTTGTAAATTAAAAGCAGGAAACTTAATTTCTACAGAAACAATATTTTGCGTATCTGGGCGTGGATTACGCAATGCTTCTGCGTCAACAACGTTTCTAGGTGGTGTTAGCTGTGGATGTTTTGGTTCATATTCATCGGGGCCGACCAAAAGCCCATTCCATTCACGCCGCATATCTCGCAAACGATAACGAAATCCTGATCTATCAGATATTCCATAAGAATATTTGCCAGAAGCAAAACGACCCATCAACTTACCCTGTAATATTGCAAGCTAGGCGCGACAGTAAATGACGCCCTATCGCGATCCTCTGCTTGAGCGCGATCAAACTCTTCATCATATATAGACTTCAGAAGTTGAATTCTGTCAGGGGCTTTCTTAATCGCTATGTAGTAAGCAAGACCCGCTGCCAAACAAGGATAGAACCTGAAAGGAACCTCTACTGTGTTTGTAAAAGTGTCAGCGTCTTCAATGCGTGTAAGGCAATCAAAGTGCAAAACATCTGTAGAGTTTTCTGGCAATGGCCATATCTTTATTGCAGGAGTTATTTGGCGATCAATGAAAAATTGCGTTGGACGCCCAGTAGTAGATTTGTTCGGGATGCTAAGATATTCATCTCTACTAATTCTGCTCATGGCAAAGTCAGTGCCGCTACGACGAACAACCATAGACAAAACGTCTATTACATCAGTGCCAAGATTGTAATCACCATCTGAACCAGTAACTGTTTGAGTTCTTTGTGCTATTGTCCATTGATTTAAACCACGATTTGCCCAATCAGCAAACAAAAGGTTCAACGATCTTTTAGCAGTTTTCAGATCATAACCAGTGCGAACCTCCAAACCACAGCGCTCAAAGGCTTCTTCGATGTAATCACTTACATCAAGCTCAAAGTTCGTTGAACCAGAAGTTGTCATTATTTTTTAACCTTGCCGCCACCACGCATACGACGACGTGCGGCCTTTTTAGCTGCACCACCACCCTTCATGCGAGTTGCTTTTTTAGCGGCACCGCCTCCCATCATACCCATAGCCATTGCTTTTCTGGGAGAAACTTTTTTGGCAGCGCCACCGCCCATCATCTTTTTGGCCTTTTTGGCGGCTCCGCCACCCATCATCTTTTTGGCCTTTTTAGCAGCGCCGCCGCCCATCATCTTTTTAACTTTTTTAGCCATTGTTCAACCTTCTTTCTCGTCTTGCTAAGATAAGTTTGATGTAGTCTTCAGGATCGTATTGTTCATAGTATCCCACTTTTTCTAGCTTTTGACTAGCATCGTCCAATTCTGAAAGTTTCTGAATAAATATTATGGCCACTTCTGCCTCAAAAACTAATACCCATAAATCCTGCTTAGTGACAGAAAAGTAACTATTCATAGCCATGCAGGCTGCTTCTAACTCATCGTATGATCTATCTGGATCCTCATCAATACAAACAGTTAGCGCATTGTTAGAGTCAAAATTTACACACTCATCAGCGACTCTATCCCATAAATCGCCATCACACACGACAACTTTCACACGCTCATCCAACCATGCTTTTTTTGCATAAGGACAAAGCGCAAATCCAGAGTCAGGATTTACAGGCGATAAATCTTCCATAATCCAACGACGAATAAAGTCATTCATTTCTTCTTACGTCGAACAGCCTTCACCCTGCGTGGCTTGCCAGCAGGCTGACCAATGCGTTTTTTCTGGGCTATGCGAGACTTTTTTTCCGACTTTGTAAGTTCGGAAGTTGTTTTTGGAGTCTTAGAGGACACCCTTTTACTGGGGCGACAATATGGAGTCCCCCGTTTCTCACCTTTGCTACGCCCACACGCCTTGCCTGTTTTAACGTCCTTCCAGTCTTCTTTGAACCATCTTTTAAGCGCAAGACCACTTTTTGTCTTTCTAACTGCCATTTAATCCCTCGACTCTCGTATCTCTTTAAGAGTTTCCTGAATAGTCATATTCTTCTTAGCATTTGGATCATATTTGCATTGATATTCGCTTGGGACAAATTCTAAATACTCAAAGAACTGAGATTCAATAGTATTGTTAGCTCCTTTGAATATACAAACTAATTCTCTATTAGTCAGCTTCTCACACTTTACCTTGCGACAAGTAACCATTTGATCAGCACTGGCGGAGTTTGCTTTTAACAATAATATAAAGGCTGTTAAAGCTGCCATACCAACACAAACCACAAGTATCCATGCTACGATCTCAACAAACTTCCGTCTGCGCTCACGTTGGCGATACAATGTTTCTTTACGCCTTTTTCTTATTTGACCTTCCATTGCCACGAGTGAGTCCCATTTTGACTTGCCCATGGTTAAGGAAATCCACTGCTGTAGCTCGTATCGCTGCTGTTGAGCCTTTTGTTTGTTGGCGAATGTGGTGATCGCTTCCTGCTCAACACTTTGACCAGAGAAAAGCTTTTTAAAAATGGGGGGATTCTTAGCTTCTTTTTCCATCTGATCTAAGTCAGAAAGCGCACCCATCCATCGAGATAAATCGCTTGCCATAGATTCAATATCTCGACCTATAGCAAAGCCTTTTTTAAGAGCGCCGAAGGCCGCTGAAGCAGTAGCCATTGCTGATACTGGATCCATCAGTACACCTTTACGTTTTTGTCTACCGTAGCTGGTAGACAATAAGCCGTTATAAGGTTTCCTTGCCCATGAAGCCTTTTAGCAAAATATACACAATCATCCACGCTTCTAAATTTGAGCGGTTCGCCCTTCACCTTAACGTCATCAAGAAAAACGTATAAGACGAAGACATGGATTATCTCAATTTTGTCGCCTTTCTTCGACGTTCCATCACAGAGCCACACCCTCTTGCGATCATGCCGTCTTTTGGCTGATTATTAACCTTACGCTTTCTTGGCTGCATTTCGGCTGCTACTGCGCCGCCAGCCTCCATTTTCTTAGCTTTTTTCTTCTTTTTCCCACCAGTGCCATAATTAGCAGCGCCTACTTTTCTGCATTTTGCAATGGCTCCACTGGCATATGCGCTTGGAAAAACTCTGTATCGCGCCTTAACCTTATGATAACAAGCGTCTTTTGGCATATTCTTCCCCTTCTGTGGCGGGTTAGATATTTGTTTGCTAATTTGTGAGCGGCCAATTGTCATTAAATTAGCTGCTCCAATCCAGCGGCAAGCACGATAAGAACCATAGTTCCCCACATGCGATTGTCTAAAGATTTCAGCTTGTCTTGAATGTCAGCATATCTTTCACTGCAATCTGCTTCGTGTTTTTCAAGAAGCTTTAAAACTTCATCGGCCTTCATCTGCATCTCCAACGCTTACGCGCTTGTCTAAGGCGACTGTTAGGGTTTTTAGCTGCCTTGGGAAACTGTTTCATTTGCCCAGCAGAACGAGCGCAAAAAGACTTCCTGCGTTTTGCTGCTTTGCTGCCCGGCTTCACTTTACCTGTGACCGCTGTCTTCAACTTACTGCCGGGGTTTTTGCGCCTGTAAGCCGCAACACCGGCCTTGGTCATTCCCGCCCCAGACTTTGTGGGGCGGAAATTCTTTTTGTTTCTTTTAGGCATTTCGCCTTTAGAACTAGCCATAAACGTCTCTACGACAAGAAAATGGTCAGTTGATTATTAGATCCAGTGAAAGCTGATACAAACGCACCACTCGTAGCAATAATACCGTCATCTGGAATATTTAGATGATGTATTCCTGTTGGGAATGTTTGCGTAATTAGTGTTTCACCAGATCCACTGCCATTTTTAATTGTAAAAGCGCCAGCCGCATCCGCAAAAATTACAATTTGACGAATGCGAGAGCGGGCTGGTCCTACAACAGCAGCAGAAGCTCCTTGAGCATAGTTAAAGGCTTTTACTGGGCCAGCCATATTAGCCTCCTACTAAGCAAGGTTGTTGTTTTGCTGGTACAGAATTGTAAAACGAACAAGACCTGCGTTTGTGGCGGCAGAAGCAGTCACAGTCAAACGAATGTCCGCTGTTCCAGTGTCTTGCCAAGCCAATGCAGCGCCAGCTTGTGTTGTTGGGTACTTACGTCCAGCGTCTGTTCCAGATGCAAAAGTGTTCAGAATTGTAGCTGCACCACCTACAGTATCACCGATACTAAGGTTGGTTGTAGCATTAGCGGCTGTAATGATGTCAATCACACAGTCAATAATCTGAGAGTTTGCAGGAATTACAACATCAGTAACTTGAGCAGCTAAAGCACCGCCTGATAAGTCTGCTGAAAATGTTTGAGCCATAACAACTTGGCCTACATTGGCGATATCTGTGCCAACAGTGGTGCCGGTTGTATGCTTGATGGTTCCAGCCTTAATAGGACCAGAAAAAGTAGTTGTAGCCATTTAGATCTCCTGTCGTGGCTAATGTCAGATTCACCTTGAATCTGTCAGGGATAGAAAAACTATACACAAAAAAAGGGCGGCTGAAAAGCCGCCCCTTTCCGAACATTTGTTCTGGTTATGCGCCGGGTGAACCGAATACACAACGTGGATCAGAGAAGCCGAAGCTGTAACGCTCACGAGCCTTGAAGCGCATGTTACCGCTATCAAAGTCTGCTTCCATGTTTGTCGCCAATGGCGCACGTTCAAAGTGCTTAAAGCCATTTGGAGTGTCTGTCTTGATAAAGAACGCATCAGGATCAGTCAGGAAATGATTGACAGTATAACCGTCAGGAATCATTCCCATGTTCTTCATCGCGTTCACATCGTTGTCGGCTGTGCCAACGCGGAGTGTAGACTCAAGAAGACGATCAGCAACGAACTGAAGCTGTGGCGGAACAATAAGCTTCATGCCACGAAGGGCAATAATCATATTGCGCTCATCAACGAAAGTGGAAATGTCGATAAGAGCATTTTCCAAAGAAGTTTCGTTGAGGTCAGCCGCAGTAGAAGGTTCGTTACGGAAAGTACCACCACCAGCAAGTGGGTGGTCAGTGGCACAAAGCTCTTTACCGTCACCACCAGTAAAGTTGGCATCAAACGCATTGTTGAGCCTTGCTGCTGCCTTTACCTGCTTGGTGTGAGCCATGGAACGTGCAAGCGCACGAGTATAACGAGCGCCAAGGCGATCGTAGAGGTTATCTTCCATAGCTTCTTCTGTCAGCGCGAATGCAAGAGCAATTGTCTCGTGCGTATAACGAGCAGTGTATGCTTCGTTTGCAGAGTCGAATTGTACTCCTGCACCTTCTGACTTGGTTTGAGCGTTTCCAAAACCGACCAACATCACTTCCTCTTCAAATGCACGATCTGAAGATTCTGTTTCGTAGATTTCGGCATGTTCGGCATCATAACGATCATATTCCATTCCGAACAGAACGTTGAGGCCGGGTTCTAGCTCTTTCGCTAGTTGGGCGCGAGAAATAGCCATTGATCAGCCTCCTTATGCCAAGCCAACAGTGCCAGCGCTAAACAAATGATTGTTGATAACAACAACTACATTTGTATTAGCAGAGCTAACATCGCTGTTCTCTGGGTCTGTGGAAATGTCGATAGCCTTGAGCGCGAGAGCGGCAGTAGTAGCGCCAGTCGTTACGTCAAGCTCCATACGAGAAGTGCCGGAAATAGTGCTTCCAGCAGTCGCATCAACAATGTCGAAGTTACCAAACAGATCCGCTACAGGGAATGCAGCATCAGCTTGAATCTCGTATTGAGCATGTGGTGCATCAATAACAAAGGCTTCAATATCGCTAGCATTTGTAGAGGCTGGGTAATGATTGGAAAAGGTTTCTTTTCCGGTAGTCGGGTCAGTGAAACGGCATCCGTTGAAAACACCCAGAATAAGCGCGTTATCGCCAGCAGCAACACGAACAATTGTTCCAGTTGTGGCAACCGTTACAAGGTCACCTTGGAAAATTGCAGTGCCGTAGTTAGCAGCAACACGGTATTTATTCTGCATGCCAATCAGGTCGGAGCCATTGCCTGAACGCGATAGGCGTAGGCCAAAAGCGGCATCTTGATTAGCCATCTTTTTATCTCCTAAGAGTCAGCTACCTTTGGGCCACCAAATGACACAGAGGTAGAACGTTGCGGTTTAAGCTTTGGCATCGCAGCATTGGATTCACGCATCCAATCACGATCCACAGCTTCCATTTGGTTTTGAGTAATGTTCTGATAATGAGCATTCCTCTGATCCGCAATTTCTTCTGGGATTCTTGCGAGGAGAAGGCCCCCAACGCCAATTACGCCAGCGTTTTTACCTTCATCAATCACAGGAGCATCAAATTCAGGATATTCTTCTGCACGAACCAGTTCGTACCCTTCACGACGACGCTTGTGAATATTATTACGATCATCTTGGTGCATGATCGACTCGCGGATCCACCTGTGTTTATACCCTACAGGAGCTTCGGGCGCTTCAAGCGTTGAAGGGGGCTTCCAATCGGCAGTACGCATTTCTGTTTCACGGGTCTGCGAATCCCGGTTTGCACGATTGCTCATTAAGCACTCCTCTGCTTTTCAAGCCTTAATACTTCTCTGGCATATTGCTCTGGAGGTATTTTCATTTTCCGGCAAAAATTCATCTGACTTTCAGTCAGTTTTACCGTTTGTTTCCCGCCCTTTTTGGTAGCTGACCGTCCACTGGACGCAGGAGCAACAGATTGGGCGTTTCTTCTGTTCCCCTGTGATTTGTCAAGAAAGACGCTCATACGTCTATCAATCTCTGCATAATATTCATCCGTAGAGGGGTCAAAACCCTCTTCAGCAACGATTTGCTCGTGAATACCTTCTGCCGCGCCTCTAAGCGCTCTGTCGGTTTCAAACCAAGGATTTTTACTAATCCAGCTTTTTAATTTTGGATCAAGCTGTTGAGGGCGCTGTGGTGTCTGTTGCTGGACAACTTGCTCTTGCTGTTGTGCTTCAGCCTGTTGATCGGAACGAGCCTTTTGCACACGCAAACGTTCCTTTTCCACAGCTAACTGAGCTAAAGCTGAGTTAGCGTCTGCGATTTTATCAGTATCGCCAGCGTCATATGCGTCCTTTAGAATAGCTTTAGCTGCCGCTTCCTGTGTTTCCACACGAGAGCCATACTCGCTAATGTAGCCCTTGTCTAAAGCGTCTATTCGCTTACGCAACTCATCATTTTGTTTCTTTACTTGATTAGCGTATTGATAAGCAGCCTCGTTCTCTTCAAGGGCTTGCTTGCGATCAGCAGTTAGCCTGTTAATACGCTTCTGGACTCTTTCACTGTAATTTTCAAGCTCATCAGAGTCATTAGATTCATTTGGTACAATTGTACCAGAATCATCATCATTTGATGCAGATGCGGTTTCTATTTCTGACTGAGGAGAGTCTTGATCCTCAATATCAAAAACAGTTACTGCTTCTTTTTCAGCTTCTTGCTGTTGATTTTCTTCATTCATTGTCATGCTCCACACTATACATACGAAATATCAGCAGGGTCAAGGATAGTGGCGATAATATTATCGTCATTTATGAGGCGAACCTCTAAACCGTCCACTTTAAACCTGTTGCCAGCATATCTTCCCATTAATACCCAAGATTTCTCACCACACCATGGTCCTGTTGGGAATTTTTGGGCGTCCATATACGCATCTGGCCCAACCTTTACAACGTATGCTGCAACTGTTGCGAAACTTTCGCGCTCACGAACTTTGTCTGGGATAATAATTCCACCAGCGGTTTTAGCCCTCATGTAATACGGGATTACAAGCAGACGATAGCCAACTGGCTGGGGCAAACGCTCAAGAGCAGAAGCTTCCATCTTGGATGGATCTTCATTGTTCTTGCTGTCTGCCTCATCGTCTTGAAAAGCTTTATTTATTGCTGGAGGAACATCTGATTTTGGAGCATCAGAAGGTTTTACCAGTTTTTCTGGTACAAATAGCTTTTTAGCCATCCTCTATTTCCACACCTTTCATCGCGGCTCTAATTAAATCCTCACACTGGGTCAGTCCGCGTATTTGCCCCACCATGAACCGGTAGTCCTGTATGGTTTCTACCGCACCATCCGCCAGCCGCTGCGTCATATCCGCTTTTTGCTGACGTATGTCCTTTAGCAGATACTCTGCCAGAGTTATGGCGTCCATTACTTTTTACCAAAAAACTTTGTTGCTGATCTAACCGCAAAGCTGGCACTCACAATGACGCCTAAAGTATATTGATAGTAATCCGGCATAGCCTCCAAGGCAGCAAAGCCTTGTGCCACAATATTCCTGCCCCAATCGCCACAGAAGGCCAATATAAGCGGAATACTGAACAAAATGGTAAGCCATTCGTCTTTCCACGAATTCTGGCTACCTTTAGCCATCAACTTTTCCCAATCGGCGGTTGATGTCGCCGCAGAAACCATGACAGCAGCTTCAGCTTCAGCCTTTGCTTTCGCAACAGCAGATTTGCCTCGCTGCTCTTCAGTCTTCTTGTCCATCCATGAGCCAACAAGCCCACTGATAGGACCAATCAATGCTTGTAACAAAACGCCCTCCTAACCCTTCTTACCCATAAGAGCAGATGCCCCCATGTAGGCACCCACAATGCCTGCACCACTAATATAGAAAAGATTGCTAATGTCTGAAAGGGCATTCACCCTTTCAATATCCACAAAAAACATGGCCGTAGTAAACGTTGCCATGGCGGTAAGACTAGCAGTTGCCATACGACGTTGAGCGCGAAGCTTTCGCATCTCATGCTCTGCCTGTCGTATTTCTTTTGCATGAGCAAGTTCAGCATCAGTGATCTCTCCATCGCCGTCGAGATCGTATTGAGCATAAGCTGTCCCTTGTTCAAACTTTTTAGGTGCCATCACTGCCCCCTAAGTGACGCGAAAATTTCTTTTACGGTTAACACTACCTTGCCCACGACAGACTGCACCGCCTTTAGCAAAGTTGAAATCATATTGTTTATTTTTGTAATCATACTTGTACCCCTTCTTCGCTGCTTCCATAGCTAGCCGCAAAATCTCTCTCCTCTCATCGCCTAAAGCAAGCATTACATCTTGCAGGGCAGGGGTTTTCTTCAGAGATTCAGATTTGTAGTCGTCGTCAGCCATTATCTAACTCCTAAAAATCTTTGCGGTCTAGCTATGCTGGAAAAGCGAGAAACGGTACCGCCACTAGCTTTTCTTTGCGGACTTTTTCTTTGTTGAGGCTTTTTTTGCTGGCGCTTTTTTTGTGACCGGCTTGACTTCGATTTTCCCGCTTTCGACAACGCTATCGCTACTGCCTGTCTCTGGGGATACCCCTCCGACATTAGCTTGCTCACGTTGCTGCTTATCGACTTCTGGGACTTTCCTCGCTTCAAGGGCATGACGCCTCTCCACTTTCTTTGACTTCTCTACTTCCGCTACTTGGCGACTAATTGAACTGGCTGACATTACTGCCTCCTATTTCTTAAATTTGCAGCAGCTATATCGCGTTGAGCTTGCACACGATCTTCAGCCACCCTGATACGCTCTCCATTTGCTTCTTCCTGCAAATCAAGACGTTGTTGCGCAAGAAGAACGTCATTACGCTCTTTCTCTTGCTCCATTCCCTGCTTCTCTTCAAACTGACGAGCCTTTTCCTGTATTTCGGCTCCGCGTAGAGCTAACTCCTGCTGTCTGATCGCTACCAAGGGATCAGTATTTTCAGCAGGAGCTACTGCTTGTGCATACTGTTCAGTAAGTTCACCAATCAACACGGCTGCGCGATTGTCGATCTCTGCCTGAATCTGTTGCTGCATCATTGGATCCTGTTGCAACATCATTTGCGCTTCAGGAGGCAGGTTTGCAGTAACCTCCTGCTGTGCCTGCATCTCAGCCATCAATCCAATATGCTCTGAAATGTGACCCTGAAGTGTCATAACGATGTTCGCGTTAGCTTGTGCTATAGGAGTGGCCAACATAGCCAAATGCGCCTCAATATGAGCGGCATGGTTCTGTTGTGGGAACGCTTGCAACCTTTGATTACGCAATGCTTCCTGATTTTCACGAGCAGGATTCATTGGTTGAGGCTGCGGTGGCCTTGGCAGGATAGAATCAATATTTGTAACGCCAAGAGCCTCATACATCTTACGATATGCTTCATATAATCCCTGTGGCCCACCATGAATTTCAGGATTTGACTGAACAAGCTGCAATTGCGTCTGCGCCAAAGCAATTCTCTGCGACATAGAGAAGATATTTGGATCAGATACAGGCAGAACATCAATTCTGTCGTCAAAATCAGCCTGTTTTATCTCTGGAGGAGCGCCGGGAACCGCATATGGGTATATAGGAGCGCTGAATTTAGCAAAAACAGAGGCTAAAAGCTTAAATTCTTGCTTCTGAGAGTAGTGAAGACGCTTATGAATCGCGCTCATCACCTTTGTCCCACGCTCCATAATGGCCATAGTCGTGCCAACGGGCGTTTCACCCTTCATTTCGCCCACTTTCATGTCAGCCATGGACGCAAATCGCCGACCAGACTCAACAAGAGTGCCCATAAGCTGATAAAGAGTACCTGACGGCTCTTTAAATGGCAGCGTCATAATGGACTGACGAATATCCATACCAGCAGCATCAATATCACGGAACTCACCGGGCTGTAGAGGCTCATCCTCGTCCCTAATACGCGCACCACGCGCCTTAAATCCAGCAGGCAGGTTAGATAGTGTGCCAGCATCAATAAGCTGCCGTAGGATGCTTGTAGAGGCTTGAGATAGCCCTCCAATCATGTGGGTCAAGCCAAAGCCATAGAACCCTAGTCCGGGCAAAAATTTATAGTGAACAAAATACTGATTGCGACGCATTAGTGGATCGTTCTGATCATAATTTCGCCGAATAGACAAAACATCACCAGTAGATTCAAGAATTGTAACGATATAAGGGATTTTTAACCCTGTCTCCTCTCCTTGAATATCTCGGTCTTCAAATCCATCAAGATCCAAAGCTGTATGGACCTCATACAGTGTCATTTCGTAAGAAGGGCCAGCAGCCTGCACACCTTGTGCGTCATCAATCGCTTCTTTTACGTCTGAATACTCACCGTTATCGCCAGATGACGGCAAATCAACATCACGATAAAAACCAGCAAGTTGCATCTTGCGCACTTCATTGCTGTCCATGCGAATAACATGCGTGATGCGAGGAGAGGTAAGCAAATCAGTTGCTCCATAAGGAACAACAAGATCTTCAGCGTGAACAAACTTACTGACACCACGCTGAAGAAGAGGATCAAAATAAACCTTCTTAAAGGTAGAACCCACTATCGGTAGATAGAAAAGCATTTGATCCGTTTCAGGATCATACTCTTCCATCTCGTAGGTGAGCATGTAATTCATGTAATTCTTAACACGCTCAGATTGAGCGATAACTTCCGGGGTTTCAGCACCCATGATCTGTGTGCGAACAGGACCACCAGAAGGAAGCATTTCACGATAAGCTTGTGCCTGAAACTGCGTAACAGACTCAGAAAGAAGAGGGTGAACAACGCCTGTAGAGCCTTCAAATGGCTCACTGCGTTCATCGTACTCCATACCAAGAAGATCAATGCCGCGCTTGTATGTTTCTTCCCACTCTTTACGAGAAGACATATCTTCTTCAATATCACCAACCAAATCAGACGAAACACGCATCAAATCTGATTCGTCAATGTACTCAGCTAAATTTCCATCAAAAGAAACAGGAGCAACTTCAATTTGCTCCTCTATCTGCCCTACAATTGCAGAACCGTCCTCCAACTCCATGACTTGTGGATTTTCCGGAAGCATCATGACATCAATGTCAGAGGTGTCTATTCCCTCTAGCAACACATCTCCACCAGCGCCAATATCTTTTTCAACTGCCATTATTCACTCCTATCGTGAGGCTGACTTCGGCGCTACGCGGTGTGGGTCACATAGCTGTGCCATAGAAGGGCAAGAGGCACATTGCCAGAAGCCAGCCTCTTTGCCCTTATACAACATATAGTTACCTCACACCACGAAAGCTTGTGCCAGAAATGGCTGAACCACCACCTCTTACAGCGCCACCTTCTTCCATTTTTGTTGGTGTTTTTACATTTGTCATACCAAGCTCTGGCATTGTTCTGATTGTTCCATCAGGAAGACGAAACCTTCCTGTATGAACAATGCGTCCACCTTTTGGAGCAATTATTGAACGCTCACCTTTTTCTTTTTTAGCCATTACTTCACTCCTTTAAAACTATTACCACGGCCAGCCATAACAGCACCGCCTTTCTTATACTTCTTCGCAGCCTGCGGGTTCATCTTTTCTTGAACAGCTTCAGGCAGCTTGGAGAAACCCTTGAACTCAG
>Ga0098042_1000642_pt1 | contig 13568 bp, 19 predicted proteins | sample 9_EtaG_FD_75066 | JGI IMG/M metagenome (GOLD analysis project Ga0098042, IMG submission 75066) | Marine viral communities from the Subarctic Pacific Ocean - 9_ETSP_OMZ_AT15188 metaG | ecosystem: Environmental > Aquatic > Marine > Oceanic | place: Pacific Ocean | collected 2015-01-10
ACATCCTATAGAGGCTCATAAATGGGCTGAAAAGACATTAGGGAGGGTAAGGTTAAACAGATTAAAAAAACAGTCAAATACGATAAATAAAACACTTTGGGATTTTAAAGAAATACAAAGCGAATTAAAAAAACAAATAGGAGAACTAAATGATAATTAAGTTTTTAAAAAAATATCCAACATCAGATGGTTGGAGAAGTAACATAGGTCATGTTGGTACTTATAATTTAAACTCAACAATAAAAGCTATGAATTTAGTAATTCAAGGATATGCAGAGTTGGTTCATTCTTGTAAGAGTTGCAACCCTTATCATTTAGATATTGGCTTAGAGGATTTTAAAAAACCATTTAAACTAGAGGAGAATGAAAATGGCTAAAAGATTTATAGATACTAAAATTTGGGATAAGGCTTGGTTCAGAAAGTTGCCAACTAAATATAAATTATTTTGGGTTTATTTACTAGGTAAATGTGACCATGCTGGAATTTGGGATGCTGATTGGGAACTAGCTGAATTTATTATAGGCGAACCAATAATATATAAAGATTTACCTGATGTTATAAAAGAAAAGATGGAGTTTATAAGTGGAGAAGAGCAGTTTTTTATTCCATCTTTTATTGACTTTCAATATGGAGAACTTAAAGAACATTCCAAACCTCACATGAGTGTTTTAAAAAGACTGAATGAAAAACATTTAAAAATTAAGGGTTCACTAAGGGTATCAAATAAAATTGATACCATTAAAGATAAAGATAAAGATAAGGTTAAGGTTAAAGAAAAAGTAAAAACTAAAGAAATAAGAGAATCTGAATTTAGAGTTAAATCTTTTCGTATTGGTAAAGACTTAAAAAATGTCAAAGAAAGTACAATTGATGGGTTTATAGATTATTGGACTGAGTCTAATATGAATGGTACTAAGATGAAGTTTGAAATGCAGAAGACATTTGATATTAAAAGAAGACTTGCAAAATGGGTTAATAATGAAAAAGAATGGAACATACAAAAAGAAGAAAAAGTTCCCTTTGAAGCTTCTTTTAAAAAGACTCCTACTGGATTATACAAAGCATATTGCTCTAAGTGTGGTAAAAGAGAAATGCCTAATGATAAATGGCAACTAAAAGAGGGAAGTAATTGTTGTAGGGTAGACTATACACCTGAACAGAATCATGCATAAGGATGATAAATTACATATCATTGACTATATATTAGAAAAAACTGATATTAGGAGATACACACCTCAATTAAATCAAGTAAGACATGAACATAGGAAGTACAGACATGATGATATAATGAAATTCTGTACTTCTTGCGAACATCTTTGGAGTCCAGTTCCTCATTGGGTAGATAAAAGTTTGTTAAGAATTTACCCAAAAGACATTATTCCAAAGATAGGAAAGGAGAAAAAGAAATGTCCAAAATGCGAAAAACTAAATAGGAGTAATAAATGAAAAGCATTCTGCAAGGAAATGTATTAGATAGAATAAAAGACATTGAAGAAAAGTCAGTTCAATGTGTTGTAACTAGTCCTCCTTATTGGGGATTAAGAGATTATGGAACTGCTGAATGGAAACAAGGAGATAAAAAGTGTGACCATATAGAAAAAATTCCTTTTAGTGGTAATACTGGTATTAGAGACCATAAAAAAGAAACTACTAAAAAAGAAGTAGAAGGAAAATCTATTCAATATAAGTCTAAATGTAAAAAGTGTGGTGCTATTAGAAAAGATTCTCAATTAGGATTAGAAGAAACACCTGAAGAGTTTATAGAAAACATGGTTAAGGTATTTAGAGGAGTTAAGAAAGTATTAAGAGACGATGGAACACTATGGTTAAATCTTGGGGATAGTTACGCTTCAAATCAATCCAAAGGAGACAGAGTAAGTAAGTATTCTAAAAAACAAAAAACTAACATTGGTAAATTGGGTGGTTCTCAAAAAGTGCCAAAAGGTTTTAAGTCAAAAGACCTTATTGGTATCCCTTGGCGTGTTGCAATAGCACTTCAACAGGATGGATGGTATTTAAGACAAGATATAATTTGGCACAAACCTAATCCTATGCCTGAATCTGTCAAAGATAGATGCACAAAAGCACATGAATATATATTTTTACTAAGCAAATCACCTAAATACTATTATGACTCAGATGCAATAAGAGACAAACCTAATTATGGTGAAGAAGTAGGAGCAAACAAAAGGTCAGTATGGTCTATTAATGTAAAAGCATACAAAGAGGCTCACTTTGCAACCTTTCCTGAGAAATTACCTGAATTATGTATAAAGGCTGGTAGTAAGAAAGGAGATATAGTTTTAGACCCTTTTTTTGGTTCAGGAACTACTGGTTGGGTTGCTCAAAGACTTGGTAGAGAATGGCTAGGTATAGAACTAAACCCTGAATTTATTAAAATAGCAGAGAAGAGATTTGTTCAAAGAGAACTATTTTAACTAACCCTTAGGTAACCCTTAGATAAGTGTTTGACATTTAGAATTTATTGGTTATATTCTTTTAAGAATATTAATCAAAAAAGGAGTTCTAAGATGTTTAAAATAAAATATAAAAGGATGAATTATTTTTACCCTTGTTATATGGCATATGTTGAAGATGTTGATGTAGACATAGTTATAGCAAAGCTAAATGGTGTTTGGAAGTTAGGAATATATAAAGAAAATATAGATGAGCAACCTCATCCTAGTAGGGATGGTTTTGTAGGGCTATTTGATTCTTTAAAACAGGCTAAAGAAGTTGCGGGAATAAATATTTTTAATAAAAAATATCCGAGCCTAAATATCTAATACAAAATCAAGAAACCAATCAGCCCCTTAAATGGGGCTTTTTGGGTATGAAGAATAAAAAACAAAATAGGAGTTAAATGTGGTAACAACAATAACAGAACTAGAAAAGGATTTCTTAAATAGCTTATTAGATAGCGATTTTGCAGAGTTCCAAACAGATATTCATAATGAAGAAGATTCTTGGGTTGCTAATTGGGTTTGTAAAGAATATGGTTATGATATGAAAGTTGCTAGAGGGATAATGACAAGCTTACAACAAAAAGGCATAGTGAAAGTTGGAAAAGCAGAAAGATTAGACAGAAATAATAAGGCAACTGCTAATTGGGTTTCTATTAAATCTAAATATCTTGATTTTAAAAACTTTTGCCTAAATATCTAATAAATAATAATCAAACCAAAACTAGCCCCTTCATATAAGGGGCTTTTTGGGTGCAAAGAATAAAAAAAAAGGAGTAGTAACATGAAGTATATTAAAAACCTAAACATATCAGCAGACAATGAACATAACTTTAAAATTTCTAGCGGTATGGACAGAAGTGATTGGTTTATGTTTGACTTAGAGTTTATATCTGTCACTAAAACTGATACAGTTGGAAAAGGAAAAAATCTTTCTATTTGTTGGAATGGTGTTGGAGGAGTTCAATTAGTAGCTACACAATCAAATGGAATTTATACAGTTCCTGAATATGAAGTAAACTTATTAGAAAAAGTTATGAAAGAATATAAAGAGGAAATAAGGGATGTGGTTAAGGAATACAGTAAAAACCTTAAGAGTGTCAATAGAATTGGAAAATTTGGACTTGATATAAAATAACACTAACATAAACCTAAAAGAAAAGAGCCTTGAGAAATCAAGGCTTTTTTTGTTTACTCTACTTTCTTTTATTATACTTTACTATACTATCCCCTTTTCTCGTACTGGAAACTATATAAGGGAATTTAAGGATTCCTCATATTCCTCATTTAATTACAAACCTTAATATAGTTTTAGGTATTTTATTAAACCTCCTAAATGATATAAATTAGACCCAATAACAACAAGGAGTATCTTATGCCTAAAGGTAAAGGTTACGGCTTTGGTAAAGCGAAACCAAAGAAGAAACGAAAGATGACTAAGAAAATTGTCAAAAGAAAAAAGTAAGGAAGGTATTGCAATAACTACTGAATTGGTAGGGATTCGCAATTTAAAGACTACAGGAAACTACAGACTAGAATTTGATGTCTTTGAAATAGACTCTCATAAAATCGCTGAGCTAATAATGAAATTAAACAAAGCATTTATGATGGGTCTAGTGGAGATAGATTAATGCCTAAAAAACAAACAGAGAACAAACGACCTGATGGGAAGTTTGCTAAGGGTAATAAATTAGGAAATAGATGGAAGAAAGGACAATCAGGAAATCCTAATGGGAGAAGAAACGCCTATACTGATTTAATTAAAGACTTTAGTTTTAAGAAGAATGGTGATAAGGAAAGAAGAGAGGTCATAGTATCTAAATTGTTTCAGTTAGCTGAAAGAGGCGACCTTAGAGCTATGCAGTTTATTATTGAAAGACTAGAAGGTAAAGCATTAGAAAGACAAGAAAGAACAACCAAGTCAGAACCTATTCAAGTCATGGTGATAGAAGATGATTGAGTGGACTGTTAATAAGACTCGTAGAAAAATCCTAAATAATAAATCTAGGTTTAAAGTAATTGTAGCTGGGCGTAGATGGGGTAAGACCATATTAAGTTTAATGTATTTACTAAAAGACCCTTTCAAAGCTGATGAAAGAAGATTCTATGTTACTCCTACCTACAGACAAGGTCGCATGATAGTATTTCCTATACTCAGGAGAATGTTTGGGAACTTTACTGGTGCAAAGTTAAATGAAACTGAGATGTCTGTTATCTTTGAGAATGGTGCAGAGTTATCAGTTAAGGGTGCTGATAATGAGAACAATTTAAGAGGTGTATCACTAACAAAATGTGTAATGGATGAAATGGCTTATATTAAACCTCATGTGTGGGAGGAAATCATTATGCCTATGTTAGCAACCACTAAAGGAGAAGTCTTATTTATCGGAACTCCTAGTGGGTATGATATTATGTATGACCTATACTCTAAAGGTCAATCAGAAGATGACTGGAGTAGTTGGCAGTTTAAAACTATAGATGGTGGGTTTGTACCTAAAGAAGAGATAGAAAGAGCAAAGAGAACAATGGATGAGTCTATATTTAGACAAGAGTTTGAAGGTTCTTTTGAATCAACTGGTAATAGAGCCGCATGGAACTTTGATAGGGAAACTCATGTAGTAAAAGCTGATGAACTATCTAATAAGTTATGGTGGGGAGTAGACCACAATGTAGATTTTAATACGGCTACATTAGCAACAGAGTATTCAGATGGAACAGTACATTATTTTGATGAGATAAGACTAAAGAATAGTAATACTGAAGAACTTGCAATAGAGATGAAGAAGATTGCACCTAACATTGAGTGTTATCCTGACCCAGCTGGTAGGAATAGGTCTACAACATCTAGAAGAAGTGACCATGATATATTAGCTGAACATGGGTTTTTAATTAGAGCAAAGAAGTCTCATCCTAGTCATATAGATAGATTAAATATTTTAAATAGAAAACTAAAAGACGCTGAAGGTAATATAAGTATGACTGTTGACCCCTCATGTGTTCATTTAATTAAAGACCTAGAACAATGTCAAAGAGATAGAAGAGGTGGACTAGATAAGTCAGATATGAACCTTACTCACGCTTTAGACGCCTGTTCTTATGGGTTGGCATATAAGTTTCCTATTAGAAAAGCTTTTGCAACAACTAGGAGTTGGTAATAATAATAAAAGTTGGGGAGAACTAACAAATAAAGAGGAATATGGAAGATGTATAATTTTGGAAGAAGTGTAAATAGAGTGGTCATCCCTGAACTTTCTGAAATGGTAGTTATGCAGAGTGTTATTAATGCTCATGAAAACTATATTGATAATGAGGATACTTATGTACTAGAGAGTTTAGATTTTTATTATAATCAGAACCTAGACACACACCTAGAACAATGGTTTGCATCTGAGAGTCTTAGTCAAGTTCCTCCTTATATAACATCTTGTGTTCCTCGTTTTGCTCGTGCTAGGATGATGTTATACAAAGAACCTCCTAAAAGATTTATAGGTGGTGAAAGAAATGAGATGTATGATGATATATCTTTTAAATTAGATTCTAAGACTAAGGAATTTGCTGAGTTATCTTGGTTACTAGGACATTGTTGGATGAAGTCTAAGTACAATGAAAGAAAACAGAGATTAGAGTATGAAGTTCTCCCAATGGTACAGGAGTATTATCACACTTCAGATAGTGAGCCTTATGGGTATTCATATGAAATAGAGAGTCATGACAATCATAAAAGGTTTGTTTTTTGGTCTGAGGAAAGAGATGGTGTCCAAGGTATGCACTTTGAGTTCAATCAAAAAGGTGAAAGATTTGCTATGTCTGAAGACATGATAAACCCTTATAAAATTAACCCTATCAGTAGAGTTGAGTTCTCTTCTAGTTCTTATGATGTCACTAGAGTTTCTTTACATTTAGCAATAGCCATGACTGAAGTAGCTCTAGGAATAAGGTCAAAGTTAGGTCAACCAGTATTCACAGGAATAGATGAAGGTCAATCAAGGTTAAAGGCTGGAATTGACAATGCAATTATAATACCTGAAGGTGCATCCTTTGATTATAAGTCACCTAGTGGTAGTTTGACAGAAATGATAGAAGGTGTGAAGGCTATGGCTAATCAAGTAGCTGAGAACAATCAGTTAAGAATTAGATGGGGTGAGTCAGGTGGTAATGTACCTAGTGGAGAAGCATTAAGAATTATGGAGATTGAAAACCTTGAATCTAGAAAGTCAGATGAAGGAGTCTTTAGAGAGTGGGAACATTCAAGATATGAAATAGATAGAAGGATTTTAGAGGCACATAATGTAACTAATTTATCTGAAGACTATGCAGTTGACTTTGGGGAGGTCAGTTTTCCAATGTCACCACAGGAGGAAAGAAACTGGTTAGATTGGAAGATTAAAAATGGGATAATGACTCAGAAAGACTTACTATTATACTTTAATCCTGACATGACTGATTCTGAGTTAGATGAGAAGTTAGGAGAGGTAAGAGAAGAACAAAGAGCAACAGTAGAAGCTACACAACCTACACAACCAACCTTTGAGGGATTGAGAAAACTTGGCACAATTAATTCGTAAGTATATGGAAGACCTAGACAAGTTAGAATCTGTAATAGAAGAGAACGCTGATAATCTACTAGGTGCTATTGATTTAGATGAATTATTAAAAGACCCTGAAGGTTATTTACTATCATTAGGAGATGCTTTTCTTAAAGAACACATAGACGAGATAGAGAAAGCTGGTCAATTAGGTACTAAGTTTGCACATAAGATTATAGAAGAGTCATGAAACCTAAAATAGAGATGAACTTTGACCTTAAAAAGTTAAAGTTAGACCTCACTAAAGAACTTAATGATGCTGGTAGGATAGTAAGAGAAGACCATTTTCAAAGACTAGAAAGAGGTATGGGTGTGAATGGTAGGATGCAGAAACTAAAAGATTCTACCATTAAAAGAAAAGGACATGACCAAATATTAGTAGATACTGGTAAGATGAGAAACCTTATTCTAAACAAAGCAAGTAAAGTAAAACAATTAGTTACATTACACCCAGGCAAGAAACAGAAAAGGAAAGGTGGTGTGACTAATGCAGATATAGGTTCATTTCATCAACAAGGCAATCCCTCAACTAATTTACCTAAAAGAGAATGGTTTGGTATTACTAAAAAAGCTGAGAAAAGAGCCATTAAAATGATAGAACTAAAGATAGATAAGATATTAAGAAATGTCTGAACCTCAAGACCTACTTATAACTATGTCTTCCTTACTTAGTAATTCTGTTGCTAAGTCTACAATTACCCTAGAAGAGTCTATATCCCAAATGAAGTTAAGTGGGATGGATGTCAATCAAATTAAATCAGTCTTGATGAATGACCTTAATAATGGTGGTAGGATATTTGGTTCATATAGAAACGCTATTAAAAGTACAACTAAAAATGGTGTAGGGTATAGTTCTAATATTGCAAGTCAGAAGGTTTATCAAGATTCATCAGTAGAAGAGTTCCAATGGGTTGGTATATCAGATAAAAGAGTTTGTGAAGATTGTGAAGACAGGCATGGTCAAACTGGTACTATGGAATATTTTAGAACTGTTGGACTTCCTCGTTCAGGGTTTTCTATATGTCAAACTAATTGCAGATGCCAGTTAGTACCTATGAACTATAAGGGTGAGAACATTAAAGAACCTATAATCACTAAAAAGGTTTTGCCTATTACTGCTTTTAAAATGGCTGGTAAACACAAGACATCTAAAGACTCTATAGAATGGTTAAAGTCAAATATTGCAGATGAGGTTAATATATCATCAACAATAGATATTAAAATAATGAATGAAATTACTAAGTCATTATCAAGAAATTTTGAAAAATACAAATTAAGTAAATTAGAAAAAATTTACTTTAATAGAGGAAGTGCTATGGCTAGTGCTAGTGGGGGTACTCTAAGTATTAATAAAAAGTATTTTAATAAAAAGGGTATGCAACAAGCTTACAGAGATGATGTCATTGAATTTACATCTAAATATAAAAAATGGATTAAAGAGCTTGAAGATGATTTAAAACCTTTACTTTCTAAACCTTTTAAGGAATTATCTTATGTTGAAAAAAGAATGGTACAATGGAATACAAGTAGAATTATTGATTTAAAAAAGACTTTAAAGTCAAAGCAAAAGTATAAATATTGGAATTATTACAATAAGAAAAAATTATATGGTAGCGTTATAGACCATGAAATTGGACATATGATTCATGACCAATATACTGGAAAATTAAATAGGTCTAGATACAGAAGAAAAAGTGTTTCTACAGAAGTTGCAGACAAATGGAACAAAGAATGGATAAGTATTTATAGAAAGTCTAAAAAACAGGGATTGATTTATAAAATTTCTGAATATGCATCATCTGACCATTATGAATTATTTGCTGAGTCTTTTGCCATGTATGTAAATGGTCAAAAATTACCTGAAATAATTCAAGATTATTTAGATAGATATTTAACGTCAAAGGAGCTTAACTAATGCCTAGGTCTACTCAATGTAATATATGTGTTCAGTATATAGAAGAATTTAAGTGTAAAGCTTTTCCTAAAGGTATTCCTAGAGAAATTTTTACTGGATTTCATGACCATAAAAAGGAATTTAAAGGAGACAATGGAATAAGGTTTCAAACCATAGAAGACTTTATGAAAGAGAATAGACCTACAAAGTAATTTGATTCTAGGACTTTTATTAAACATAGGTACATGATTAAATTTAATTAACTAAAAGAGGAAGACAGAATGTCTGAAACTACAACAGAAGCAGTACAAGATAATGTACAAGAGGTGACTCCTAACAGTCAGAATGAAACTAATGAAACGCCTGATGTCACTAGTTACATAGCAGAAAGCAAGAAGTATAGAAGTAGGGCACAACTAGCAGAGTCTGAATTATCTGATTTAAAATCTAAACTTGAAAAACAAGAAGAGGAAAGATTAGCTAAAAACAATAAGTGGGAAGAATTGGCAACTAAAAGAGAATCAGAATTAAACAGTATTAAGGATGATTACCAAAGGTTAAAAGAAGCCGAAGAAGCCTATAAAGAAGACTTGCTAAATATTCTAAGTGAAGAAGAAAGAGAAACATTTAAGGGTTTAAGTGTTGCTCAGCTTAGAGTTATAACTGATAAAATTAATAATCAATCTCAAGAGGTAGCTCCTACAAGCAATACTCCAGCTAAAAGTGTAAATCCAAGTCCTAAAGATTGGACTAGCATGAGTGCAGAAGAAAGAAGAGCAAATTGGGGTAGTATCTTACAGAGTTATGTCAAGAGATAATAATAAGAGGTTTTAAAAATGGCAAAACATTATCAAGGTAGTGCAACCACAAATTCAACTGACCAACATTTCATACCTGAGATTTGGTCAGAGGGGATTTATAAGTTTTTCGAGAGAAAGACAATATTCAGAGGATTAATTGAAGACTATTCAGCTTTAGTAGGTGCTAAAGGGTTTGGAGATGTTGTTCATGTTCCTGAAATATCATTAGCAAGTGCGGCTGATAAGTCTGCTGGTTCTGATGTGTCTTATGATGCAACTGCAACTACAGAAACTCAGTTGTCGCTTAACAAACATAAGTACATTGGTAAGCTTTTTGAAGATTTGACAATCATACAAAGTGAAGCAGATTTAGTAGAAAAGTACACTAGAATGATGGGTGAGGCTCTTGCTCGTCAATTAGATGCTGACATTTGGTCTGAATTAGATGGTTTAAACCAGTCTCAGGCTCTATCTGCTGATGATACTTTAACCGCCGCAGTCTTTGAAAGTGTATTAGCTACACTAGGTGAAAATGATGTTCCTTACATGGATGGTGAGTGTGCTATGGTTGTAAATCCAACTCTATTTGCAGACATCCTTAATCCTAGTGCTGGTATCGCTCAGTATTTCATCAGAAATGATGCAGTCGGAGAAGGTAACAGAGGACTAAGGTCAGGAATGGTCGGCTCATTATATGGCATTGATGTCTATATGAGTAATACTGTTTCAACTGCTGGAACAAGTTCAACAATAGCTGGTGCAGTTTTCCATAAAAGTGCCGCGGTTTGTGCAGTTCAGCAAGAAGTCAGAACTCAGTCAGAGTATTCTATTGATGCTCTTGGAACAAAAATTGTCTCTGATTTAGTCTATGGCGTAAAGCTTTTAGATGATAGTGACAATATCAAAGGTGTTAAGTTTACTAACGTAGACTAGCACATAGGTTGACAAATGAAATCTAGGGGAGTGGGTTGGCGCTGACTCCCCTAGTTTAATGGAGATTTTTATGCAATATTGGTTATCGAAAAAGATAGGAAGAATGGAAAGACTTGAAAATAGTGTCTTGGAAAAACATCCTGAAAAACTACAAGAATTAAAAAGTCAAGGTTATGTAAGGGTAGTAGGTGAAAACAACCATGAACCCTATAAAAAACCTTCTAAAAAAGAATCTATTAAAAAAGTAGTAAAGAAAGTTGCGAAGAAAGTGACTAAAAAGAAAAAATAAACAGACTAACGACTCATTCACGCTTAGTCATTAGCTTAGAGAGGAAGTAAAAATGGCAGATTTACACACATATTCAGTACAAGAAGCATTAAACACAACAACTGGTGGAGGTTGGACAGTTGCAAGTGTTGGAACTGCTGGAAGTTCAGCAGATGTCGCTAATACAATTCATAAATCATTATTAGGTAATACAGGTACACTAGGTATTTATAGTGCAGTAGAGATTTATTTTAATTTCACTACATCAGAAACCAATGTTAATGCTAGTAATGACTTAATTATTCCAAAGAACACAATGGTATTTATTACAGTTCCTAGAGGACTAGGAAACACAATTTATTTTAATTACAATTCTACTAGTACAACTACTGGTGCAGTTAGATTGGTGGAGTGCTAAATGCAGAGTTCTATGATAAAATCTATTACTGAGGACTTTGGTAATGGAGGAACAATAGATGGTGATATTACAATCACAGGAGACCTGCAAGTCAATGGAGGTGGTTCACTATCATTTGATGAGATAATACAAGGTACACAAGTAATTGATGTAACCAATACAGAGGCTTTATTAGTTCGTAAGAATGGTGATGGTGGAGATGTCTTTGTTGTTGATACTACTAATTCACGAGTTGGTATAAATAAAACCCCAACTAACTCATTACATTTAGATGTTGGCAACGGAACTGCTGAATTTGGCAAAGGTATTACAATTGAAACTGGTGATGATAGTTATTCTGCTAATCGAGGCGGTATGCTTGAATTTCACAATGAAGATGTAATAATTGCTGGTATAAGAGCAGAAAGACCAACTCTAGGTGGGCATAGAGGTGAGCTACAATTTTTTACTCACAGTTCAGCTTCAGGAAATACTTACGGAACTACTTTTTTAGAAAGAATGAGAATAGATTCTTCTGGTCGTGTAGGCATAGGAACTGTTTCTCCAACATCAGCCTTAGTCGTGCAAACTACAAATGCTTTAGATGTTACTACTGCTCCTACTGGTTCAGTTAGTATAGGTTCTCCAAGTTCAACTCTTCAAGGTGCAATTTCAGGTAGGCAAACATCAAACACTACTGCTTTACATCTTATGGGGAGTGGGGCAGATGGAAACACTAGTGGTGATATGATTTTTAATGTAAGAGAAAATAATAACTCTACATTTGCAACTCTTACAAATAGTGCTTTTAAATTTCAACACTTTAGTACTGATTTAATTAATATCTTAAGAAATGGTAACACTACATTTTCTGGCAATATTACTGCATCTAATCTTCCTGAATCAAAATCTACTGGAGAGAGTTTTGCCTTCGGAACAAACGCTGGTAGTGCTTTTCTTGGTGATAGTGTAAATAAAATTAATGTTGCAATTGGTTCTAACGCTGGAACTGCTATGGCTGATTATGGTGGGAATGTATTCATCGGTAAGGACTCAGCTAAATTAAGAACTAGAGGTGATAACAATGTTGCTATAGGAACTAGTGCTGGTGGAGTAGATGGAGATGATTTTGGTGATAAAAATGTTTTTATCGGATTAGATACTGGAAAAAACATAAATAGTATAAATGCAGATTCTAATGTTATGATTGGTAATTCATCAGGTACGGCGAGTACTGTTTCTATTTCAAATATATTAATTGGAGATAGAAGTGGAAATACACTTACAGATAGTCGAGACAATGTAGCTATAGGAACACTTGCTGGAACAGGGAACGGAGTTACAAATACTACAACTGGAAATGGTGTTTATATAGGATATTATGCACGAAGTAATGCAACAAACGCTAATAATGAAATAGTAATTGGTTCAGAAGTAACTGGTCATGGAACAGATACAGTTACTATTGGAGATAGCCAAATAACTGGTAATTATTTTAATGGTGATGTAATTATTAAAAGCGTACAAGGTAACGACAATCCAGCCACTATTAATCTTTGGTCACCAGATACATCAATTGTTGCAGATGATACATTTGGAACTATAATAGGACAAGCAAGTGATTCAGGTGGTAGTCCTCCCTATACTGGAGCTAAGATAGAATTTAATGCAGATGCTACTTGGGATACAGGCACTCCTACTTATCACGCTAGTAGAATAGATTTCTTTACACAAAGTAATGCTGGAGCAGATGCTTTAGCGAGTCCAAGAATGACAATTGACAGTTCAGGTAACACCACATTTGCTGGTGATGTAACATTAGACACTACATTAAACGTTATACAAAGTGGTAATGGTGCAAATAGTATAGCATTAAAAACTGGAACAAGTTCAGTTAGAGGATTTTTTGGAACAGAAAGTAGTAGCGGTGGCAATTTTATTAGTGGTTCAACTGCTTATGCTACAATTATGAGGTCTCAAGCAGATATATACTTTTCAACTGGCGGAAATACTGCAAGATTAGTTCTTGATGACAACTCACGAATCTCACTAAGTAATAATGATAGTGGTTCTAATAATACTATATTTGGTAAAAGTGCATCTCCAAGTCAAGCTGGTAGTAATAACACTATTGTGGGAGAAAATACAGCTTTAGCTATGGATGGCGGAGAATCTCATAACATTGTTATTGGTAATAATGCTATGAGAGGAGCAGATGAAGGTGCTA
>Ga0098042_1000643_pt1 | contig 13562 bp, 37 predicted proteins | sample 9_EtaG_FD_75066 | JGI IMG/M metagenome (GOLD analysis project Ga0098042, IMG submission 75066) | Marine viral communities from the Subarctic Pacific Ocean - 9_ETSP_OMZ_AT15188 metaG | ecosystem: Environmental > Aquatic > Marine > Oceanic | place: Pacific Ocean | collected 2015-01-10
AGTAGGCGATTTGGTAAGGATACGACAGTCATTTAGTCAAAGTAAAGTTGGAAAACTGGCTATCATTGTGGACAAATGGAACCCTTACAACGTGGTAATCAGCATAGCAGACACTGGGGAACGAATTGAATTTGATATTAGAAAACTGGAGGTATTGTGCAAGTAGGCGATTTAGTAAGGATAAAAAAGGTTTGGAAAAGCATTTATAAGGGATACGAGGATACTGTAGGACTAGTGGTGTATGCTGATTGTGGCTATGGGGGAGAAAGACCTGTGGGCTTTCGTAGGATTAGAATTATACACGGAGACATGCAAGGTCAAGTCTATTCCGTATTTGCCGAAGAAGTATTGGAAGTGGTCAAAAATTGACCGTTTTGGGCTTGACAGGGTTACTCGGAACAGTTATATTATCTACATCAAACAAATGGAGACAACATGCAAGTAGGAACATTAGTAAGACACCAATCACCACGACACTGTGGGATTGGGGTAGTCGTTAAGGTACATGAAATGCTGGACTACAATGGACACACTAGGGTAGATGTACATTGGCCTGATCTAGGTACAAGAACAGAGACAGTTAACATTCTGAAGGAAGTAACATGTTCAAAGTAGGTGATTTAGTGATAGATTATTGTGATGATGTAGGTGTTATCACAAGACAGATAAATGTCGATTGTTGGATAGTACACTACATAGACGGTACTGGCGAGGGTAAAATGTGGATAACAGAATTGAGGTTATTATGTTCAAAGTAGGTGATTTAGTAAAATATAAGGAAACAGCCGTTGATAACGACAGCATTGGCTTGATTGTAAAACAAAATCCTGTTTTCAAAAAACTATGGTCTGTCAAGTGGCTTTGTGGGTTAGAATATCAAGAGAACGAAATCAATTTAGAAGTGGTCAAAAAATGACCGTTTTGCATTTGACAGAATTAAACTAAACAGTTATATTATAAACATCAAACAAACGGAGGTTCTTATGGACACAATAATAACATTACAAATCAGATACAGTGGTGACGATAACATAGTTTATCTATGTAAAACCCATGCAATAGCCGAGAGGATTATCAGAGAGTGGTTCGCAGAGTATTGCACCGACAACCCCTCCTTAGAGGAATTAGAGGACTACCTGTTCGAGATAGACAGAGGTTATTGGGAAATCACAGAACAGGTGGTGATATGCGAGTAGGTTCTTTGGTAAAGCATTATAAAGGCTTCTTCGGTATTGTAATAGACGAGCATGGTGATGGTTACGGTATAAACTTTCATGTGATACGGATAGATAATTGTATAAGCAATTGGTATGATGATCATGAATTGGAGGCAGTATGCAAGTAGGTGATTTAATTGATGAAGAACAGTTAGTCAGAGTCGGCTCTTTGGTCATGTGGAACAGAGAGGAATCACAGGACTACGGCTGTATGGGTGTGGTTGTTGCACACGAATTCCGACAGGACACTACTAACGAAAAAAATTATTCTTCCTTTGCTGTTCTTTGGTCTGATAATGACCAATGTGAATACGACTATGGCGACCTATGGAGAAGTCATATTAAAGTGGTCAAATTCTGACCGTTTTGGATTTGACAAATAAAATTAAACAGATTATATTATCAACATCATTCAAACACAGGAGGTAATGATGACTAGAACATGCAAACATTGTGAGGACGAATTCGATTGTCAGAGTGCAGAAAAGCAACGAGTGGGGGGGTACATCAATGAGTGTCCCGATTGTGTCGAGGAATTAGGCACAGAGACACACGTTAGGTACAGGGGTTGTGTCTCAGGTGAGAGTAAGCAAGCCTGTATTTCTATATTAGCCTTCGATTCAGAGAGTGACGCAGACACTTATCAGAAGAAGTGGGAGGCAAATCGTGGTTGGAACAACCAACGTAAGGGTGGACTTAACGATATCAAATTCAAGACCGTCACTGTCAATAATGCTGGTGATAGTAAACGCAAGACAGACCAATAGGGGGACACTACTATGGTGGGCACACTAATAAAAACAGACACAATTGATGGGCTTTTTATCGGTCTAATCAAAGAACACTTCTATTGTAAAGAGGATGGTTTTATAAGTATTGAGGTCACATGGAACGATTGTGACGAGACAACCGAAACATTTCGAGATGATGAGGGTGACTACGACAGTGCTATTTATCATTTCTATGAGAATAATCGTTGGTGGCGAATAGACACAAACTTCTACATGTTCAAACGTGTACTGGAGGACAATTATGAATATAGGTGACTTGTGTTGGGATTTGGTGACACAGACTATGTGGATAATTTCAGATATTTGGTGGTGTCCTCTCAATGAGGATTATAAATACGACCTTACTTGTGTGAAGTCTTGTGTGACCATTGTAACCAACGACATGGTTGCTGCCAATATGAGAGCCGACTTTCTAAAACGGACAAAAAATGTCCTCGACAAATATGATGAATGAGTTATATTACAATTATCAAACAAACGGAGGACGTTATGTCCAAACTAAAACACAGTGTAGGTGACTTGGTAACAATTTCCTACGAAACAGACAGGATCGGCATCATTACCGAAGTGAGGGAAAAGAACCCTTTTCCCTATAAAGTACAGTGGCTCAAAGAGGGAAGATTAACAGGTAAAAGTAATGACTTTGGACACTATTGTCATGGTGTCGTTATCGGATTGGAGGAGTTATGCAAATAAAAACAGGTGACTTGGTGTATAGAAAGCAACATAGGGCATTTAACACTCCACACAGCTATGAGATTTGGCTTGTATTGGGCAAAGGTGTTGAAAGAACAGGCTCATTCAAAGGCTATATCAGAATACAGAACGTACATAACGGTAACAGGATACAAACCCAACCTCATATGCTAATAAAAATAGAAACGGACAAAAAATGACCGTTTCGCATTTGACAAACAAACAAGAAACAATTATATTACTATTACATTCAACAATAAACGGAGGTCTTTATGACTATAAATGCAAGAAAACAATCAAACTATGGACGGTCAGCACCAACATGTAAGTTCTGTGGTACACAAGGACACACACTTGTAAAGTGTCCCGACATGATCGCTCTTTACGAACAGGTCAAAGATAAACCTATTCACGAACGTGACTTCAAGGGCAATTACGCAGTGCAGTATATCGAAAAACGCAAAGGCATTTCAAAGACAGGCACAAAGGTTGCTAAAAAGCCCAAAAAGTGTGGCTACTGTCGTGAAACAGGGCATAACCGTAGGGATTGTCCACAAATGGTAAAAGATAAAAAATTTATCATCAAAGCCAATCGTGTGTGGAGACACTTATGGTCTGAAATAGCTATTAAATATGGTCTGACACCTGCTTCACTTATTAAAGTTACCGATAGAGGTTATAACTACAAAGCAGGCTCATACGTTACCAAAGAGCATCTTTGTACTGTTGGTGCAGAATTGCCCGAAAATCTTAATGTGTTCGCTCTTGGTGAAGATAGTAAGAGACAAGAAGTGTTCATTCCTTTGCTTGGTTACAAGCCCGAATATGGCGATAACAAAATCAATGCTAGGATACTGATTAAAACAAAGTCAGATGCTTTGGCTAGTGCCTTGTTCTCTTATTCCTACTATTGGGGTAATGTCGAGGCTATCGAGGTCATTGCCCAATCATCCTACACATTTCCAGATGAATGGTTTGAACAAGCACCCACAGAGGACATTAACTATGCTCTAAAGAAGTGGTCAAAGGAACAAATGTCTGACTTCTTGGGACTCTGCAAAAAACTTGTTGAAAACTACGGAGGTGACTATGGAATATCATAATTTCAAAGAGGCTCTTGACGAGGCTATGGACTTTATTGCACGATTATACCCCTCCTCTACATGGGAGGGTGATGTTCATGACTTCTATGCTTTGCTTGTAAAGGCTAATTTTACCAATCAAATCTTTATGGACTACCTTAAACACGCAATAGATAACAAGGTCTATCTTCCCAACAACGTCACTTGTGTCGTTGACAAGGGTAAAATTTCTAAAGTTATCATTGGAGGTCGATAATGGCTTATGAACATAATTGGAACCCAAAGGACAAACTCACCTATGACCAGTTAGTAGAGGTACTAACACCTATCGTTATCGAATTGACCGACAATGCCTTTGCGTTTCGTAAATGGTCTGATGACGGTGGTACAGTGGTAGAGGTATGGATAGAAGAAGGTCTACAAGGAAAGATACAACCACGACTCCCACCCCAGTGTAGGGGTTGGCGAGTAGTGTGGGTGTCATGCCCGACAGGATATATAAAAGCATTTGAAATAAGGAAGTAACTATGAACATAAACGAAATACTCAGATATGAGCCACAAATTGACGATATAATAATGCACAAGGACGGGTCTTACCACGTTGTTATATCGGTGCTAAAGCAAGGCTCTATGGTGGTTAGTGCTATGCACCATGTCAATGGCATAGAACCTGTGGCAGTTTATTTAAATCTTCCTAAAACAAGGGCGAGTATGATACAGGGCAATCAATTCTTGGTGAGGAAGTCTGATGAAAGTGGGTAGTTTAGTGAGGAACGTGTCATTCCCAAAAAGCATGGGAATTGTTACCCATACTAGGGGGGATGATGTTCGTATTCATTGGATTATACAAAGAAGATTTACTATATGGTCTAGGTATTCCCACAACTTGGAGGTATTATGCGAGTAGGAACATTGGTAAATCACGAAAACTATTTCGGTGTCGGCATTGTTATCGACATAAGGGAATTTAGAGGAGAAAAAGAATATAAAGTCCATTGGCTCAGAGAGGGCAGAAATTTCGGTTGGGCTAATGTAGATCGTGACTTACATCTAAGTGTGGAGATAATATGCAAATAGTAAAATGGATTGACGATTATCGCAGTAGTTTTGCTGTGGTTGTTGAATGTAATGATAGGAGTTATCTCGTGATAGACGATTCCTATCATGTTCTTATCTACTCCTCCGATAGAGAGGGGGTAATAAGCGAGTATCCTGAAATTTGTAAAATTGAGGGAAAAACTTTGTCTGAAGTTATTAGTGACAATCGAACCTTTTTATCAAACCTTAGAATTTGGTCAAAAATTGACCGTTTTGAGGTTGCACAAAAATCTGAAACAGTTATATTATAAACATAATCAAACACCTAGTTACTGTGTTACTTTGTAAGGATTGACACAATGGCTAGGTTAGTAGAGACAGGACAAATAATTGTCACCGATAGTAAAAACTCTATCGCAGTGCAAACTCTCATTCCCCCCGATTACATCGAATGGATACGAGAGGTCAACAACAAAGTTATCTTCAAGATAAAAGATAACATTGACGTTGAGGAGTTAGTCCGAGATATCAACAATCTTCAATACAATCTATTACGAGGTAACTATGCGAAGTATACTTAAATTCAAACGTAAAAATGGTGACTATAAGTACACAAAGACTAATCTTGAATGGACAACCGACAACGGTGTACACTACATTCACTATCCGTTTTTAATCTATAAAGATAATCACTCAAAAACTTACAAACTAACACACATGTCATGTGGTGCATTGATCTGTAGCACTAGGTATTTACACAGTGCAAAGTATATAGCGAGCAGATTGTTCCCTTTACCACAGTGGTTGCTACCAACCAAAGAGCTTGTAAGTCACATGTCACAGGAACAACGTGTATTCTGTACAGATATTATTAGTAGGTATCGTGACGAGCCAGAGGCAGTAATTATTGACTTGGACAAAAATTGTCCGTTTACGATTTGACAATCATTTCATTTCTAGTTATATTATAAACATCACTTCAACACAGGAGATTATCCATGACTGATAAACCAACCAAAAAACCAAAGTTTGATTTGGACTTACACACTTATCGCTTGTTACAAGCAGAACCGTTCTTTGCAGCATTGTCAAGACGTATCAATAAATCACAGACTAGTGCCATACCTACGGCTGGTGTGTGCCTCAATGAGGGTAGTGGTACATTTGAAATGGTCTATAATCCCGAATTCTTCGAGAGACTATCTGATAAGCAAAAACTAGGTGTTCTCAAACACGAATTCTATCACATTATTTTTGAACATGTCACAGGTAGACTACCCCCCGAAGGTATGTCTAAGGTGTGGAATATCGCCACAGACTTGGCTATTAACTCATTCCTTATGGATGAATTACCCGAAGGTGGTTGTATTCCTACGAGAGGTATCTTTGAGTCCTATCCAAAAGAGCAAAGTGCAGAATGGTATTACTCCAAACTCCAACAAGACCAACAAAATCAAGAGGGTGCATACGACCCCAAACATGGTAAGCAAGGTGAGGGCGACGGTGATGGTCAAGGTCAAGGAGGAGGCGAACCCGACAGCATGGACGACCACAGTGGGTGGGGTGAGGCAGACGAGGACACCAAACAAATGGCAAAAGAACGTATGCGACAAGCAGTAGAGGACGCTGTTAAAGAAGTCCAAAGTCGTGGACAGGGTTGGGGTACGGTAGGTGCTAGTATGCAAGAACGTATCATTGACATGATAACCCCAAAGGTCGATTGGAAGAAGGTTTTACGTTACTTCATCAAGACTTCCCAACGTAGCAACAAAAGGTCTACAGTGCGACGAATCAACCCACGATTCCCCTACATTCATGCTGGTAAGAAGGTCAACAGAACAGCAAAAATTGCTATCTCTATCGACCAAAGTGGCTCAGTGTCGGATGCTATGCTACAGGCTTTCTTCTCCGAATTGAATGGGCTTTCCAAACTTGCAGAGTTTACTGTCGTGCCTTTCGACACTAGTGTAGACGAGTCTAAAATCTATGTGTGGAAGAAAGGTCAGAGAAAGGCTACCGAGAGGGTACTGTGTGGTGGTACTTGCTTTAATGCACCGACAGAATGGGTCAACAATAACGGTGGCTTTGACGGTCATATCGTGTTGACCGACATGGAAGCCCCAAAGCCTGTAGCAAGTAGATGTCAGAGAATATGGTTTACTTCTGACTACCACGCAAAAAATCCATACTTCTCTACCAATGAGAAAGTTATCGGTATCCCGATAGAGGGATAATAAAAAAGGTTGAGACTACACAGTAGTCGGGTATGGGTGGGCAATAAGTTTTTTTTAACGGAGGTCAGTATGACAACACAAAAATGGAAATATAGAGAACATGAGGGTAGGCAAGGCAAGTTTCGAGTAGGTGACTTGGTAGCAATTTCCCCCTATGCTCTCACAACCGAACAGAACGATAGGTTACTTGAATGTAACCATAAAGATATGGTCGGTCTTATCGTGGAGATAAACTATTCTCGTAGCAACAAATACCCCATAAAGGTAGATTGGATCAATGTCAAAGCAGAGAATGATAATATCAGACCCCCAACGGCTTTCTTCTTCAGAGAGTTAAAACGAAAACGGACATAAATTGTCCGAATCTAATTTGACAAACAATTCAAAATCAATTATATTACTTATATCAAACAAACGGAGGTTGCTATGAGCGACAACAAAATCACAATCACACTGTCTGACAATGCTATCATTGAGATTGCAAAGTTAATATCCACAACAAGTCCGACAGGAACACCAATCAATCCCCTTGCTATGCTAGGTGCGTTAGGTGGTCTACCCCTACCCATGCCAAAGCCTACAAGTGAAGAAACAGAGGATAAGCCAACAATTGGCTTTAAGACGACATAAAACTAAATCGGACATTTTTTGTCCTTGACTTTTTCTTCCAACCTAATTATATTATAAACACTAAACATTCAAACAATCTTTTCATTCAATCATTCGGAGGTCTTTCATGACTATTGATTTCAAAACTCTCATTAACAATATCCTTCCTCACGTACTTGATAGCAAGTTTCCCGTTTTACTTCGTGGTAGACATGGTATCGGTAAATCCACCGTTGTCTATCAGATAGCAAAAGAACGTGGCTTACCTGTTGTAGAACGTCGTGCCTCACAGATGACCGAAGGTGACTTGCTTGGTCTACCAAAAGTAAACAACAACGTCACTCAGTGGCTTGCACCTGAATGGTTAGACAATGCATGTAAAAATCCTGTTGTCCTATTCCTTGACGAGGTAGACAGAGCGACACTAGAAGTCCGACAAGGTATCTTTGAATTGTGTGACTCTCGCAAAATTGCTGGTCATAGCCTACACCCCGACACACTTATCTTCGCTTGTGTCAACGGTGGGCAACATGGTGCAGAGTATCAAGTCAACGAATTCGACCCTGCCGAGTTAGACCGTTACACTGTCTTTGATGTAGAGCCTACTGTTGAGGATTGGTTGGCTTGGGCAGAGGGTAAAGTCGCAGATCAGATTTGGGACTTCATCAACCACAATCACAATCACTTGGAACACAAGGATACATTCGAGCCTAACAAGATTTATCCTAGTCGTAGGTCTTGGGAACGTCTGTCACAGACTCTCCAACAAGTTGGAAAGATCGAACATGGCACAACCTTGTATCACTTGTCACACTCTTTTATCGGCTTTGAGGGTGCTATGGCTTTCAATGACTATGTTAAAAACTATTGCAAGGTCGTCACTCCCGAAGATATCCTTGACAAGGGTAATGTTAAGTTGACTAAGAAGTTTAAGATTAACGACCATAACAGTCTTATCGAGAAATTCAAGGCTAAGAAGTCGTTTGACACGAAGTTAAAAGACAAGCAATTGCAAAACCTCGCAGAGTACTTCACAACACTCCCCTCCGAGATTGCTATGACACTGTGGCAAGCTATGGGCAGTGGCGAGGAGGCTACTCACAACGTGGCCAAACTTCATGGTCTACAGACCAAACAAGGTTCTGTTCAAGACTTCATAGTGAAAATCTTGACAGCAGGGCAATAATCTCTTTGCTCTTTTTCATCGGTGTCCTCTCTCACAGTGTAGTGTTGAGGATACCTCTATTCAGAGGACACAACAATGTCTAAAAAAACCCCTAAGAAACGAAACATCATTCATCAAGTGCATATCGAACAGAACCGAAAGGCTGGCTCTCACAGAGATAAATCGAAATACACAAGAAAAGACAAACATAAAAAACAACCACAGGAGGAATAATGTTTGAAACAATCAACGATATAATTATCTTGTCAAGGGAAAATGGTTACTCATTCTTTGACAAAGCCCGACAGAAGGCACATCAAACAAGGGTACTACCCACACTCTACGGTGGCAAGTACTTTGTCACAGAGTACCTACATGAAGATAGAAAATACTATTCAATTTACAAGGCTCTCAAAGACGGTGCTTGTGATATAGTGAGAGGTGAAGTGTTCGTGTCTGAGAGGTCAGCACAGAGATACTTGAAAATAGTTATACTACCAAACGAACCCGATATAGACGATACAGAGGAGGTATCTTATGAGTTACGATAAATTAGCAACCCATTTCAAGGCACGTACACCGTACAAGTACAACAAAGAAGTAATTTTTGATGGTACAAAGATTATCGCCACAGAGGTCAAATGGTCGCACAAAGACGGTCGTTGGCAACGAATATCACAACCCGAACAAATTGTCCTTGCAGAACATATCGAATACAACGGTAAAAAATACGCAGTAGTCTACAATCGTGGAAACAAGTGCTTTGCAACAGAGGTCATGCAGTGGGGATTTAACTCACAGTGGAGAAGTAATAAGCTCAAAAACCTTGCCTATGGCGAGTTAGGTAAACCTGTCGAGGATCAACAACGTGCCTATAGATGCCAAATGATTGACGCATTGATATATGGTGGGGTAATCACGCACATCCTTATTCCAACCACGTTAGAGGGCGATAGTGCCTTTTTCAAGTTAATCTAGTGTAAGGACACCACGATAATGATTTAGGCTCTTAAAACGTGAAATACGAGCCTTTATCGTTTCGGTCAAAAATTGTCCGTTTGGCATTTGCATTATTTTGTGGATCAGTTATATTATAAACATCATTGAAACACAGGAGGTCAACAATGACACAACAATTTTCACCACAACAACAAGCCCTCATAGATGAGAGATTAAGAATAGCGAAGTTACCGAGAAGTAATAAGTCCATTCACGACGTAGAGATTGGCGACCTTATCACTTGTGGATATCGTTTCTATGTTGTCACAGACCTACAATCTTACAACGGATATGAGAACGCACTTGTGGAAATGTTCTGTTTAGAACAATGCCCAAACACAGGTGTGTGGGGATACCTACAATACACCACCACGAAACATCAATTTTGGGTTATGGACAGGAGATAATTATGAGGACACTGATACAGGGAAAACTTTACAAGTTAGGAATGGACTTGAACATCAATAATACAAACTTTTACAAAGGTGCTTTGGTGGTCTATATAGAAGAAGATCGTCGCTATGCGAATAGTCATTGGGTTCTTCTCCCGAATGGACAGAAAGGATCGGCATGGTCAGGACATTTGGAGGCAATATGCAAGTAGGTGATTTGTTCAGATACATAGACAGATACGATAACTATCTTATTGGTTACGGCTCTATCGGGCTTATTATAAAACCAAAGAACAGAAGTGGTCAATACTATGTCCTTATCAACGGTAGGAATTACTTACTACCATTTCATCATTTAGAGGAGATAAAATGCAAGTAGGAAGTTTAGTAGCGTGGGAAGTGGACTTGAATAGAGGTAGGTTAGACTATGGTGTCGTTGTCGGTATTGCTCGGAGGGTATGCAATCAAGATGACTTACTGTGGGTAAAGTTTCTCAATGGTCGTCATGCCAACAAGAAAAGAGTTTTATGCAACATTGATCATCTTATCCTTGTAGAGGACATAAAACAAAAACGGACATAATTTGTCCTTGCAATATTTCATCAATCGGTTATATTATAAACATCATTCAAACGGAGGTCATCATGACAACATTCTTATTCACACTACACACACCATCAACAAAGATATGTCGCTATGCTGGAGAGAAAAGAGACATAGAGTTTACAGGCACAAGGAATGAGTTATTCCAACATATTCGCTACAAGGCGAGAACATACGAGAGACTTGTCGGAATAAAAGTCAAGCAAGGAAACGAATGGGTGAACGAGGACAGATTATAATGATAGAGGAAACAGTAACAATAATGTTTGCAATATGCCTTGTCCTAGTGGTAACAAAGCAAGCGGTATGCAAATGTCGTGACGACAGAGAGGACAATAAGTGAATTCGGTCAAAAATTGTCCGATAAGAATTTGACAAGTGATCGAGAACAGGTTATAATATTTATATACAACAACACAGGAGACAACAATGGAATTTTCATCTAACTTATATCATATGGCTATTAACCCAAATCATGTTGATTTTCAACAAATGGCTTATAACTCAGACCACCCTATCTATGTGTGGAAGGACAACACTGTCTATAAGAGAATGGGTGTATGGCAACGTGACTTTAAAAATTGGTTAGACAATCAAGGCATAAAGGTTGATCCTGAAGATAGAGTAGTTTACACACCTATTGTCCATGTCAAGGACGACATACTTACAGGCTATCACACTCAATATCCCAACGTGGCTAACAGGTTTTTAGATATGAAGAATTCAACACTTGAAACTTATTATCCAAACTTGTACTTTGTTCAGATAGGGAATCACCCATATCCTAAAGAGGCTCGTTGGTCACAAGCATGGTCGGAGGATATGTTCCACAGGGAATGTCACCGAATAGTTTACCCCGACCACAACCCGAAAAATTTCTTCATTCTACCAAAGGATATACTACCCTGATGCCACCCTAGAGCCTACCCCCCTACCCTACTACCCTATGGGCTATCTTAAAACCTTGTACACAGTACAATACAAGCCTGTAAACAGTATGTATCTAAGTAACCATTACGTTTGTCAGATAATCTCATAGACGTACCTAACACATCACTCACATAACTAGCACCACAACAAAGGAATCGCCCATGTCTAACGAAAATAATCAACAAAATCTTTTCCCTTTCGCCATAACCGACCTTTACACAGCATGTGGGATCATAGAGGAATTCGTGGAAATCCCCGACGGTGTGGACTCATACACAGCAAAAGTACAGGCTTGGCAGTACTTGATCAACAGTGGGCATGCATGGACGTTGCAAGGTTGGTACGGACGTAACGCACATGCACTCATACAAAATGGTGTATGCCAACCACCACAGAGGAAATAAATTGCTAGTTTCACCTAGAGCAGTTCGACTCTAGGCTATCTAAAACCCCGACTTCGGAAGGTTCCCATAAGTCTAAAAGACTTATAAAATAAAGGGATTTTGTGAGGTTCGGGGTTTTTTCATTTTGAGGAAAAATACTTGACTTTTCTATAGGGTTTGAAAATACTTGACATTTCTATAGGGTTCATTTCCCTATGGGAAATTCGGACATTTTCTGTCCGTTTAGAGGTCGACAGAAGTTTTGAATGGGTTATATTACTAACATCACCAACAAATTGGAGGTTCAAATGGACTTACTTCTCATAATTGCTTTAGGCTTTTCAACATCATGGCTTGCTATTGTTCTGTATAGCATATTGATATTTCCGTTTGTCAGGGAAGAAACAGAATATCGGTCAAAATCTGTCCGAAAACGATTTGACAAGTAAACGAAAATAGATTATATTATAAACATCACTTCAACGGAGGACAATATGTTCGATTCAATTTTTGCTTTTTTTGAGAATACAGACTATCCAACTTTTCACCTTATCATGTCGTTTTGTTCTGTATCTTTTGGCCTTGCCATAGTGGGAATTCTCTACTATGAAATGATTCGTCTGCTCATAAACGGTGAATAACCAACGGTCAATTTCTGTCCGTTTTGAGTTTGACAAGTAAACGAAAACGGATTATATTATAAACATCACTTCAACAGGAGGTCTTTATGGACAACATCACATTTGAGCAACAACTTCAATCCCTTTGCAACGACGTTGTACGTTATCAGAAACTTATTGCCCAGTATGAGCAACTTATCTATAACATCAATTATGTTGACACGAGAACACTATCATATGAAGAAATGATGAGCCGTGTGGCCTATGCACAACGTCACCTTACATACACACAACGTGAGATCAAAAGACTTAAACAGAAGTACTATTCTCAATTCCCTCTCACACATGCACAACTTGAGTGCGTTGGTTTTCCAACAGGTGTGACAAACCTCGACGGTAGCGACCGATTCTAAAGTCGGTCAAATTCTGTCCGAAATCAATTTGACAACCTTTCAATAATCAGTTATATTATCAATACATTCAACAACGGAGGTCTTCATGACTCAAATCACTATCTTTCAATGGCTCGCTACTAACACCCAACAATCGGAGGTCAACATGACTTTACCACGTTATCAAATCGTTTCTTCCACCCGTTTTTATGGGTACTTTGATGTACTCGACACTCACACAGGAAAACGTGAACCTTGTGGAAACTTGCGTACAGCACGACAAACCCTCAAAGACTTGCAAAGCAAGTAAGGATATAACTTTGTTACTACTAGCATTTATAATTGTCCTCTGTCTCATGATGGTGGACACGGCCAAACAATATGAAAATAAACACCTTAAAAAGGGAGA
>Ga0098042_1000645_pt1 | contig 13545 bp, 15 predicted proteins | sample 9_EtaG_FD_75066 | JGI IMG/M metagenome (GOLD analysis project Ga0098042, IMG submission 75066) | Marine viral communities from the Subarctic Pacific Ocean - 9_ETSP_OMZ_AT15188 metaG | ecosystem: Environmental > Aquatic > Marine > Oceanic | place: Pacific Ocean | collected 2015-01-10
CAAATACTTCAATGCAGGATTTCAAGTTATTAATAAATCACATAAACCATTGATAGATAAATTTAAACAATTCTATGTAGATAACAGAGATAGGATACTTTGGATGCAGAGTAACTTCGGAGTGGGAACAGACCAGCCTTTGATAAACTATATTGTAAATCTATCGGATGTTGAGACAAAATATTTACACTATCAATTTTGTATGGCCGATTTATTTAGAAAAGAGATACTTGATGATGATTTAACATTTACAAAAATATTTAAAGGGATATATCAGTTCAATGCAATCCCACATAATCATAATTCAGATAAATCAATGCATTGGATGAAACAAACATATGAGAAGCTATATGAAAAATAAAAAAAGAATACTGATTACTGGTGTAAACGGTGTGGTTGGTAGTAAGTTAGAAGAAGTGCTTATTAGTAGAGGTCACTCTGTTTTTGGAGTTGATTTACAACACTCAAACAGAACCTATGGTCATGGTTTAGGTAAAATTTCCAATGACAATTATTTTAGATGTGATATTGGTGAGTATAGACAGATTAAGGATGTTATAGACCATGTAAAACCAGATTTTGTTTATAACTGTGCTGCCGAATTCGGCAGGTGGAATGGTGAATATTTTTATGAACAAGTATGGAGAACTAATGTGGTCGGTTTAAAACATATAATTAGACTGCAAGAACAGAACAAATTTAAGTTAATTCATTTTTCATCATCAGAAGTTTATGGGGATTATCAAGACGTTATGTATGAGGATGTGATTAATAAAGTTGCAATAGACCAGATGAATGATTATGCGATGAGTAAACGTGTAAATGAAATGCAAATAAAAAATTCTAAAATAATGCATGATACTGACTCTGTATTTGTCAGGCTATTTAACACATATGGTGATGGTGAATGGTATCATCCATTTAGAAGTGTAAATTGTACATTTTGTTATAATTTGTTACATAATAAACCGATTACAGTATATAAGGGGCATTCAAGAACAAGCACATATGTTTATGATACTGCCGTAACTATTGCAAATATTGTAGATAATTTTATACCAGGTGAAAGTTACAATATAGCAAGTGATATATATCATACCATTGAGGAATTGGCATCACTAATATTAAAACATAGTGGTGCGGATGAAAGATTGATTACATATAAAGATAGTGAAATACTTACAACTAAACACAAAATTGTAAATGTAGATAAATCTATAAGAGATTTAAATCATAAAAATACAGTTAGTCTTGATGAGGGTGTAAAACGAACTATTAATTGGATGAAAGAATATTATAAAGTAAATTAATGAAAAAAACTGTAATTCATATTGTAGGTGCACGGCCAAATTTTATAAAGGCAATGCCATTAGTAAAAGTTATGAACAAACTACCAATAAATAATCTATTAGTACATACAGGTCAACATTACGACTACAATATGTCTGAAAGATTCTTTGAAGAACTTGGTATCAAACCAGATTATTATTTAAAAGCAGGTGGTGGTAGTAATACTACACAAACGGCTAAAATTATGATAAAATGTGAAAAATTATTCAATGAATTACAACCAGATTTAGTTGTAGTATATGGAGATGTTAACAGTACTTTGGCGGCATCATTAGTTGCAAAAAAATTACATATAACAGTTGCACATATTGAATCAGGCCTACGTAGTTATGATAGAGATATGCCAGAAGAATTAAATAGAATAGTAACGGATTCTATTTCAGACTTACTATTTGTTACGTGTGATGATGGTTTAGATAACCTAATATTAGAAGGAACAGATACATCTAAATGCTGGGTAGTTGGAAACACAATGATAGATACATTAGTTACTCTTAAAGATAAGTTCACAGAGTCACATATTTTATCAGAAAATAAATTAGTAAAAAATAACTATGTTTTAGTAACTATGCATAGACCATCTAACGTTGATAATACACGAGCTTTAAAATCACTATTACAGTCATTAGTACAGATATCAAAAAAACATCAAGTTGTATTTCCATTACATCCAAGAACATCAAAGAATATAGTTAATTTTAATTTGGAGGGTATTACATCTGAGTCAGATATTAAATTTATACCTCCAGCTGGATATATTGACTTTATGTGCTTACAAAAAAACGCAAAATTAGTGATTACTGATAGTGGCGGTGTACAGGAGGAGTCATCTCACTTTAATACACCTTGTTTAACTATAAGAGATAATACAGAGAGGCCTGTTACTATACAAAACGGAACAAATAAACTTATTGGAACATCTTATAAAAATATAGAACGTGAAATTGATATAATAGATTATAATAAAAAATCAAATATCAAATATTGGGATGGTCGTAGTAGTGAACGGATTGTTAAAATTTTAATAGATACATTACAATTAAATAAATAATATAAATTATGAGTGATTTTTGGAAACAAATATGGGATTCAAAAGGATGTAGCGACAGTATGGATTTATTGTTCCTATGTGGGTGGGAGCATTTAAATATGAATGTGGATAGTAAGTTAATCGTAAATAGAATTATAAATGAGTTGAACATAAAACCAACTGACAGTGTTTTAGAAATCGGATGTGGGGCGGGTCTTTTATCAAGAGAATTTCAAGAGTATGACTACACAGGTATAGATTATTCTGAATCGTTGATAGAAAAACACAAAATAATATTTCCAGAACATAATGTGTTAGTCGCAGATGCCAATTTATTACCGTTTGAAGATAACAGTTTTGATTGTACATTTTGTTCAGGTGTGTTTCAATATTTACCTGACATAGAATACGCACTACAAGTTATAAATGAAATGACTCGTGTATCAAAAAAATCAATAATGTTAGTTGATTTAAAATCAATTGCAACAAATGATAAACATTTTATATTCCCAATAGACACATTTAGGAATCTTGGATTTGATTTTTCTGAATGTATGTATTGTGATGACAAATTTAGATATAACGTATATAAAACTATAAAAAAATGATTTGGAACGAAATATTATGTTTAGGTGACTCCATAACATATGGTGCACGAGACTCGTATAAGAGGTCATACCCAGCAGAATTAGGTAAGATACTTAGTGATAAATTAGGTGAATTTTATTTGTGTCATAACTGTGGTATAAGTGGAGAGACAAGCTCAGATTTATTAAGACGCTCTTGGTCAAATATAAAATCACATAGTAACGCTAAAATAATGTTATTGATAATTGGGACAAATGATACTCAAATAGGAGTGCCACCTGATGTATATGAAGATAATTTAAGACAAATTATTTTATCAGCCAAGGTTCATGGTATGTCCGTAATTGTTGGAACACTACCAACATTAGGATTTACACCACTGTATATATCCAATACTAATTTGATTGATAAATACAATGATGTAATAAAAAAATTATCAAAAACACTTCATTTTGATATTTGTGACTTATCTGGAGTAGAGGATTATTATATAGATGGTGTGCATTTTACACATGATGGTAATTTGGAGTTAGCAAATAGATTCTTTAATTCAATTTTAGACATAAGAACTGGTAAATGAAAAATAAGAATCACAAATTTTGTGTATTGTTCGCTACAAGAAATTATTATGATATGTTTGAGGGGTGTTTGTACAAATACTCCAAAGCAAATTGGAACGATGTCGTTGTGTTAAATGTAGATATTAATTCAAATCCAACTGATAAAGAGAAAGGGAAACTTCTATGTTCAGAGTTAGGAATACATTTTGTAAATCCAGATGTTAATTACACATCTTGTCAACAATCTGTTACAGCTGCAGATGAATACTTACTTAAAGAAAATATAGATGTGGATTGGATATTACAGTTTCAACACGATGTGGTGCCGGCTGTATCTGATTTTTGGGAGAGGTTAGATGATAATCTATCCTATATAGATGATTACAAGGACAAAGTATCAATGTTTGGTGCAAATGTATATCAATATATACCATATGATGAAGCCTTACGACTAACCACAGATGATGATTTGGTTAAAAGACACAAAACAGGAACTGCAACTGGTCGTGGTTGTTTAGAGGATGGTATACTTGATAAACGTTGTTGGTATAGAGACTTACCAGATGAATATTATTTACAAAAATATTTCGTTGTCGAGTCTCCGATGTGGACTTGTGGTGGTTTTAATAGAAAACTTTTTAGAGAAAATATCACACCTGATAAAAAAATGAAATTTGAGTTATGGCCAGACGATATAGCACATCAGTTCTTAAAAAAGAATTTTATAAATGTATCATTTCCAGATTTACTAACAATTCACGACCATGACTTGAAACCCAAATCATGTGTTAGTATTTCTCGTGGTAATGTGTTAGAGAAAGATTTTGAGCAAGAACAATTAAGATTTATTGAAAAACATGGGTGGAGATGGGGATATCGGCAGTATGATGGCCCGTATTTTAAAGATATTAGAGATGATTATTTGGATACAATGCAAGAAAAGATATATTCAAATTCTATTTCAGATGGCCCAAAACTAATAGATGATTATCTTGAATTTTCAAGTTACGGAGTAGGTATCTCTGATATTGTTTATTCGTTTGAAGACATAAAAAATATATTACTAACTGATACTGAGGTAAAGGGTGGTTTTGTGTTTGACGATACTTTTTTTGATAATATAAATAAAATTTATGATGGTCAATTCAACTATAACTTAACAGATGTGTCGTGTGCCGTAGTAGGTAATTCACCAAATTTAATAGACTCTAACTATGGTGAATTAATTGACTCATATGATATAGTAATTCGGTGTAATCATAGTCCAGTAGATGGGTATGAAATCGATGTTGGTTGTAAAACGGATTTTAGAATACTATCTTCAAAGGTATTTGGCTATGATGAAATAACATCTCTTTCAAACTTTGACCACAATTACTTATCATCACTAACAAACCAGCATTTTATAATTAAGATGCCTTTGGATAGATTTCCACATCACGCCCTATTTGGATTTGAGAAAAACTTTGGAAGTAATAATAAAGTAACGGTAATTAAAAATACATTTCAAAAAGAAATATCAGAAAACTTGAATTTTGTCGAACCATCAACAGGATTGTTTGCAGTGATTCTATTTTTAAGTTTCGTAGAAAATGTACATATGTTTGGATTTGATTTTTATAAAGATATATCTAAAACACATAATTTACATTATTTTGAAAAAGTGTCACATATACCATCACATGACTTTTCGCTGGAACACAATATAGTAAAGGAACTGTGTAAAACAGGACGTGTTAAATTATTTCAGTAAATAAATTTTGAAATCTCAAAAAAAAATTGTATATTTAAAATAAATCAAAATTATGACAATAGAAGAACATATATCAAACTTAAAGGTACATGGTGTAACTGTGTTAGAAAACTTGATTCCAAAGGACAAAGTAGTATATTATAGAAATTTAATATTAAATTATTTTTCAGATGGTAAAAACCGATGCTCTGAATACGGAGATGGTAAACAGACTATAAAATCCGATGGTATTAATCAACATTATTTTAGAAGTTTTTTAGATATTTTTGATAGTGATGTTATGATGGATGTACTTAGGGGAGTTACAGATGGGTCACCGAGATGGGCATACCACTCCGATATACATTTAAATTTTGCAGGAGCTAAGAGATATCACTCAGACGCACAACTACATCACATACCAGATGGTAATTATCCTGTAGCATTTAATCATAATGACTACAATGTATATAGAATAGCCACCTATCTACAAGACCACCAAGAGGACACTGGTGGGTTATTTGTATTTCCAGGTTCACATATAAATCCAGATGCAGACCACGAGGAATATTACATCGGAACTGAGCCAGGTGATATTGTTATATTTGATACCCGACTCTATCATAGGGGTGGTGATTGTACAAATGATAGATGTGTATTATTCGGCCCTGCTGTTGGTAAAGATAATAAATGGACTAAACTTCACGCAAAAGGTGCGATTGCACGACAATTAAAACAAAATCAAGAAACTGAATATAAGTTAGAGGATTTTGTTAAAGATAAATTAAATAATTTAGGAATTAAATTTGATTAAAAAGGAATAATATGTTGTATGTATTTGAAATGGCTAATAACCATCAAGGTAGTGTAGACCACGCAAAGAAAATAGTTGATAAATTCGGTAATCTTTCAAAAAAATATAAATTAAACACCGCTATAAAGTTACAATTTAGACAGTTGGATACATTTATCCACAAAGATTATCAGAACTCTGATTTAAAGTATGTAAAACGATTCAACGAAACTAAACTATCGAAACATCAATTTAAGAAAATAGTTGAATATATTAAAGACAGTGGTATGAAATGTATGGCAACTCCATTTGATAATGAATCATTACATTGGCTTGATGATTTGGATATTGATATAATAAAGATAGCAAGTTGTTCTATTGATGACTGGCCTTTATTAGAAGCGGTGTCTAAAATAAATAAAAAGATAATAATCTCAACTGCAGGTGCACATTTTGATACTTTAAAAAAAGTGTATCGTCTTTTTAAAACAAGAAAACGAGACTTTGCATTTATGCATTGTGTTGGTGAATATCCAACTCCCATTGAAAACTCAAACCTTAACAGAATAAAACTATTACAGGATATGTTTCAAGATATTGAGATTGGATTTTCAACACATGAATCACCACAATTGGAGTCAGTTACACCATATGCCGTGTCAATGGGATGTACTATAATTGAGAAACACGTTGGAGTTCCAACGGATACCATAAAATTAAATGCATACAGCTGTACAGTTGACCAGATTGAGGATTTAGTCAAACAAATAAATATTTTAAATAGTGCAACAAATCCATCACTACCATACCACAAGAGAACTACCGAGTTACAGTCTTTAAAGAATCTTAAACGTGGTGTTTATGTAAATAAAAATCTAAAAATGGGAAGTGTGTTATCTCGTGACGATTTATATTTCGCGATGCCAGTCCAAAAAGGACAATTAGACGCATCTAATATCTATGACATAATTGGGTGTGTGGTTCAAAGAGACTTTAAATCAGATGAAGCTTTGTACAATGACCAAATTACATCCGTTGAACGAGATATGATTATATCAGACATAAAAGATGATATAATTAAATTATTAGAAAATGCTAATGTTAGTATATCAAAAAAAGACAAGATACAACTATCAGCACATTATGGATTAGATAATTTTAGAAAAACAGGATGTACTATAGTTGATAAAGTAAACCGAGAGTATTGTAAAAAAATTCTTGTTTTGTTACCGAATCAGTCACATCCAATACACCATCACATAAAAAAAGAAGAAACGTTTGAATTATTGAGTGGTGATTGCACTTTAAATTTAAATGGTAGAGACATTGAAATGATAAAGGGTGAGCCTAAAATAATATTTAGAGGTGTAAAACATTCCTTTAAAAGTAAAAATGGGTGTGTCGTTGAGGAGATATCTACAACACATCATTTAAATGATTCTGTATACGCTAATACCGATATAAACAAACTAAAATTATCAGATAGAAAAATAAATATAAAAATAGTATGAAAATAATATCAGTTATAACTGCGAGGGGTGGTAGTAAGGGTGTTCATAGAAAGAATATTGTTGATGTAAATGGCAATCCTTTAATATGGTATTCAATAAACGCTTCTTTAGAATCAAACGTAGATGAAACATGGGTTTCTACAGAAGACTCTGAAATTAAAGAAATTTCAATTAAATGTGGTGCTAATGTTATAGATAGACCATTAGAACTAGCAGACGATATTATAATGCCAGACGCATCGTTGATTCATGCTGCTGAGAATATTGATTTTGATGTTATGGTTTTCATACAACCTTGTGCTGCTTTAATAAAACCTACGTATATAAACGATGGTGTTAATATGGTTGTTAATGGTGGATATGATTCGTCATTCGCTGTTGTAAGGGAAAGTTGGATGCCATTATGGGATTTAAACGTAAATCCTATTGAATGGGATACAGAAAATAGACCACGAAGACAAGATAAGAATGAATGGTATAAAGAAGCTGGTATGTTTTATGTTACAACAAAAGCGAATCTATTATCAAGTGGGTTACGATACAGTGGTCGAATTGGTGTTGTTGAAATACCATTACATGATAGCTTTCAAGTAGATAATTATCAAGACTTAGATTTAATAAAAAAATTATTATGATAATAGCGGAAATAGGTATTAATCACTTGGGATGTGTAGAGCGATGTAAATCGTTTATTAATAAATTGGTAAACACTAATGTTGATGGAATCACCTTACAAGTTAGAGAGCCTGAGTATTATGTAGAAAATACTAATTATAAACTTGAAGATTCAGATTATATTGAACTCATAAAACTAATACATTCATATGATAAAAAAGTTGGTATTGCTTTAGCTGATATTAGTAAAATAGACATATTTGAGAGTATTGGTGTTGATTTTTATAAGGTGATACGAAATGATATTACAAACAGAACTTTGATAAAAAAATTAATAGAAACCAATAAAAAACTTATTATATCAACGGGTACCAGTTCTGATTCAGATATAGAAAATTTTACGAAATATATTGATACAGAACATTGGAATATCTCTACAGATATAACTTTAAATCATACACAATTATCAAATGATGTTGAAGATTGTAATTTAAGAGCGATTGAAATCCTTTACAACAAATATCCATTTAATGTATCATACGGTAACCATTGTAGTAATCACATAGTTTTATATATGTCTTTATGTTATAAACCATCAGACATACTGTTTTACATCAAAGGTGATGATGGTGAAATATATCCAGATGACAAACATGCCATATTACTTTCCGATGTTGTGGATGTTACAAATAATATTATAAATTTAAGTAAGGCGATTGGTAGTGGTATTAAAAAACAAATGAAAATAAAAATAAAATGAAAAAAGCGATAGTATTGGCTGGTAGTAGGGGCATTGGTAAAGGTATAGCTGATTCTTTGGAAGAATTGGGGATTGATGTACACAGAACATCAACTAAAAAATTGGATACATCTGATGTGAGTAGTGTTGATAATTTTATAAGTGAACATACTGATACTGATATATTGGTATTAAATACTGGCGGCCCTCCATCAATAAATTTTGAAGATATCACAAAAGAAGATTGTGATAAATATCATAATCAATTATTTTATAGTTTTTTTAAAATTCTTCAAAAAGTAAACATATCAGATGGTGGGTACATATTTTTAGTATCATCATATAACATAAAAGAGCCCGATGGGAAATTATTGTTATCAAATGCTTATAGAATTGCTTTTACAAGTGTTTTAAAATGTTTAAGTAAAGATTTGGCAAAAAGAAACGTAACAACAATAAATATAGCACCTGGCCCTATTGATACTGATAGAATTCGTGGATTGGTATCTGATATACCATCTTTAGAAAAAACATTACCAATGGGTAGGTTAGGCCACATACAAGAAATTGGTAATTTTGTAAAGTCAATAGTTCATAATGATATAAAATATTTAACAGGTGTCACTATTAATTTTGATGGTGGAAAGTCAAATTTTATAGTATGAATATATATGTGGACATTGATGATACGATATGTTTTTATAATGATGGATTGGATAAGTTTTCAAAAAAAAGAAATTACAAAAAAGCCATTCCAAATTTGGATAATATAAAAAAAATTTGTATATTGTATGAACAAGGTCATACTATAACATATTGGACTGCCAGAGGAACGGTTACTGGTATAGATTGGTATGACGTAACAAAAAAACAATTAGATGATTGGGGTTGTAAATATCATCATCTGAGTGTAGGTGTGAAACCTGCATATGATTTACTAATTTGTGATAAAAGTAAACGAATCGAAGAGTTATGAAAACTAAATTTGCAATAGGATGTTTAGTACAATGGTATGAATGTGATATCATAGATGAATACGTTGAGTCTTTAAAAGACGCGATTGAAAACTATGATGGTGAAGTTATGGTTGATTTTTGTATTGTTGAAAATGAAAGTTTAGAAAAATGTGTATCTAAACAAACAAAACAAGACTGTTTGAATAAAATATACGAATCAGTTCGTGTTTTATCTACATTTGATTATAGAATACAGTCGGACTTATATACAATAGCAGACTATAGACGTGATTTCAATAACAAATACTGTGAAAAAGTTGATGTGTTGGTTTGGGGTGAGTCTGATATGTTAGCACCTAAACAAATGTTTCAAGTTTTGGATATGATACATCAGAGTCAATCTAAACAAACACCAAAGTATCTTGCTTTCTTTGGAACTTGTAAGATGTGGGATGATACTTGGAAACCATTAGAACATCCAGATTTTACCAACAAGCCATTTTATGATAGCCCATCGGATTTCAAAGCAGACCATTGGTGGAGTTTGAGATATACAATGACTAAAGATGAGATGAATGAGATTAATGATAAGACAGATGATTTAGATGTTAGAGTTGTATCACCACATAAGTTTAATGGGTGTGGTTTGGTAATATCATCAGAGGTTATAAAAGCAGGTGTCAATATACCGAAATCAGTTTTCTTTGTACACGAAGACTCAGCATTTATGTGGATGACTAATAAAATATTAGGTGATATACCACAGTATGTAATTAATAATATCCTATTAGTACATAATAGAAATCATCCTAAAAAACGTATGTATATAGATGGTGAACGTACGGATGGTACAATGAATGAAAAAAGACGTAGTAACGACTGGTATGTAAAAGCAAATAAGATGTGCGAACAGAACTACATAAATTTATTTAATCCAAAATATAAATCATTTACTTGGAAAGACGTATGGAAGTAGCATTTTTTACAGAGGGTATATTTCGTGGTAAAGTTCTAAGAAACAATCCAAATATGAGAACAGATTTAGCATGGATATGTTCTTTGGAAGCAGACCACTATAATCTAAGACAATTACCTAATCAACGATATGATTTGGGAATAGTTATTACACCAAAAAAGAATCCGCAGAGTGTAAATATAGAACACATCAGGCAGTTTTGTGATAAGGTTGGTGTAATGCAAGAAGGGCCACATTGGTATTTTCAAGATTATACATTAGACAAACAGATACACTACTTTAATAACTTATTATCGGCCGATATAATATTTGTACATAACGAGGTAGACAGAAAGTATTACAAAGGACTAACCAATCATAATGATATTAGAATATTACCAACCTTAATGATTGAAGATTTAATCAAAGACCTACCACCAGTTGAAAGAAAAAACATTATGATTGGTGGTAACTTTTGTCAGTGGTATGGTGGGTTTGATTCGTATATAGTGGCTCAAGAATTAGATTGTCCAATATATGTCCCAACGATGGGTAGAAAGGTTGATGGTGAAGAGCAGATACAAAATTTGAATCATTTACCATATATGAAATGGGTGGATTGGATTAAAACACTTAATAATTTTAAATATGGTGTTCATTTAATGAGAACTCATGCTGCTGGTACATTCGCTCTAAATTGTGCTTTTTTGGGAATACCTTGTATTGGTTACGAGGGATTAGATACTCAAGAAAAATGTCATCCAAATCTAACAGTAAAACTTGGTGATATAAAACATGCAAAAAAATTACTAAATAAATTATCAAAAGATTTGGATTTTTACCAAGAAAACTGCATATTAACTAAACGATTATATAACGAAAGTTATAGTGAAAAAGTATTTAGAAATGAAGTTGAAAAATAAAATTTTATTAGTGGTAACAACTTATAATCAACTTGAATATACAAAGTTGTTTATTGATTCATTTAATAAATTAATTAACAAACCCGATTTATTAATAATAGATGATTGTTCAACCGATGACACTGTTGAGTGGTGTAAGGGTGAGTCAATAAATATTATCACTAAAGATGTGGGTAATGGATTAACTGATTCGTGGAATATTGGTTATGATTATTTTAAAAAAGGTGGCTATGATAAGTTTATATTAGCTAATAATGATATTCTTATACCAAGCAATTCAATAGAAGAATTATCTAATGTTTTAGATTATTGGCCGTGTTCACTTGTAGTACCAATGAGTACTAAATTGGGGGCGGGTCATAACCAGGTACAGATTATAGATAATTGGTGGGGTTCACAGCCGGAATACAGTAGTGCAGAATACTACCAAGAAATACAAGACCGTATTTTAAATGTAAAGGAAGAGGAATTTAAATCAAATAATTTATATAAGTTTGACCCAATACGTATGAAATTTTTCAATGGATTCTTTTTTATGATGAGTCGAAACATTTGTAAATATGAGAGAGATGATGGTAAATTATTTGACCCCGAATTTATTAATATAAAGAATGAAGATGAATTTAATTGGTGTAATTTAATACCAAATAATGATTTTGCTATGTTGTGTAAAACATCGTTTGTATATCATTATAAAGGTGTGTCATTTAGTAAAGCTGGTATACCATATAGTAATGACAAAGTTGAATTTTTTAACCAACGCTAAAATAAATTTTAAAAAAGAGTTATATATGAAATTAAAAACAAAAATAGGTGTAATTGGTAATGGTTTTGTGGGTAATGCGGTTAGGTTTGCGTTTTCACCACAAACTGGATGTGAAGCAGATGTTAGGGTTTATGATAAAGATAAAAGTAAATCATTACATACGTTAGAGGAAACAATAAACGAATCGGATGTAATATTCGTATCTGTACCAACACCATCAAATTCAGATGGTAGTATTCACATAGGTATATTAGAATCTGTTTTGTCAGATATCAATTCAGTACATAATGGTAGAAGTAATATTATACTAATACGTTCAACGATAGTGCCAGGTACGACACAAAAACTTCAAGAAAAGTTTACAAACTTAAATTTGGTGTTTAATCCAGAATTTCTAACAGAACGTTCTGCAAAATTTGATTTTATAAATCAGGCACGTGTAATTTTAGGTGGCAAATCAAAATTTACTAAAATAGTTGGTAAATTGTATAGAGATAGATTTGGTGATTCATTATCAATACTTCACATGAATTTTGAAACTGCAGAAATGATTAAGTATATGAACAATTGTTTCTTTGCAACAAAAGTATCATTTATGAATGATATGTATGAAGTAGCATCTAAATGTGGTGTAGAGTGGGATATTGCAGTAGATGGTTTTGTAGGTGATGGTCGTATTGGACATACACATCTAGCAGTACCAGGACCTGATGGGAAGCGTGGTTTTGGTGGTGTATGTTTTCCAAAAGATGTGAGGGCATTTCTAAAGTTTGCAGAGGAGCTTGGTGTACAACTAAATACATTAAAAGGTGCTTGGGAAACAAATCTAATAGCTAGACCAGAACACGATTGGGAAAAATTAAAAGGTAGGGCAGTAATAAGTTAATCAAAAAAATATAAATAATATGAAAATTAAATTAGAATACATTTGGTTAGATGGATACGAAGTCCAAAACATTAGAAGTAAGATTAAGGTAATAGATTCATATCCTACACCGTTTATGGTTCATACTGATTACTGGCCAAC
>Ga0098042_1000648_pt1 | contig 13528 bp, 23 predicted proteins | sample 9_EtaG_FD_75066 | JGI IMG/M metagenome (GOLD analysis project Ga0098042, IMG submission 75066) | Marine viral communities from the Subarctic Pacific Ocean - 9_ETSP_OMZ_AT15188 metaG | ecosystem: Environmental > Aquatic > Marine > Oceanic | place: Pacific Ocean | collected 2015-01-10
ATAAGCTTTACGAGATACAAATACTAGACGATGAGTATAGCGGAACTGTTAGCAGCTTCGAGGTTTCTAGTAACGGTTTTACTATAGATTACTCCGGAGAAACTGAAAACATATATAGCCCTATCATTGGCTCTAAATGCTCTATAAGCGCTTATAATAATAGTAGCGCCTTCGATAGTTTTATAACGGACCTTATAGCAAGGCAAGAAGAGCGCTTTACTATAAAAATTATAGAGTATAGTAATGCTACAGCTACTAGCGCAGCGGCAGACTTTGCTACTAGGGTTACGGCTGACGGCGGGACGTTTGAAGATAAACCCTGCCTTATAGCAGATATAGAAGCTCTAGGGGGCACAGCTTCTCTACTTTGGGCGGGCCGTATAGCACAAGACTTAATAACCGAGCTAGACGAGGCTAAGCCCCGTTTATTCGATATAGTCGCTACTGACGGAATGGACAAGCTAAAAAATATAGAGGCAGGGGAAGGCTTTAATACGATTACTAATATATTCGGGGGGGCTATATTAAACGCTTACAATACTAATATATTTGCAGCAGACGACGCAGCTCTTAAAGTGGTTTGTAATTGGTTCAGCCAGCAGCACACTTATAGCGCTAGCTCTCAGCCTTTAGAAACTACGGTAATAGATAGAGATACTTTCCACACTATTAACGACGACGGCAGTCTAGACAAAACGTCTATGTTCGAGCTTATGGAGAGCGTTTGTAAAATTTTCGGCTTGCGCTTTTATTATTCTAGAGGCTGCTTTAGGCTCGAGCAGTTATTTTTAAAAGACAGCTCTAGCCTATTAGAGTTTAGTTATAAAACTAACGGAAACCTAATAGGCTCGGAAACTGTAACTACGGATAAAACAATAAACCAAAGCAGCGACGCGGCTAGGCTTGAGGGTAATATATTTAAATTCTTGCCAGCGGTAAATAAAACTCAAATAACTATAGACCGCCACACGGTAGACGTAAACGGAACTAAACACACTAGCACAGCCGCGCCACAAATAGACCTAGGCTTTATACCTAACTTACAAGACGATACTCTAGCGCCACTAGCTAACCAGTTATTTATACGTAATAGGGTTACTATATTTTTAGAGGTACCTAGCTCGGTTAGTACTACCTCTATTTACGGTATAGTAAACTTTGATATATCCGTAACGGACGGCACTACTACCCACTACTTAAAAAGGGAAATAGTTACTCTAGGCTCTTCTTTTGGCTTAGGTATAATGGAATGGACCACTACCCAAGCGGGAAGCGGTTATAAAAAGGTTTTAACTACCTTCAAAGAAAATGCAGACCAAAGTATAACCGCTAGTAATGTTATACTAACGCCCCCGCTTCCTATAAGCGGCGAAGTTAGTATAAATACTAATTTAGTAGGGTTTATAGATATTACTAATACTACTTACACTTTAGCAGGAACTAGTAGCGCCTCTTACGAGGTAGAATTTATAGACGTAAGAACTACTAACCAAGATATTTTAAGCCAAGCTACTACGACGGTACAAGCTACTACAACTAATACTAATATAGACAGCGGGCTTATATACGATTTAGGAACTACTAAACTATTTGACGCTTTAGGCGAAAGAGGCTCACTTTATGAGCGCAACGCTTCAACCCTTGTACAAACACCTACGACGGGCTGGAGAGAGGGCAATAGCGGCAGCTATCGAAAAATACAAAACCTCGTAACTAGTGAATTTTTACGGTTAATGAATAAGCCTATAGAGCTTTATGAAGGGGATATTTTTAGCAGTCACGATTTTAAAGACCGTTTAGTATTCGACTCGGGTAACTGGGTACAGCTTAGCGGTACCTTTAATGGTAATTTAGATACTTGGTCCGGCACTTGGTATAAGATAAGTAAAGAAACTATTACTATAGCTGTGGTAGACGATACCAATACTACAGCAAGCTTTTCTATAGGCTCTTCTTCTTTAGACGGTAGCGTATCAGTAGATAAAGCTAATATATTAGAAGCTGAGGTTACGGGCCTAGACGTTTTCGGAACGGTAAAAACGAGCGGAGCCGTAACGACTAGTATAAATAGTATAGCCGCTAGCGCAGGGGGCAGTACTACCCTAACTAATTTTAACTATATGAATTTTATTAGTTATAGCGGGGGTAATGGTACGCACACTATAAACCTCCCAGCGTCTACAGACGGAGCCTTTTTAAGGTTTAAAACTGACGAAACTATAACGGCTAATAAAAATATAACGCTAGACCCTAACGGCAGCGAAACTATAGACGGCGAAGGTACCTATAGTATGAATAGAGCCTACGACGGCGTAAGCTTACTAGGTAAGGATAGTAAGTGGTTTATAATACAGAAAAAAGAGAAATAATAAAATGAATAAAGCTACATATTTTTACCTACTACGTAGAGGCTTTTTTAGCGGGGGCGGCGCAGAGGGTAAACTAGTAAACGATTTTAAATCCCGCGTAATAGGAGACGGCGGCACGTTTGAGAATGCAGAATGTATGCGAAACGACGTACGCTTTTTATTAAATAACCCTTAAGAGATTTTAGAAAATGAGTTTTTTTGACGATGCAGGCTTAGTAATGCTTCCTAATGGAGTAAAAGACGATAAGCTATATAGTATAAAACCAACGGACGGCAGCGGCGATTTTACCTTTAGCCGCGACGGGTCCGGAGCTAGTAAAGCCACTAGAGTAAATAGCAGCAACCTTATAGAGAAAGGGCGCACTAATCTAATTAAAAAGAGTAACGCTTTTAGCTCTAGCCCTTGGACCCTTTCAAGTGGGGAAACCGTAAACCAAAACGCCGAAGGCTTCGACGGTACAGCTAACCAAGCTTGGACCTTTACAAAAAATGACGAATTCGGTAAAATTACAGCTAGCAGCTTAAGCCATACGGGTATAAATACTTTTAGTATATATGCTAAGGCAGGCACTATAGATGAGCTAGCGCTAAGGTTTACCGTAGGGGGCAGTAATATAATAGTAAAGTATAATTTAAACGACGGCTCGCTAACTTCAGCTAACGCCGCTTTTATATCTACCCCAGCAGGCGTAAGCGCTGGTAATGGTTTTTTTAGATTTGCGGTAAGTATGAACGGCTCTATAACGGAGCTACAAATAAGAAGCGAGCCAGCCGAAGCTGCGGGCTCGATTATTATACAAAACACACAGCTAGAGCCCGGGTTAGCAGCCTCGGCCTATATAGATAATACAAGCGCTACAGCAAACGCTACAGCAGGACTTTTAGGAGATATGCCAAGGCTAGACTATACGGGCGGCGCTTCGTGCCCTTCTTTACTTATGGAGCCAGCTAGAGAGAATAAGCTAACCCATAGCGAATACTTCGGAGCTTGGACCGCTCAAAGTGGTATAACAGTAACTACTAATACGAGCGAAACGCTAAGCCCCGAAGGTTTAAATAATGCTGCTAAAATTGTTTCTAGCGACTCTACTAAAGGCTTCTTTTTAGCTGGCTTAAGTATTACTAACCCAGCCTCTAGAACTATATATTTAAAAGGTGCCTCGGGCGGGGAAACGCTAGACCTAAAAGACGCTAGCGGGAACGGAGGCAGCACGGCAGTAACTTTAACTACCGACTGGGTACGCTATGAACATAAAACCACTAATACGGGCGATACTTATACGGGTTTATTTGTGGACAATATAGCAAGCGGCGCTACTATTTACGCTTATGGAGCTCAATTTGAGCAGCACCCTACTAGCAATGCAGAAGAGGCTAACGCTACCTCATATATACCCACGCAAGGCGCAGCCGTTACAAGAGCTTTAGATGCTACGAGTACTTTAACTTTAGACGATAACTTTAACAGCGTTACCTTCTTTATAGAGGCAACTATGAGCGACGTAGTAAGGGACGCTTCTACGGATAATATAACCCTGCAAAGGCAGACGGGAACTAATGGGCTACTAGCTATTTTTAGAGATAATGCAACTACAAAAAGAAGAGCTGTACTAAACGCTCGTAACAAATCAGCCTCAAATAGTATACTTAGCGAAGTATCAGCAGATTTAGTAAAGGTAGCGTTTAGCTTTGATAGCTCAGATGGTAGCCTAAAAGCTTTTGTAAATGGCAGCAGTATAGCAAGCGTTACCGATACGGATTACGACGAATTTACTAAGTTTACATTAAGCGGCCAAGGGGGTAAAATGCTTTTACACCAGCTCGTTAGTATTAATAAGGTATTTACTACAGCGGAGCTACAAACTTTAACTACATTATAAATAGCGGAAAAGATGAATACTGCAGATTTAAAAGTATATTTAATGAACGCCGCTACTATGGCTATAAGTTTTAGTAACTTAGAAGCTACGCTAAAAATAGTACTGTTATTAGTTTCTATAGCGTATACGGGCCAAAGGTGGTATATAATGAATAAAGAAAATAAGTAAATGAACGACAGCTTTAACGACTGGGTAGAAGATTTAGAAAATAAAGAGCAGCCTTGCTGTAATATAGAAAACCCCGAGGACTGCGAAGCCTGCGGCAGCTAAAATAAAATTTATGTTTGAGAGAGTATTTAACAACTGGAGAACTAGCGTACTAGGCGGCTTGCTTATGTGCGCTAGCTTTGCTTTTGTGTTTTGGGAAAAGGCTACGCTAACGGAGGCTGGAGCCTTTCTAGGTGTGGCCTTTACCCTTTTCTTTGTAAGAGACCCTAAAAAGCTTAAGTAATGCGCGTAGAGGCTGGGGTATTACATTTAGAATTTAACGGCCTAGAGGTGGAGGTTCCAGTAGTTTGGGACCTTGAGCAAGGCGGGCCTATCTATGCTATGAAAGAGGACAAAATTTTTTTAACCCTCACCGCTGAAGAGTTAAAGGCGCTTTACGTTATTTATAGAGACTTAGAGCTAAAAGGTAAGGCTAATGATAACTAAACTAAATAGAGCCCTTTTAAGGGCTTTTATTTTATTCGGTGGTATGTTACCACTACTTACGGGCTGTAATGCTCTTAGAAACGCTGTAACACCCCTTAAAACGGAAACCACTATAATAGATACTATAGTAGTAGAAGAGGTAAGAGTAGATACCATAGCTATAACTTTGCCAGTAGATACCATAGTAATAGAAAACGAGCGCGTTAGCGCTAAGGTTATACGGTCCTACGATACTATAAGGCTAGACGTAGAATGTAAAGCAGATACCGTTATAGTAACTAAGACTATAGAGCTCCCCACAAAAGTAAAGACAGTTACGCGCCTGCCTTGGTGGTTTAATCCAGCTTTAGTTATAGCAGCCGTCCTAATTGGGCTTACTATTGTGCGCCAATTATTCCGGCGCTAGCTTCTACTTTTTTTCTTTTCTTGATTTTCTTTTTTTGCTTAACGTAAACTACGTTACGTTATACTAGCGTAGATACCTAGCGATAGCTAAAGGTAGCTACGCTAGTATATCTATGTAACTACGTTACGGAGTAAAAAAAAGTAAATATAATTTACTTACGCAAGAATTATTTTATTTTTTTTTTGCTCTATGATGTTGAAGCTTTTAAAGGTGGGGGTATATTCATAAGGCAGGGAATTTATAGTAAATTTTTTTTCTTGCCGGAGGCCAGTATTTATAAGGGCTGCGGCGTATGCTATGAAAAAAAACGTAATTTTTTTTGCTTTTTATTTGGAAGTAAGAAAAATAACGCCTTATATTTGCTCCAGTAACAACAACTAAAAACTATTATTATGAAAACGACAAACAAAATAAACGACATCAACAACTATTTAAATCTAAAGTGGAAAGTTTGTGAAGCACTAAACATAAAACCAGAATGGCAATATGTAGCTTTGAAAAATTTAGGATTGACCGACGTATACAAAGCGAATAGATAAAACAACAACACACCCAACGCCCCGCACTGAAAAAAATGCGGGGTTTTGGTAGTATAAAACAACAACAAATAACTATTATTATGAACGCTACAGCAATATTTAACACAACAGAAAAAATCAACTGGGTAAACAGCTTAAGAACTTTGTTTTTAGAAGCTAAAGGTAAAGAGCTAGAAAAGCTTACCGAGGTTTTTTATGTAAATCTTATGTGCACTATTAAAGAGCAACAAAACATAAAAGGAGAAAAGCTTAGAGAAGCTACAAATAAAGTATTTAACGAGATACTGTTTAGTAAATTCTAAGCAGTGCTCTTACCCCCGGCCCAGCTGTTTATATAGATTGGTTTGGTTTTAGGTAAGGGCTGGGGGTTTTTATAACACTACTAAAATGGCTAAGAAAATACTAATAGCTTGCGAGGAGTCCCAAGCAATTACAAAAGAGTTTAGAGAGCTAGGCTACGAATGTTATAGCTGCGACTTACTGCCCGCTTCTGGAGGCCACCCCGAATGGCATATACAAGGGGACGCTTTAAAAGAAGCTTACAGCGGTAAATATACTTTAATGGTAGCTCACCCGCCTTGCACTTATTTAGCTGTAAGCGGTAACCGATGGCTATATAATAAAGACGGCTCGAGAAACGAGGAGCGCTACCAATACCAGGCGGAAGCCTTAGACTTTGTGCGCGATTTAATGACAGCGCCTATAAAACATATAGCTATTGAAAACCCTATAAGCGTAATAAGCTCAAAAATTAGAAAGCCCGAGCAAATTATACAGCCTTGGCAGTTTGGAGACGAGGCGCAAAAAACTACCTGCTTATGGTTAAAAAATCTTCCTAAATTAGAACACACTAAAATAGTGGGTAAAGGGGAGTTTGATGAATGGATATGTAAAAAAGGCAAGCGTAAACGCCAAGCTAAATGGTATACGGAAGCTTTAACTAAATCAAAAACACCTGAAGAAAGAAGAACGCTACGCAGTAAAACTTTTCCAGGTATAGCTAAAGCAATAGCTACCCAATGGAGTAAAGCTATAGAGATAGATTACTCCGAAACTTTACTATAGAACTGTTTAACTAAATTATATAATATGCAAAAAGCAACAGTAACGGCAGCCCAGCCTACGGGCCAATGGGAAGGGCAGTACGGAGTTATGTACACCTTCAACGTAACATTAAGCGACGGTACTACCGGCGAAGTAAATAGTAAGAAGCCACAGCTCCGCTTTGGAATTGGCGAAGAGGTAGAGTATTCTATACCTAGAGAGGGTAAGCTTAAACTGGACCGACCAAACGAAGGCGGCTTTATGAATAGCACCCCAAGCGCTAAGCCTAGCTATAGCGGTGGTAAAGACTATAGTAAGCAGCACGCGTTAAACGCGGCCTGCACGTTTCTAAATGGCTCTAAAGCCACTAAAGAGCAGGTAGTAGCTTTAGCGGATTACTTCGCGACTTGGTTAAAGGGAAGCGCAGCGCCTCAAATTCAGCAAGCTAGCCCAGCAGAAACGGCGCCAGCGCCAGCTCCTGCGGCTTCAAGCTTTGAGAGTAACGGCTTACCCTTCTAAGCTATGCACTACTTAACTAACTATACTACCGATAAGGTAAAGTTAGCTTATATGTACTCGGAATGGTTACGCCATAACTGGCGTAGCTTACCCGAGGAACGTATAGAGCAGCTCCTAAGCCAAATAAGCGAGCTTACAAACGTAGATTTTATAACGCAGCAATACGATAGCAAGCTATGAAAATAGAGTTACTAGACGGCAAAAAATGGGAACGCTTAGAGTTATTAGACCAAATGCTAAACGACGATTTTTACTATGGATATTTATCGAAGGCAGCGCTAAGCAGCTCTAGTTTAAAAAAGCTATTACAAAGCCCTAAAGCTTATGCCGCTAGTATTAAAGAAGAGCAGCAAGAAACCAAGGCGCTAAGAGAGGGAAAGCTTATTCATCTGCTTTTATTAGAGCCCCATAAAGAAGAGGCTTTAATAGTGGTAGACGTAAAGACGCGCACGGCTAAGGCCTATAAAGAGGCCGCAGCTGTGCACGGCGCAGAAAATACCTTCTTAAGTGTAGAAGTAGCGACAGCTAAAAAAGTAGTAAGAGCTGTAAAGGAATGTAAAGAAGCTTACGACTTAATCTACGGAGCTGCTACCGAGGTGCCGGGCTGCGGTACTATTTTAGGCTTACCCTTTAGAGCTAAAGCGGATATATTACACAAAGGCCAGCGTATAGTAGATTTTAAAACTACAGCAGATATTCATAGGTTTAAGTATACAGCTTCTAATTTTCACTACGACGCGCAGGCAGCTATATATACTCATATTTTCGATATAAAAGAGTTTACCTTTTTAGCTGTAGATAAAAGTACTTACGATATAGGTATATTTACCACTAGCGAAAACTTCATAAATCAAGGTAGAAGGAAGGTAGCAGAAGCTATAGACGTTTATATAAAATACTTTGAAGAGGGTAAAGCTTTAAGTACTCATATCCTACGAGGGGAACTTTAAAATATAGGGGCGGGGTTTTCTTTACCCGTTACGGGTTATAGTAGTTTGTTTTTGTTGTTACCCGCCCCTTTTATAAACTATGAAAGAAGAAGAGCTTTTACATATTATAAGAAGTGCTACTAAGCCTCTAAATAAAGATTACAAGCTATTAGAGCGCACTTTATACCCCGGGGCTAGGAAACCTAAAAAAAGAAAAATAAAACGCGTTAGAGATGCTAAAAAGATACTTTAGAAAGAAGCTACATTTAAGATTTGTAAATAAATACCTAGCAGATACGCGCTGGGATATTATAAACACCGTTATAACTGCGAGCGTAACGGAATATAACGAGGCTATAACGGACCACTTAGACAACTTAGGAAAGCTAGTAAGAAAATACGAACGCCGCAGAAGATGGCTTAATTTTTAGAGAATGGAGGTAAAAACTTTAGTAACACTTGCTTTATTTATAACCTACGTAGTAGGAGGTATTATAATAGTTTACCAAGTAAGTAGAGATAAAAATGAATAATTGAACTGCAATAAGCCTATGACTATTATAGCACTTTGTTTAAGGGATAGAGATAATTACGGAATTGAAAGAGATTAAAAAAAATGGATAGACTAGATTACGACCTAAGAAGCTACTACAAGTACGAAGAGGAAACCTGCGAGGAATGCGGAGAGCCAATAATAGAAGAGTACTATAACTGTAGCTGCGAGAATGAAGAAGAGGAAGAATAAAGAAATAGTAATAACACTAGGTAAAGTACCTAGCTTAAATAGTTTTTATGCGGGGAGCCATTGGACCAAAAGAAAAAAAGCTAAAGACGCTGCACTCGAAGAGATTAAAAGCCAACTGGGCTTTAATGAAAACGCTTCTTATCATAGTTTTAGAATTACTGCTTATGTTCGTTACCGTTACGATTTGGATAATAGTATTATCGCTGTTAAATTTTGTAGCGATGCTCTCAAAGCCTTGGGCTGGATTAAGGACGACAGCCCTAAACATTTTCGATACTTGCTTTTGGTTTGGCAGGAATCAATACCAACGAATACGGCGAAAATCGCTATAGAGCTTAGTGATGAATACCCGCAATAAAGGAGCTCTAGCCGAATATAGATTTATAAGTACTGCCATTAGCTTAGACTTAAAAGTATTAGTGCCAGCTGTAGAGGGATACGCTTACGATTGTATTATAGATAACAGTAAGAGCTTATATAAAATACAAATAAAATATGCTAGTAAAGATAATAGATATAACGTGTTTAGCTCAATGCTTCATAGGAGAATAAAGAGCACTACCCCAAACTATAGGAAATACGAAGCGCACGAAGTAGACTTTTACGGCATATATATTTGGTATATAGATACCTTTTATATAATACCTTTTGAAGCAGTAAGTAAAAGCAGCTTAACGCTAGACCCAAAAAACAAAAACAACAAATACGACCAGTATAAAAATAACTGGGAACTACTACTATAATAATGATTAAACAAGCGGCTAAAAAATACCTAGAGCACGGCTATAGCCCTATACCTCTAGTAAGTGGACAAAAACGCCCTTTATTAAAAGATTGGACCAAATACAAAGAAGCTCCTATAGATAATTTAGAGCTGTTCACTACGGACAGCCTCGGCTTAGTTTGTGGGTATAATGGCTTAGAGGTATTAGATATAGACGCTAAGCACTTCGAAGGCGAAGAGTTTAAAGAGTTTATAGAGCTCTTAGAAGCTAACGGCCCAAGTATATTAAATAAGCTAGTAATACAGCAAACCCCTAGCGGTGGCTTTCACTTTCTTTACAGGTGCAAAACTATAGAAGGAAACCAAAAGCTAGCTAAAAACAAAGCTAAAGAGGTAACCTTTGAGACTAGGGGAATAGGTGGGCAGGTGGCAGCTTGGCCAACGCCCGGCTATTATCTAGAAAATAAAGCGAGCTCTATTCAATGGATTACGGCCGAAGAGCGGGCTATTTTATTTAACTGTGCTAGAGAGCTAGACCGTACCCCTAAACTAGAAGTTAAATTTAAGGCTTCTAAGAGCGTTTCTACCCCTAGCGATGAGCTTACCCCTTGGGACGACTATAAAGAGCGTATAGACGTTTTAACGGTGCTACAAAGCCACGGCTGGACAATAGTAAGAGAGGACTCTAAATATATATACGTAAAAAGGCCGGGACAAACTGAAGCAGCCGACAGCGGTAAAGTATTTAAAGATACGGGTACGCTATGGGTATGGAGTACTAGCACACCTCTAGAAGCCGAAGTATTATATAATTCTTTTACGCTTCTAACTGCTTTAGAATATAATAACGATTATAGGGAAGCTGCTCGAGCTCTTAGAAATTTAGGCTACGGAACGCAAAAGCCTAAAAAACTTAACGAGGTAGAAAAGTACGAGGCGGCACTAAGCGAACCCCAAGAGAGCGAAGAGCCGACCGAGGACCTACTAGAAAAGTATTTACTAGACCCTACAGAACTTATAAAAAACCCGCCCAGCGTTTTAGAGCTACGCCTAGGAATTAAAGAATATGTTCTAGGCACCGCAGGGAATATAAGTTTAATACAAGGAAAAGCGAAAAGCCGTAAGAGTTATTTCGTAAGTGCTTTAGCTAGCGCCTGCATAAATAAAGGTTATAACGATACGATTTTAAAAAGCGGTATAGTAAAAGGTAAGGTAGTATACTTTGATACTGAACAAGGAGACTACCACGCCCAAAAGGTGAACCAAAGAATACTAAATAGAGCGGGTATACCCTTAGAGGAAGGCCAAGAGTATTTAAAGTATTTTGCACTACGTAGAGCCGATACTAATACGGATAGGCTAGCTATAATAGAATACGCTTTAAAAAGCTTAGAAGGTTTAAGCTTATGTATTATAGATGGCGTAGTAGATATAGCCAGCGGGGTAAATGAAGAGCCCGAGGCTATAGCGTTAGTATCTAAGCTTATGAAAATAAGCGCTGAGAAAAATATACACCTAGTTACGATACTGCACGAAAATAAACACGATAGAGGCGCTAAGGGGCACCTAGGTAGCTACTTAGTGCAAAAGAGCGAAACTGTATACGCAATAAGCAGAAGCGAGGACGGCGTTACTACAACGGTAGAAGGTTTATATACTAGAAACGCACCCTTTCCCGACTTAGAGCTAAGCGTAGACGGTCAAAATATAGACCTTTCAATAAAAGAGCCCCAAGGCGATACGGGTAAAAATTGGCTACCGGGAGATTTAGAAGCTATAGCTAAAAGGGTAGTAGGTAAAAGCTTTACTGCTGCTAAAGAATTTATAGCAAATGTAGAGAGCTGCAAACCTTCTGAAGCAGGAAAAGCACTCTCTTTAATGGAGGCAGGGAATATAATAAAATTTACTATAGAAAAAAGCCCGAAAATTTGCTTAAATTTAAAGCAAGATAATATAAACCTAGAAAAACCGCCTTTTTAAATGTGGGTAGAGATAGCTAAAAATACTTGGGCAAAAGCTAAAAACGATAAAGACGCTAAACGAATTTTAAAAAAATATAAAGGTTATAAAAAGAAACAAGGCGACCTAACCAGCAGGCACTTTATAGTGAATTATATAGAAGACGAAAATACGATAAAATGAAACTAAGTAAAAATTTAACTTTAAAAGAAGCTACTTATAGCGATACAGCTATAAAGCACGGTATCAATAACGAGCCTAATATAGGACAGCTCGAAGCACTTAAAAAACTAGCTAAAGCTATCTTTCAACCTTGCAGGGATTTTATAGGAGCCCCGCTAAGAGTAAGTAGCGGTTTTAGAAGTAAAGAGCTTAACGAGAAAATAGGGGGCGCCTTATCTTCTGACCATATGGTAAACGACGAGAAAACGGCAGCCTTCGATTTAGACTGCGATACGTACGGAAACGGCACTAACGCCGAGCTATTCCACTTTATTAGAACTAAGCTAGAATTTAAGCAGGTTATATGGGAGTTTGGCGGCGACGTTTACGAGGAAGGTACTAACCCTAACTGGGTGCACGTAGCTTGGTCCAGCGACCCGAAGCTAAACAAAGGAGAGGTACTACTAGCTAAGAGAGTAAACGGGCGTACTGTATATGAGTACTACAAGAAGAAATAAAATAATAGAGGTAGTATTACTTATGGAAGTAGGCAGCACTTTACCAATAAAAGACGCTACAGCTATACCCCTATTACACGAAGTAAATAACAGTAAAATTTTAGAGCAATGTTTGATAATAACAGCTACGAGTATAAAAAAGCAATTCGAGCCAAAGCTTGCAGAACTTTTGGCCCCACTATTGCGCTAGATTTATTTTTAGAATTTATAGGATTTTGGGACGCTAGAGAATACAGTAGCGCTAACGACATTAGAACTGAAGCTAAAGATATGCACTTAAATAATGCAGTTAGCTTTATGAACCAGTACACCGACTTATGAACGAGCCCGAGTTATTCTATAAATTTAAAGAGCACTACCTACCCGAGCTTAAAGTAGCTATAAATACTTATAGCCCCTTCGATGCTATTTGCCATAGAGCTAAAGTAGTTATAGAGTTTAAATGCAGGCGCTCACATTATAGACAGCTGCTTTTAGAATGGCCTAAATATGAAAGCTTACTAAATAGAGCAGCAGACCGAGGCTATAAACCTTTATACGTTTGTTCTACGCCTTTGGGCGTTTGGGCTTGGGACCTTACGCACATAGATTTAAAATGGTTTAAAAAGGAGCTACCTAAGCAAACCGATTTTAATAATAATACGCCAGTAGTTAAACAGATAGCTTATTTAAGTATACAGCAAGGTAGCTACTTAAATAAAATAGAAGTATAGTATATATTATTATGCCGTATATACCAAAAAAAGGAACGCCTAAACCTTGGATAGCAAAGCGCAAGACGTTTGCAGGCAATAAAGGAGCTAACGCCGACTTCTATAATAGTAGAGACTGGCGTAAACTTCGCGCCTTTATACTAGCTGGGGAACCACTTTGTAGAGAATGTAGCGCAGTAGCTACAGTAGTAGACCATATAACCCCTATAAGAATGGGCGGCAGTAAATGGAGCCACGAAAATTTACAGCCTTTATGCGCTGGCTGCCATAATAAAAAGAGTAGAAGCGAGTACGGTAAAACTACACCGCCGCAATAAAAAAATATAGGTAGGGGTATGCAAAATGTAAAACATAAACTGCTGTACAT
>Ga0098042_1000650_pt1 | contig 13501 bp, 9 predicted proteins | sample 9_EtaG_FD_75066 | JGI IMG/M metagenome (GOLD analysis project Ga0098042, IMG submission 75066) | Marine viral communities from the Subarctic Pacific Ocean - 9_ETSP_OMZ_AT15188 metaG | ecosystem: Environmental > Aquatic > Marine > Oceanic | place: Pacific Ocean | collected 2015-01-10
ATGAGAGTATTAAATGCAATGCAACTTAAAAATGGGGCAAAAGCAGAAAGTGGGCCTACGTTTTCAAGCTTAACTCAACCTACTCAATTTTTACCTTTTTCTAAAAAAACTGATGACTGGGCTGCCTGGAATTTAGATTGGTTAGAATTACAAGGTATAGAGTTCTTACGTTTAAATGCAAGAAGACTTCTTAAGAATTATAAACTTGCAAAAGGTATTATTGATAAAACAGATTATATTGTTGAACCAGACAATGACTATAAAGACTTAATGGATGTATTAACTCAAGAAAATGATTCTGCATTAGAGCTTAAGTTTTATCCTATCATTCCAAATGTTGTTAATGTTCTTACAGGTGAGTTTGCAAAAAGATATTCTAAAGTACAATTCAGGGCTGTAGATGATACATCTTACAATGAGATGTTGGAACAAAAAAGAATGCAAGTAGAACAAGCTTTATTAGCTGATGCTGAAAAAAATCTTTTAATGAAGATGATGGAGATGGGTATGGATCCTGGATCAGAAGAAGCACAAAAAAGTTTAGCTCCAGAAAATATTAAGACTTTACCAGAGATAGAAGACTTTTTTAGTAAGTCATACAGAAGCATGGTAGAAGAGTGGGCTACTCATCAAATGAATGTGGATGAAGAAAGATTCCATATGCAAGAGTTAGAAGAAAGAGGATTCCGTGATATGCTTATATGTGATAGAGAGTTCTGGCATTTCCGTATGTTAGAAGATGACTATGATGTAGAGTTATGGAATCCAGTATTAACATTCTATCAAAAATCTCCTGACCAAAGATATATAGCAGATTCAAATTATGTTGGTAAGATTGATTTGATGACCGTTGCTGATGTAGTAGATAGGTATGGATATTTGATGGATGAAAAACAACTTAAATCATTACAAAAGATTTATCCAGCAAGATCTGCACAATATCAAGTAAATGGTTATCAAAATGATGGTGCTTACTATGATGCTACTAGATCTCATGCATGGAATACCAATATGCCTGGATTAGCATATAGACAATACACAAGTAATTATTGGAATGATCCAGCTGTAGGAGGAGATATTATAAGTGAGATCCTTGATCAGAGTGAAGATATGACACCACTAGATGAAGGTAACTTAATGAGAGTATCAACTATTTATTGGAAGACTCAACGTAAAGTTGGACATCTTACAAAAATAGAAATGGATGGAGAAGTCATGCAAGAAGTTGTAGATGAAACATTCAGGGTAACTGAAAAACCTGTTTATGATACTTCTATATTCAAAAATAAAACTGCTGAGAATCTACTACAGGGAGAACATATTGAATGGATATGGATTAATGAAGTATGGGGTGGTGTAAAAATTGGACCAAACCTACCTGCCATGTGGAGATCCACTATGGGTGATAATATAAATCCAATATACGTAGGAATAAATAGAACAAAACCTGGTAGACTACCTTTTCAATTTAAAGGAAACAATACATTATACGGATGTAAACTTCCAGTAGAAGGAAGAGTATTCTCAGATAGAAATACTAGGTCAACTTCATTAGTAGATTTAATGAAGGCATATCAAGTTGGTTACAATATGGTTAATAACCAAATTGCAGACATTCTAATAGATGAATTAGGAACAGTAATAATGTTTGATCAAAATGCTTTACCACGTCACTCTATGGGTGAGGACTGGGGTAAGAATAATTATGCCAAAGCATACGTAGCAATGAAGGATTTTCAAATGTTACCGTTAGATACTTCAATTACTAATACTGAGAATGCAACCAACTTCAATCACTACCAGACTCTTAACATGGAGCAGACTAATAGACTTATGTCTAGAATCCAATTAGCAAACTATTTTAAACAACAATGTTTTGATGCTATTGGTGTTAATCCACAACGTTTAGGAGGTGCTGTATCAGCACAGACAGCAACTGGTGTAGTACAGGCTATGCAACAATCATATGCCCAAACAGAAATGTACTTTGTTCAGCATTCAGACCAACTAATGCCAAGGGTACATCAAATGAGAACTGATCTTGCACAATACTATCAAAGTAATAATCCAAGTATTAGACTTTCTTATATTTCAACAGAAGCAGAAAAAGTTAATTTTACAATTAATGGTACAGATCTATTAATGAGAGACTTTAATATTTTTGCAACAACTAAAACTAATCATAGAGCTATCTTAGAGAACTTAAAACAAATGGCTCTTACTAACAATACTACAGGAGCAAGTATCTATGAATTAGGTAACATTGTTAAAGCAGATTCTATTGCAGAGGTGACAGATATACTTAAAGATTCTGAAGTAAGACAACAAATGCAACGTCAACAAGAAATGCAACAAGCTCAACAAATGCAGCAGCAACAGTTAGAAGCTAAAGCTAAAGAAGAGCAAATGAAGCTACAAGTTGAAATGGAAGAAAATGAAAAGGATAGAAGAAATGATGTATTACTAGCTGAAATTAGATCTGCAGGATATGGTTCTATGGTAGATATAAATCAGAATCAACAATCTGATTATCAAGATGCTATAAAAGAAATTAGAGAGACAACTCAATACAGAGAGCAAATGAACTTAAAACGTGAAGATATGGCTTCCAAACAAAATATGGAAAGTAGTAGATTAGACGTTGAAAGAGAGAAGATTGCTGCACAAAGAGACATTGCTAATACTAAACTTGAAATAGCACGTGAGAACAAAAATAAGTATGATACACCTAATTCTGAAGATAAAAAATAGGTGTTAGCTATATACTGCTAAAAACTTTCAATCTTTTTAAAATTTTATAAGTTTAATTAATAAAACATTTCTTATATTATATATATAGAAAGTATTAATTATTTAAAACCAACATAATTATGAGTTCAAAAGTAGAAACTATGGATAGTAAAGTTGAAACCTTAGACATTAATTTGGATGAGATTTTTAGTGGAGCACCAGGAGGTGATGCCGTAACTTTACCAGAGGAGAATAAAGATACTCCTAAACAAAATAACATCTTTACAAGAAAAGATAAATCTGATTTTTCATTTGCAGATCCAGATAAAGATGATGCAGATGATTTGACAGCTAAGGTAGAAGAGAAGAAAGAAGAAGAAGTTGTTGAAGAAAAAACAGAGGTAAAAGATACTCCTGAAAATGAAACAGAGGTAAAACAGGAAGCAAAAAAAGAAGGTGGTGATATTTTAGATACCTTAGATGATGAAACTGAAGAAGATGTAGAAAAATCTAAAAGAGGTAGAAAACCAATTAACGGTATAGCTGATGTATTTACAAAGCTAATAAAGGATGATAAGATAGTTCCTTTTGATGATGACAAACCATTAGAGGAATATACTGCTAAAGATTGGGAAGAACTTGTTCAAGCTAACTTAGAAGAAAAGGCAAATCAAGTTAGAAGAGAAACCCCAAAACAATTTTTTAACAGCTTACCACAGGAATTACAAATTGCAGCTAGATATGTTGCAGATGGTGGTAAAGATCTAAGAGGTTTGTTTTCTACACTTTCAGCTGTAGAAGAAAACAGAGCTTTAGATGTAAAAAGTGAAAAGGATCAAGAAAGAATTATAACTGAGTACTTAGGTGCTACTGGTTATGGTACAAGTGAAGAGATCCAAGAAGAAATAGAGATATGGAAAGATTTAGGAAAATTAGAACAACAAGCTTCTAAGTTTAAACCTAAATTGGATAAGATGCAGGAGAAAGTTGTTGCAAAGAAATTGCAAGAGCAAGAAATGAAAAGAAAGCAACAAGAACAAGCATCTCAAGCATATATGAAAAATGTATATGATACATTAAAAGATGGCAAGATAGGAGAAATCAAAGTTGATAAAAAGACTCAGGCTATGTTATATAACGGTTTAGTCTCTCCTTCATATCCATCTGTAAGTGGAAAGAATACTAATTTATTAGGACACTTACTAGAAAAGTATCAATTTGTTGAGCCAAACTATAGTTTGATCTCTGAAGCATTATGGTTATTACAAGATCCAGAGGGATACAAAGCAAAGATAATGCAAAAGGGAGCTCAAGCAAGTGTTGAAAAAACTGTTAGAAAATTAAAAACAGAACAAGCAAATGCTGGTGGATCAACTTCATTAGGAGTTAAAGATAAAGAACCTGCATCTGCAAGAACAACAGGAAGAAAAAAATTACAAAGAGCCAACAACATTTTTAAAAGGATGTAAAAGAAATTTAATTAAGTAAATTAAATATAGAGTGAAAACAATTATTAACAATTAAAACAATCAATTATTATGGCAACTCCAGTTTTAAATAATGGGATTTTCCTACGTGATACAAGCTACAAAGCCAGTTCACATATTGATTCTTATCACCTAACCCAGATGCTTGGTAATGCTGAGCCTATGGATATGGGACCAATTGACTTATGGGCAATGACCCAGAAGGTAGAAATGCCTTTATATCAAATGGCTTCTTTTGGTGGAAAGAATACAATTCTTGTGGATAACGCTAGAGGTGAGTACAAGTGGCAAACTCCTATTGCACAGGATCTACCTTATATTGTTGCAGACATTGAGCCTGCTAACGCTAATAAGGGTATTGACGGAACAACGTTCCAGATTAAGATCAACAAAAGGACTTTTGGACATGGTGACATTATTACTTATGATAAGTATAATGGATTAGAATTATACATTACTGCTGCAGATATTATACCTGCTGGTGATGGATTTGTCTACACTTGTCAATTAGTTAACAACAACAACTCTGCTGTTTTAGATAACAAGTACCTAGCTAAAGGAACAAAATTCTTTAGAAAAGGTTCTGCTAGAGGTGAGTATGGGGAAAGATTTTCTGACATTGAAACAGGATCTGGATTCCGTGAATTCTACAACTTTGTAGGAGGAGCTGAAGCACATGTACACTATTCAATTTCAAGCCGTGCTGATCTTATGATCAAAGGTGGTTTGAATGCTGATGGTACTGTACCAGTTACTGAGATTTGGAGAAATTTTGACAATGACCCAAATAATCCATCTGTACCTAGTATAGAAGGATTAGTAGCAACTATGGGTAAAGCTGGTGCTAGAGAAGCATTTGAGAATGGAACTCTTACAAGAACGTTCATTACAAATATGGAAGCAGCACACTTATCTAAAATTGCAACAGATATAGAAACTTACCTAATGTGGGGTAAAGGTGGTAGAATTAAACAAGACGGTCCAGATGACATTAGATTATCTGTAGGTTTATGGTCACAGTTAGACAACTCATTCAAAAGAGTTTATAACAAGTCATCATTTACTCTTGACATGTTTAAGTCTGAGCTTTACAACTTCTACCAAGGTAAAGTAGAATTTAAAGGACCAGATCCACAAAGATCACTTGTTGTACAAACAGGTATTGGTGGAATGCAACTTATCAACAAAGCAATTGCTGATGAAGTATATGGTTCAGGTTTAGTCCAAAATGCATCTCAAATTGGTGCTGTAAGTGGGCAAGGTATGGATTTAGATTATGGTTTTGCTTACACAAGCTTTACTATTCCTTTCTTAGCAAATGTTAAGTTTGTACTGAATCCAGCGTTTGATAATCTAAATACTAATGATATTGAGAATCCATTAATTGATGGAAGACCATTAAGTTCATTTAGTTTTATCATCTTTGACGTTACTGATGAAGGAAATGATAACATTCACTTGTTAAAACTTTCTTGGGATAATCAACTTAAGTGGTTCTACCAAAATGGTACTATGGACTACATGGGAAGAACTCAAGGATTTGCTTCTACAGGACAATTCAATGGATATAGAGTATATATGACTCAAACCATGCCAGCTATATGGGTTAAGGATCCAACTAAAGTTCTTAAAATTGTAATGAGAAACCCAATTACGGGAGGATCATTCTAAGAATAATAATAAATAAGGGAGGGGAGTTAAACCTCCTCCCTTTATTTTTAACCTTTAAAAATTAGAAATTATGGCGGCACCAAAGCAAGTATATAAATTAAGTCAACAGTTTGAAAGCCCTGCATTTGAAGGGGTTACAAGAGCTCAGACAGGTAATGCTAGATTACTTCATGTAAATCTAGTAATTAGCTGGTTACGTGATCTTGCTGGTTCTGATACATATGCAGATGAAACTGCTGCAAAAGCAGCTGGATTAGAAAAAGGTGATCTCTATTTAAAAGATGGAGACTCAGCTATTCACATTGTATTGACTTAGTCAAATAACTAGAGCAAGGGTAATACCTTGCTTTAGAAACTTAATAATAAGAATGTACATAATTATGTACTTTTGACTAAAACAATTATTAATTTTAAAAACCAAATGTTATGAGTGATTACACTATTGTAGAAAAATACCAACAAGAAAAAAGGCAAAGTACTGTTGCCATCCGTCCATACTTTAATCCTAATAAAGAAAATATGGGATTAGAACAATACGGTTTAGCTATGCATGATGGAGTTTACCATGAGGAATCTCTTGCATGTTTAGAAATGAATGGAGTTAAAAGATATGTTACTGGATTAAATGAGTTTGCTCCAGAAGTTAAGATGTTACCTCCAAAAGAAAAGAAAGAAAAAATAAAAGAAATTAGAACAGTAGTTGCAGAGCTTGAAGCAGAATTAGCTGCTAACATAGTAGATCCAGAAGATAAAGATTTTTGGAATAAACTATCATTATTAAAGCCTGATAATTCTAAGTTCTGGGATAAGATCTCAATCAGATGTGGAAATGATCCAGTCTTTTTAGATCCAGAGTATGATCCTTATGATAAAATAAAAATATATGCAATTAATGCAGGTGGGTTTTCTATTGTTGCTAAATCTTTAAGAGCAGCTAAAAGTGCTCCTAGAGCTCCTAAGTTTTACTTAGATAGTTTAGAAGAAACTTTAAGTACAAGAACTGAGTTAAGCAAATTAAGAAACAAAGCTGTAGTTGAATTAGAAAAATTATTTGATTCAAACACAAGCAAGTTAATGTATGTAGCAAAAGTTGTTGATGTTAATAGTAGTCAATATGTAAAGAGTACTCCAACAGATATTCTTTATGAAAATATGAATGATTACATTAATGGGAATGGTGCTGAGTCAAACAAGAAAAGGGCAGCTCAGAACTTTTTAGATGTAGCAAGATTAAGTATGGAAGAAATTAAAATAAGAGCTCTAATTAAAGATGCATTATTTTATAGATTCCTAACAACAAAACCAGGTGGTTGGATTGAACCTATTGATAGTGGACATAGACTAGGTAAAATTCCTGCTGAGTGTTTAGAATATTTAATGAAACCAGAGAATGATGAAATTTTAGATTCTTTATTATCTAAAGTTGAACCATATTGGAACTCATAAAAAAAATAAATGGAAAATAGTACTCTTATAATTAAACTCAAACAAAGGCTAAATAAATTAGATAGTCAAGATTTTGATAATATTGAAACATGGCAATTTATTGAAGCTTTTAATAAGTGTCAAGTTGAATGGTGTAGAAGAAATTTACACGGTGGTAATATGTACAAAGAGGGAGATGAGTTATCTAAAAAAAGAATAGATGACTTACAACCTTTATTAATAGAGTTATCTCTTACAGGTACTCAATTTGATAATTACTTTGAAGCTACCAACTTTCCACTTGAAACTTATTTAGAATTTAAAAGAGTAAGTACTGATGCAACAACAGAATGTTGTCCAGATCCTAGATCAATGACTGTATATTTAGCTGAAGAAGCTAATGTTCCATTGATATTAAGAGATCCGTTAAAGAACCCTAGCTTTGAATGGGGTGAAACATTCTGTACTATGCTGGATAATAGAATTAGAATATATAGACAAAGTGATTTTAATATAGTAAATCCTGTTCTAACATATTATAGAAAGCCAGTATATATACAGATACCTAATGTAACAGATCCTTATACAGGTAACATCAGTTTAGTAAATGTAAATTGTGAATTTAAAGATGACTTAGTAGAAGTTATATTAGATGACACAGCAGCTTTGATTGCAGGAGATATAGAAAACTTATATCAACAAAAAAGAGGGCAAGCACAAGCTGAAAGAAATAATTAATATACAAGTAATTAAATTGATTTTTTGTATATTATTATAGTAGCACCAATGCTACAAGCAGAGTAAACTGTTAAAATCATTTTTTTATTAACCAGTGAGGGTAATGGTCCTCACACAAATTTTAAATTATGGCTTATTTTAATCATGCATTTAACAAGACATTTGTTGTAGGTTCTGTAGCCGGAGCTGGAGTTGCAACAAGTGCACTGGCCTCAGGTCAGTTAGCTCTTGTGAATGGAGATGCTTGGGTCTCAGTAGCTGCTGGTGGTGGAGCTCCGGTTATCCCGGAGGGAGCATTAGCTTACTTAGTTCAAGGATCTTTTTATTCAAAAGACTCAATTGGTAACAATCCAGGACATGGAGGTTACAAAGAGTCAGTTAAATCTAAGGGTATTAACCCAAGATATATTACTGACTTATGGAGAGGAAACTGTTCAGTAGCATCAAAAGCTACAGCTAAATTATGTTTAGCTTCAGACTGTGCTCCATGTGGTAAAACACAATTTGCAAGAATTGATGTGAAGGGTTCACCTGCACTAAGATTCTTAAATCATAACGCATATGCAATTGGTGACTCATCAAATGTATGCTGTGTTGATGGACAAGAATATCTTGATCCAGCATTAGTTTTAGCAAGAATGATGGAACAATTAATTGGAAATGGACTAGCAAAAGATGATGTAAATTATCAAGCTGGTAATCCACTTATTACTCCTTTTGTTGCTGAAGGTGATCCTGATGGAGTAAAAACTTTTAACGCTATTGCTGCTGTAGGTGTAGGAACAGGTTATGCTGCTTCTTCAACTGCTTTATCAACTACTGTATCACCTGCAGGTGGTTCAGGTTTAACATTAAAAGTTGATGCTATTACTGCTGCTGTAGTAACAGTTTCATTAACTGCAGGAGGATCAGGTTACACTAATGGTGCACAAACAAACGTAGCTACTACATCTAGTGGTGCTGGTTCAGGTGCTACTATTAACTATACAGGATCTGGTAATGCTATTACATCTCCAACATTAGGTAACTCTGGTGGTTCAGGATATGTTGTAGGAGAAGTTCTTACAGTTGCAGGTGGTGGTGGTGACGGTACAGTTACTGTTGCTTCTATTGCTGCTACAGGTGCTATTAAAGCAGTAACTGTATTAAACGAAGGAGCTGGATATTCAGTAGGAGATACTGTTACTGTAGTAGGTGGTGGAAATAACGCTGCATTAACTGTAGCTTCTGTTTCTGCAGGATCTATTGAAGTAACTGAAACTACTGCTGCTGGTGTTGTAACTACAGAGTATTACACTATAGCACAAGCTGCTGGTGTTGCTGCTGCTGGTAATTACGTACCATCAACTGATCCTAATGGATCTACTAAGATTTCAGCGTGTGTAACTTTACAAGGTGCTTACGTTGATACTGTATTTGGTAACTGTTCATTTGATACAAGAGATCATTATAATGCAGAGCCAGTTGAAATCATCTTATCTTCATTAGATGAAACTGGTAACCCATGTAATGATTGTGGTGTAGCATCTAGAACTCCAGGATCAATGCAACAAACACAAGGTGAGGAAGTAATTAGACAACTAATAATGTCTGAAAGATACAGACAAAATCCTTACAACCAAGGAAACGCAGACAGTGCAAGATTTAGAGAAATCCAAATGTCTGATGAATTACTTGCTGCTGTAGATAGAACGGCTACATATAGACCGTATTATTTACAACACAGTGTTCCAAGGTTTAACAATCCAAGTGGAGTATTTGATAATGACCAGTATGTTTATAAAGTATACATCAAGTGTGATGACGGTGCTTTAAAAACATCAATGGAGAATATGTGGGAATCTATACATAAGTGGGCTGAGGCTAACTTTAATATGGTTCCAGTAAGATATAACCAATACTGGTAGTCATTACTTATCTTATATTATAATTAGAGCAGGGGTAAATCTCCTGCTCTTTTTATTTTATATTCTGTTTAATTTTTTGTATATTATTTATATAGTATATAAAAGTAAGTTCAAATGGCCAATAAACATATTTTAAGTTTAGAGATACCAACAGTGTCTAACTGTAATCTACTCTGTATTAAGGATACAAGTCAGTACTCTAAAGATTTAGCAGTAGATTGTGAAGAATTACAAATAACACTACCTGGTTTTTCAGTTCCCGTGCTAGTAAAAGTAGATAAAGATTTTGACATGTGTTTAACAGCATGTGCACTTAATTTACAAAAAGAAAAGTGTGGTGATACTCAACAAAACATTCCAGATGGTATTTATATTGTAAGATATAGTGTATCTCCAAATAGCAAAGTATATGTTGAATATAATCATTTAAGAGTTACTGCATTATTAACATCATACTATGAAGTATTATGTGATCTTGATGTGCATGCTTGTCAACCTAATTCAACTAAAGAATCATTACTAGCTGAATTAAGTTATATAAGAACTATGATTGATGCAGCAGTTTCTAATGTAGAATATTGTTCATCAGCAGCTCAAGGAATGCAATTATATAACTATGCAAAAATTAGATTAAATAAGATTATCTGTCCTACAGGAGACTGTAAGGGTGGCAGTAAAGCTTATTATTAAAACCAATAAATTATGAGTAGCACATGTGCACATTGCAATAGACAGTTCACTTGTGGGTGTCAAAAAGCAAATGTAGATGGTATAATTGTCTGTAAGACATGCGTTACCAACTATAAACAAAGTAAAGCAAGTCAAGTTAAACAAGATGCTAATAGAGATAAAGGTCTTGAATTAGCTAGACAACAAATAGTAGATTTAAGAAATAAATAGTATGGCTGTAGTATCATCATCTAATACCTTGCAACAGGAACATAATTCTTTGATGAAAAGAATACAGATTGAACAAAATTTTGCAAATCAAGCATATGCAAATTTTAAATCAGTAAAGTTTGGTATTAGTCCATGTTGTTATACAGATCTAGTAAATGCTACTATAGATAAAGATTTATGTGATTGGAAAAATTCAAAAAGTAATAAGGTTATAGTTGCAACAAATGCAGATAGCTTATTCTTAGAACCAATTGCAAAAGTAAATGAAGATGTTAGTATCTCTTGTCCAGTAATACCAACAAACGTTTGTACTATACTAGACTTAGAGTCAATATTAGCTGACACAGGAACATTTACATTTTGTCAAGATGCTCCATTAGCAACTTGGACAATAACACATAATTTGGGTAAGTTTCCATCTGTTACAGTAGTTGATAGTGGTAATAGTGTAGTAGTAGGAGATATAGATTATATTAACTCAAATGTAATAAAGTTAAATTTTAACTCAGCATTTGCTGGGTGTGCGTTTTTAAATTAAATAAATAAATAAAAATTAAGTAATCATGGCAAGTATTAAATATTTACAAAATATAGACCTCAATGGTAGTGAGTTGCAAAATGCAGTTGTACAGAATTTAGGGTCTAGTCCAACCGTATATGGTGATGGGCAAATTTACTATGACACTGGTGTAGATAAACTATTTTTACGTGCCAACGGTGCATGGGTAGCTGTACAAACAGGGTCAGAAGGAAACACTACATATGATTTATCAGGTGTAGGTTCAACAAACGGATCAGCTGGTATTAGATTAGCAGGATCAGATGGGACTAATGATGATGTATTAATTGTTGGTGCTGGTACAGTAGGGGTAACAAGAAGTGGTAATACACTGACAGTTACAGGAACTGACTCAGCAGCTGGTACAGTAACTTCCGTGTCAGGTGGTACTGGTATTACAATTAGTGGATCAGCAACAGTTACTCCAACAGTTAACATTGACTATTCAGGAACTGACAATGCAATCTTAGCTGCTTCAGCTGCAACACCTGTTGGTGCTGATACATTATGGTTCTCTGATGCAAGTGATAATACAATTAAAAAATCATTGTTATCTAACTTCCCAGGATTTGGGGCAGATGGTACAGTACTTTCAGTAGGTTCAGGTGCAGGTTTAACGGGTGGTACAATAACTACTACTGGTTCATTAGCAGTAGACTATGCAGGAACTGATAACGTTATACTAGCTGCAGGAGATGGAACATCTGTAACATTAGTAGATGCAGATGATTTCTTATTTTCTGATGCAACTGATAATGCTGCTAAATATGCAAACTTATCTCAATTAAAAACATATATTAATGCAGCTGCTGGTTCTGTAACTTCAGTAGGTGTAAGTGGTGGTTCAACAGGAATGTCATTTAGTAACTCTCCAATTACCTCTAGTGGTACAATGACTATGTCAGGTACATTAGATGTAGATAACGGTGGTACTGGAATTTCAAGTTACACAACAGGAGATATACTATATGCTTCCGGTGCATCAACATTAGCTAAATTAGCAATTGGTTCAACTGGTCAAGTATTAAAAGTATCTTCTGGTGGAATTGTAGAATGGGCTGCAGATACAAACACAGGATTAACAAGTGTTGGTATTACAGAAACAGGTAGTGCTCTTACAATTACTAATAGTCCACTTACATCCAATGGTAACATAAACATTGCTGGTGCAGGTACTTCTTCACAAGTAATCTTAGGTAACTTAACACTTGCTACTTTACCAGTAGATGGTGTGACAAGTATAGGTATAACTCCAGGCACAGGATTAGATGTAAGTAATTCACCTATTACAAGTAGTGGTAATATTGGTATTACACTTGACTTAAGTGAATTGACTACAGTTACAACTATTGATCCTGCTGCTGATTTTCTAGTAGGTGTAGATGGAACTGCAAACGAAAAAATATTATATAGTAATGTACATTTAAATCAGTGGGGTGCTGCTGAAGCAGATGTTGCATTTGGTTCTAATAAACTAACGGGTGTTGCAAATGGTACAGCAGGAACAGATGGTGTAAACTTAGGACAGGTACAATCATTAGTAGCTGGAGTAGGTGTATTCCAAGGAGGATATAATGCTGCTACAAACTCACCAGCAATAGCAGGTGCAAGTAACACTGCTCTTACTACAGGTGACTTCTTTGTTGTTACAACAGATGGTACTATAGCTTTTAATGGTAGTAGTGTAGCTGTAGAGGTTGGTGATATGATTTATGCTAATTCAAATATTAGTGCAAGTTCTAATCCAGCAGCAACAGCTTATAGTATTGTAATACAAGATCAAAATATTGCAGGAGTTGGAGCAACAGATGGAGGTACAGAAAAAGGTGTGGCTGGATTTAGCAGTGCAACTTTTGCTGGTACAGCAAATGGATTTATTACTGTTAAAGCAGGTGGTATTAGTGATGCTCAGTTAGCAAGTACATTTAATAAGATAATTGGTACTGATTCTGATGTTGATACTAGTGGTATTCAAGTAGTTGATCAAATTAATTTAACTGATGGTGTTGTTACCTCAGTAAGTATAAGATCACTACCTGATGCAAGTGTAGGTGCACGTGGTGTAGCTGAAACAGCAACACAAG
>Ga0098042_1000654_pt1 | contig 13457 bp, 21 predicted proteins | sample 9_EtaG_FD_75066 | JGI IMG/M metagenome (GOLD analysis project Ga0098042, IMG submission 75066) | Marine viral communities from the Subarctic Pacific Ocean - 9_ETSP_OMZ_AT15188 metaG | ecosystem: Environmental > Aquatic > Marine > Oceanic | place: Pacific Ocean | collected 2015-01-10
GTGGATTGAATCCCGGACAAATAATAAAGCATGTAGCCGGGTCGTGCACAATCAAACGGTGTAGTTTAGTGATGATAGAGTATCCAAAATAAAAACGATCTTCTCTAACCACCTTTGTAATTACATAAGCAATAGCCTTGTCGTCTTTAAGTATGCCAATCAAGTCTCCCTTCTTGAAGCTCACTTCCGACCCTCGGCCTGTATCCGCAACGACACAGATTCCCAATATTGGATTTTCATGACATTGAAGGCAAACAGGAATGTGATATCTTCGGAAGGATTTTTATAATATTTCTCTTCCAGCTCTACGCTCTCATCCCATATATCTTCAATCAAAGCGTCTATGCAGTAGTAGAGAGGGGTAGGGGAGTAGTAGGGGGGTAGTACCCCAGTAGCACTCATTCTTCCCCCTCCAAGACTATTATTCTGCCCATCTTTAATAATCTACGCAGTGACACCTCTGTCATTATACAGTGTGTGCCGTCGCTATATCTTATCTCATAGCTCGTGGTGAAAGAAAAAGCTACGTCTTCAACCATCTCACCAGCTTTGATTGAATTGATTATGACGCCGAGCTTATTCCCATCGAGTATAAGCTTTCCTAGAAGCTCTTCTTTGCTCATCCACGGAGAACCTCCTCGATAAAATCACGCGTTAATCGATCAAGAGGGCCTAGACGTACTAAATTCGGTATCAGGACCACTACCCCAGTAGGAGCTGCTGTTGAGACAGCTGACACTACACCGATGGCGTTACCGTATTCGTCAAAAACTACGGACCCCGATGATCCTGGCCAGGCGAAGGAGTCGATGGTTGTCCAGTGTTTGTCACGTCCGTTAATCCTGCCTTCAAATATTTTAAAGTAATTGTTGTCTGGGTGTCCACAATAAAATACTTCACGACCAACCGGACGGTTAGGATTGGCTGTGAATTCTATGGACTTGGTATAGCTTAGATTCTCATAAACTTTCAAGATTGCTATGTCGTTTGACTCGTCAACATATCTGACGTATGCACTGTAGGTGAAACCGCTTCTTTCTGTTACAAATATATTTTTCTTTCCCGCTATAACATGATGAGCGGTAAGTATGAATTTATGATTGTTGACCTGCATGTAGTTGCCTGAGCCTCTGCTGCCCATCCCGGAACCGTTGTGTGCATTGATGATAACAGATGATTGGTATGCTTTCTTCAGTCCACGTTCAGCAAAGACGTGAACGTCTTGATGAAAAAATGAATTATAATCATTTATTGGCTGTTCGTTTCCTAAAAACGCAAATAGCAATGACCAGACTCTTCCCAAATTTTCGGCCTCCTATAGTAGATAGGTCAGCAGAAACATGAAAAGACTTTTTATGGATCGATTTTTGACCCAATCCACAATTCAGAAGCTGCTTCCTGAATATGTTTAGCTAAAAGGTAGTGAGGCACTTCCCATTTCAGAGGAAGTTTTTCTAGGTGATGGTGTGTTACGTTTGTGGTAGAACCATCCTTGCCTTGCTGTTGGATGTTGGTGACCTCTTGTTGTTTGATCCAAGTGATGACCATATCTTCATGTGATATACTACTGTTTACGACTTGAAGTTCTGGGTTGTACATGGTCATGCGTACTGTCAATTGGTGGTCATCGACTGTGACCACGGTTTCAACAAAATAAAATTTTTCTTGTCTCGAGCATTTCATTGGCTCATGAACAAAGTTGCACTGGTTAACAAAAGCGATTGTCTTGTCATTGTACAAGTTAATCACATATGGTGATAGAGCCGTTGGAGAATAAGTGCCACGCTCATTTTTGATTTTTGGCGTCTTAGAGTAACCGGCTGAATTTACAAATGCCAGTTGCTTATCTATCTCTTGTTCAATCTCCTTGTGTCGCGTCTTGTTGTCCACCTGGATCGGTGCAACATAAAAGTTGATGGTCTGTGCATAAGCGAGACCAAGAAGGCTTGCAAGGATAATCATTCTAACTCCAGTCTGTATAATTCAAGGGCCTTAACCATAAAACTTTGGTATTCGTCCATATTAATAATTATGTTTCTATCAAAAAACCAGTTGTACCCAAGGAACCATGCTATAGATTCTGAGAACATTGTGTCATCTACACCATTGAATGTCTTACTTTTTCTGTGCAGACAGTGACCGACTTCATGGGATAGAGATATGATCTTATCCATCCATGGTTGGTCATCCCCTACCTCGATGATACCAAATGGTTGATGGTTGTCCTCTTGGAGCTCCTCTGGTGGTGTTGGAACCCAGAACGAAAGAAAGCCATGGATAAACTCAACGTTCACCCACAGCTCGTCTTCTGCCAGTTCTATCATGTCATTGAAGGCTTCTTTAAGAGTCTCCGAGGAGCTTTTTGAGCTCAGTATATCCACCGATAAATTCTTCATTGTCATCCTCCGTATTGAGTTTGACGATCATTGGAACAGTATCATGTTTGTATATTAGTTTGTAGTAATCTAATAACTTTCTGCTGTGATCAATAGAGCAATACTCAAATTGCTTGTTCTTTTCCATCAAAAGGTTTTTTGCTTTTAAACAAAAGGGACACTCAGTCCAGCATATGACTTTATAATATTCCATTAATCCCTCAATAACATTTTTTTATTTAGTTTTGCTTGAATCTCTGCGGGAGACCCTACCACTACTGCGGTGCGGGTCATTCCACCTTCTGAGATTGTGATTCTACTAAAGCTAGCCGAGGTGTTGATCCCCAGTTGCTTTGCTTCCTCGAGCATGACAGTGTTGTTTTCAGACCTAATTGTGGTCACAGCTGATGACGATACGTATATCTCATCTAGGTGCACTCTGTCGCCTTGCGGCTTGTGTAATTCAACTAACTTTACTAGCATTGGTTTTCCTCATTTTTTTAACATGTCGCTTATTAGTTAACCACTCTTTCCCATCAGAAAGAATGATGTAGAAGTCATTGTCGACATCGTAATGACCGATGAATAAGCCGACCTCAGGTTCCTGCGTTATGCGGATTGCCCCGGGGTTGTTCGGCGTCTCTATCAGGAGGACGCTCCTCTGTGGTATCCACACTAGGTCTCCCTTCTCGAACATCTTCAACTCCTTCTTTTGTTTTATAGTTTACGTACCCTGAACCTATCATATGAATATCAGCTAATCTGTTATCCACAAGGGCAAGGGTGCGTCTTAATTTTTCAACTAAATACATCGCAGATTCTATTTCGTCGTCAGCTAAAAACGTTTCTACCTGCTGCATCTGCTTCATAGAGCTTCTAGACTTGTCTGACACGTATCTAAAAAGCTCTTCTAATTCTTCCGGGATCTCTTCTATTTCTACCCCGTAACTTATTTTTACTCTCATTAAAACTCCGCTATATTACTTCAATAATTGCTTTTGCGATTAAGCCCGCAAAACCTAGGCCAACAGTCCAGATTACTCTAGACATACTTGATTGCCATTGTTCAAGGTCACGAACACGAGCATACAACCCTGTTTCTGGATTATAGATTGCTTCTTTAATTGACTTAACGTCCTGTAGCATCTCATCTTGTTTGGTGTCCATATGTTTAATATTCACCGTTAACTCCATGATTGCCGCCTTCAATTCCAGAATTTCGTTGTTACTCATGTTCATCCCTCCAAAGCTATGAAACTACACTAAATAGTTTCAAACCTTGACAATCGCATGTGATGTGGTTAATAAAGTTCCCGCAGCACTCGCTGCGTTCTCTAAAGCACATCTTGTTACTTTTTTCGGGTCAATAATGCCCCTCTCATATGTAGCAACCATGCATCTGTTAAGAAAATCATATCCTTCGTCTCCTTGTGCGTCTCGCACTTTTTGTAAAATAATATCTTCGGACTCTCCGGCATTTCTTGCCATTGTCCGTAAAGGGGCCTCACAAGCCCGTAGAACGATTTTGGCACCAAGGCCTTGCTCTTCGTTGTCTGTGGTCACAGAAAGCCCTGTGATGGCTCTTACGAGAGCCACACCACCACCTGGGATGATACCTTCTTCCTGTGCTGATCTGACTGCTTCCAAAGCGTCATCAATGCGATGCTTCTTTTCAATCATCTCAACTTCAGTTGCAGCACCAACTCTAATGACAGCGACTCCAGAGGCAAGACGAGTAATTCTTTCTTGTAGCCTCTCACACTCTTTGAGATTCTCTGTCTGCTGGATTTCATTCTTGATCGCAGCAATCCTCGTATCAACATCTTCCCAATCACCTTTACCTCCAACGATTGTTGTCCAGCCTTTTGTAATAGACACGGACTTTGCTTGACCGAAGTCGTTTAATTTGACTTCTTTCAATGACAGACCGGCTTCTCGAGAAACCAACACGGCTCCAACCGAAGCGGCAAGGTCTTTCATAACGTTGCGTCGTTCTTCTCCATACTTTGGAGCACGGACAGCAGCGACTTTCATCGTTCCCCGTACCGAATTCGCAATGAGAGCAGCAAGAGCCTGACCTTCAACGTCTGGTGCAACGATGAGCAGGGGTCTCGAGTCTCTCGCAGCGATCGTAAGCGTTGGCATAATCTGCTCGACGTGCTCAATCTTTTCATCTGTAATAAGAATAATTGGGTTATCATACTCCACCGTCCCTGTTCGTTCATTGTTAATAAATTGACCAGAAAGGTATCCAGAATCGAATCTGAAGCCTTCAATGAGGTCAAGAGTGGTCTTCATGCTACGTGCTTCTTCAACGAGCACAGAGCCATCCTTGCCCGCTTTGTCAACGGCTGTGGATATCAGTGTACCAATTGTCTTGTCATTGTTGGCAGAGATCGTTGCAATGTGCTTGATGTCTTCAACCGTTTCGATTGGCCTTGACAGGTCATCAAGTCTTTCAACAATCGCTTCAACTGCTTTGTTGATGCCTCGTTGAAGTTCAACAGGTGAAACACCCGAGGTTAGATAACGTTGTCCTTCGGTCAAGATTGCTCTTGCGAGGACTGTGGAAGTGGTTGTGCCGTCTCCGGCAGTCTCCACGGTTTGCTTTGCCGCTTGCTTGATGACTTGTGCTCCAAGGTTTTGAAACGGTCCGTCAAGCTCAACAAAGTCAGCAATCGTTACTCCGTCCTTTGTAAGAACGGGGACTCCTTGTTCTTTGTGAAACAATGCGACAGTACGTCCTCGAGGACCGAGAGTTGCCGATACATTGTCCGCCAAAATATTGACCCCCTCAACAATCTCTTGATTGAGAGGGGAGCCTTGTTTATAATGTTTTTGCATTAAGCCTCCATTTATAGCTATAGTATATTATAACCTCTTTTGAAGGGTTTGTCAAGTTAAATCAAGGAATTTTTTTTGCTTTTACTTGCTTTACTTTGTCTCCGCTGGTCTCAACCCCTCCTGCTACGCCAACTTCGCTAGCGAAAGGTGATGGAGATAAAGTTTGCCCAACATAGCCGCGTGAGTATGCCGTGCTTGTCGATCCCATAAATACGTTGTTAACAAGGTCAAAAAGATTAGTGTATGAGTCAGTCACACTATCAATTGCATCTGGCTTGCCTGTTGCTAAGGCTGATTTTGTCTTTAAAGAAAACTCTGACGCTGCTTTGATTAGCGGAGGAATAAATTCATCTAATACTGACAAAGCCTCGTCTGATTTTTGAACTAGAGCCTTTTCTGTGTCTGCTAGTTTAAAAGAGCCTATTTTTGTTTTTGGACCCAACCCTGTTATATTAACGTTGGCACCAGAAAATGATATGACTACATCAGGCTCTACTGCCTTGAGGTCGCTTAAGTCTACAAGCCCTTGACCTTTTGTACGTTGAATTGTAATTTTGTGAACTTCTATTTGAGTAAAGTTATTGGCATCAGGCCTTTGCAGGACGTCTCCTTTTTTATATCCCTTCGCTGTGTTTTTGCGAGTTGCAGTCCATTCTTTTGTTTTGATACCAACAATGTAAGTTATTTCTTCGTTTCCATATTCTAAAGTATCTGCTGCTTTTTTTGAAATTGCAGACTTTGTCACCACAGGAATATTTTGATTCTGAGGTCTGAATGTCGGAATTTTTGGCTCAATTTGTTTTATTAATCTATTGGGCACATTTGCTTTTCTCAATTGATCAATTACTTTCGCTTTCTCGCCTGATTCAAATGCATCTTCGGCAGCCTTAAGAGCCGCTGGATCGTATTTAACTGTGTCAAAGCCAACGAGGTCCTCGAAACTATCTGGTCTTTGCTGGCCTGGAAGATCTTTAGAAAAAGATATCTGTTTCTGGGAAGCTTTATAGCTAGACACAAGCTTCGCAGACGAATGTTGAGAGAAGTTGCCGCCCTTGTCAATTAAAAGTCCTGACAAAAAATCCACTGCTGTGTTCTTTTCTCCGATAGCAACACCTTGAGACAGCAAAGCAAGAAAATCTTCGAAGACAAAACCAGCGGGAGAAGCATCCAAGCTCCTAGATAACTTCGATAAAGAATTCAAAGCAGCCAAGTTAGAGAAAGTTTCTCTTATGGAATCTCCTTTTTGTATATTCCCATCCATTACTTTAGAAGAAAAATTTGATAGTGTTTCTAAGCGTTCGCTAAGGGTTTGGAATTTATCTAGCCCAAGCGAGTTAAAAATGTCTCGAACATATTGCGGCGGTGGCTTGTTTGCTCTAGACACGATATCTGCTGGGGCTGCTGCATAAGGATTTTCTTCTTCTGGGTCACGGACCGGTTGTGCATCCATAATGTCGTCAAGAATCTGATCAAACGCATCGCTGTATTTAGCATTGTCATTTGCAACTCTCTTCATCGCTGCAAGTGCCGGCTGTCTAAGTTGAGTGTTCGGGTCAAGAAGGATTGCATAAAAATCCTCCCAATCAAGTTCTTGTTTGCCCCCAGATATCTTCATCAGATCATCAATTGCCGTGGTGCCTAGGGAATCTTTAAAAGCATTAAGAACAGCTTTTTCAAGATTAGCTGGTATTTTTGTTTTTATGTATGCAAATTTTTTGCTAGCATCGATATCTGGTATTGATTTTGGAACATTTAATTCAAAGTCTCCAACCTTCATCACTTCCATGATTAAGTCCTTTAAGTATTTTGAGTTAAGCTTTGTCATATTGTTGTCCTATCTTTTAAATGATTCTTCGATTAATTTTTTGATGCTCACTGAATCTGATTTTGACTCTTGTAGAGCACCTGTGGTGGCTTGAGCTATGTCGGCTTGCTTTGCCTTTGCCGCTTTACTTGTACCTTTCGCTATACCTTTATAGTTTTTACCAGATTCATCAAAACTTGTGAAAGCCGCACTTCTTAAGCTCTTAAGAGACTCTAGAGCGACATCAAAAGAGTTAATTTTTTCTGATGATGCTCTCTGGTCTTTATCCTGCAGGATAGAGAAATATTTTGTGGAATCAACTTGAAAGTTATTAAGAGCTCTAAACATTTCGCCAAGCTTTTCTTTTGTAGTATCCATGTAACCCTTTAACTCTTCGTTGTAACCCTCTTGATCAAGTCTCAAAGATGGGAAAGCGATAGACCCAATTACAGTACTAGGCCATGGAAGTTCCCATTGTGTATCATCGTCGCCCGAACCTTCAGCAAAATAAAATTTTTCTTTGCCTGTTTTTGTTTTTTTCATGAAAATGTGTCCGTTATTTCCGATTTCATCTAAGACAAGCCAATAAGGAGAATTGTTAGGAATATTAGGGATACGTGCGGCTTTTTTTGCAGGAGTTTTATAAGTGCCCATGTGTGTGATCGAAACTCTGATGGTTGTAATTGTAATATCCTTTAAATCTTCTCCCTTTCTAGCTAAAAAGTAATGAACTGTGGCCACACTGTTATTCCTATATGAGCTCCGCCCTAGTGTAGAAACCAGCAATTTACAAGATCCACCAAATTTGTTAGCATCTGGTCCATATAATTTAGCAGATCCAGCCTTAATGGTTGCCTTCTTTGCTCCCGTACGAAAAGAAAAATCCTCGATTCTCATGTTTCCACCTTCTTTTGTTCCGGATACCAAAAGAGCTAAAAAGTTTTCAAAAAGAAAGCCGGCTGGTGACGACTCATAGTCCATTATAATTCTTCTTAAGTAATCATATGCAATCGTTTTAGACATTATTTTTTCAATTGATTCATTGGGCCCCTTAATTGTAAGTGAGGCAATTTCTCCTATGCGTTCTTGGAGATTGTTTATTGTGCTTAATTGTTTAGAAAAAGCGTTATCAAATATTCTTTGAAGTGTTTCAGGTGTTGATTGACCTGTTTTTTCTGCATATCTCGTCTGCACATCAAATTGAGGAATAGATTTGTCTCGACCGAGACCTAAATCTTCGGGGTCAACCTTGGCTTCGTCAGCTATTTTTATCAATCTCTTAAAAGTAACAAGACCATCGATTATTTCTTTATCGGCCAGTACATAAGCACGGTCAACAAATGTTACCATTGGAAAGTGTAAAGGGTCAGAAGGCCTTCTCATTAGTTCTTCAAAGTCTTTGTAATTTAATTTATCGTTGCCGTCTCGAGACATGGTTGCCAAACGCTCCCAGTCTTTAGATTTTATTTTGTTTTTAGGGTCAACTCTCTTGAGAACTTGATTCAATATTTTTCCTGGTCCAAATCCACCATGATAAGTGGACTTCCATGGGGTCTGGCCTTTTTGGAACGGTACACGGCCGTACTGTACAGCAGCTGCTTTTGCTGCTGATTTGGTTTTGCCATAATTTTCTAGAGCATCATAGAATTCCTGTGCATTTTCATCATCATCCAAATAAAGTTCAAAGTAATAGTTTAACAAATCAGACACAAAGTCAGAATTTTTATCACCCAATGCAGCTTCAAAGTCTTTTCCTGAAAAATTACTTGGATCTTTGTCTATGTTTGAATATTTCCATGCTTCTTTAGGATGGTTTTTTAGCCAATATGGGTTGCGTCCCTTATGATGACTTTGTTTGCCTTTGTTAACAACCAGAGCTGTTGGATCTTTGGGAAATCCTTCTAACATCATCGCCTCGTTGATCAGTCTTTCCAAGTCTTTTCCCGTAATTTTATTGCTCATTCTTGCACTCCTCTGTCAATTTCTTTAAATCAAGACCAGCACAATCGATCTTGCCTTTCTTTAAGTGATAATGGCTTATAAAGCCCTCAAATTTGCCGTCAGCACACTTTTTGCTTACGGTGGTGTTTGTGTTCCCCGAACGGTCCAAAGGAGCTTTAAGGGGTATTCCCGTGGCTTTATGAACGGCTTTCATGAGTGCTTTCAGTGCCTCAATCTGTTGTGGGTAGAATCCAGTGAATGGATCAAGAGTCTTGCCATGGACAACAGCGTCGTCAACAATGGGTCGCTCTTCCAAGCCGTTCTTCTTGTACCAGTACTGATATTTCGGGTAGTAAGCGTTTGCAATCTCGACACCAACAGACTTTGCGTTCCAAGTCTTGCCGCCGGCATGATAAGCCACGTCGTTCATGTCCATGAACTGATAGATTGTTCCGTCGTTGTCAATTGCAAAGTGCACCGAGATGCCTCGTTTTTGAAGAACCTTGTGGCACGACTTCGAGGACAGACACACATCCCAATGACAAACAAAAAAAGACGGGTTCCGCTCTCCGCTATGCTTACGATAGCCTTTAGAGAGTTTCAGCCCGTCTCCTTCAAAGAACAACTTGACCTTAGGCCAGTCGATCTCAAAGTAATCTCCGTTAGAGATAATAAACTTTTGACCCGGTGATGCATCCGTTGGACGGAAGTCTTCCAAGTCAGCCATTCTTTCATTGTAAATAACACGAAAGGTGGACGGTCCGCAAAGACCGTCAGCACCCATTTTGTTTTCTTTTTGATATTTTGCTATTGCCTCGACAAGATCATCATCGAACTCATCGCAGCCAAACCAATGAGGCTCCCAACCTAGTTTAAGTGAGGAGCTTTCATTGTAAAAATCTTTATCCATTCCAAACCTCGTCTGCTAGACCTTTCTCTATTGCTTCATCGGAAGACAAATAGACGTTTACTTTCCTGTTAATTAGTGTTTGAATTTGTCTTTTTGTCATTGAAGTTTCATTTGACATTGCTTGAATGTAAGATTCTTGCAAACTGGACATTTGCTCCATTTCGTTTTGTAAGTTGTGAAGTTCTCCAACATGACCTCCGTTGACTGCATGCAGCATAACTCGAGCGTGTGATCCAAGGTATCGCTTACCCTTTGTACCGGCTGCCAACAAGAGAGTTCCGGCTGACATAACTTTACCTAGACCAATTGTCTGGATGTCACAGTGCTGCTTGCAGAAGTTCATGACATCATAGATGGCAAACATCTCGTCTGCTGAGCCACCGTACGTGTTGACATACAACTTAATGTCCTCGGCACGCTCTTCGTCTTCGTCTTTTGTTTGCGAGAGAACTAGAAGGGCAGAGATTAGGTCTGCTGCTTTCTCCTCCGTCACATCGCCGACGAACATTATTGATCGACCTTCGGGTCCTGCATCTTCGGCTCCCCCAAGTAAGTCCACTAAGGTTACCTGTTTTGTTTCTTCCTCTTCGGATTCGCATACTTCCTCTTCTTTGCTTTTCTTTGTTTTTTTCTTATCTTTACCAAGTCTGAACATACTATCTCCTGTGTTCTAATAAAAAAGGAGAGGACAAAGCCTCTCCATATAATATAACATGAAACTTACAAGTTGTCAAGTAAAATTAACGTCTTTTTCCCAAAGCACGGTTCAATTTTGCTTCATGCAACTTTGCTACCTTCAAGCGACGAGCCACACGTTGTGCAACTTCATTTACAATTTCGCCTTGAGATGGAACGTAAGAGATTCCACGAAGAGCTTCCATGAGATCTTCGTCACCCATTTCTTCTTCTTCTCCGCCCATGTCCATGTCCATGCCTTTGTCATCGCCCATATCCATGTCCATATCTTCCATTCCGCCCATTGCTTGTTCGAGTTTGGTGCCAAGATCGATGATTGCTTGTGCTTCTTCGTCAGTAAGCTCAAGGTCACCGTCCATGTCCATTTCTTCGCCTTCGCCGCCCATATCCATTTCGGGAGCTTCTTTTTCTCCACCCATTTCCATTTCGTCTTCTTCTTCTTTCATGACTTCTTCATCGTCACGCTTATACATGCCTTCTTCCATTTCGTCGTCACGCATGTTGTACATTTCGTTAATTGGAGCAACCATCGCCAATTTTTGGAAACGACGAATAGTTCTCTCATTTAAAAGTTTTTTAGCCATAGCTTTAATCTCCTTATAGATTGATATCAATGTGTAATAAATAGGAACTTTAAAAAGAAAACTCCCATTCAGGTTTAAATTTCGGGATGTTGATCTGCGATGAGATCGAAGAGGCTTTCAATATCCTCATCGTTGATTCCAAATTCTTCCAAAAGAGCTTGGCCTTTCTCACGATCTTTCTTAATTATGTTGTTATTTCGCTTTGAATGATTCTCGCTTAAGTCTTTGTGGTGATCTAAAAAATCAAGCATCAGCGGGTTATCTTCAGAGACGGCCTGACAACATGCACGAAGAAACTCAGACATGGTTAATTGATGTTTTTCAAGCGATGCTTTAAATCTTATGTGGGCATCGTTCTTTATGTAAAACCTAACTCTTTTTGCTTCTTTCTTGTCATCAGACATAATTTTATCTCCCTGTTGATCCATATCCACCATCACCTCTTTCGGTTGGAGTTAACTCTTCAACTTCTTCGAAGTCTATCTTTGGATAAGGTGTTATAACTAGTTGACCTATGCGGTCTCCCACGTCGTAAATATCTTGCCAGTCATCGTTGAGCACTCTAAACTTAAAGATTATTTCTCCGCGATAGCCTGAGTCAATAACTCCAACATGATTAGCCAAGACCATTGACTTCTTGTATATAGAAGATCTCGGATAGATTAGACCGACATGCCAAAAGGGAATCTCAAGTGCTAGACCTGTCCCATATGCCACTATCTTTCTTTCGTGGTCAAACTCCATCCAAGTGGCAGTCAAGTCCATACCAGCATCACCCTGCTTCGCATACTTTGGAATAACAGCATCGGGGTGTAGTTTTTTAATTCTTACCTTCATTATATATCTCCCGTGCATCTATTGCACTGTACTTTTATCCAACCAGACTTGGAAGGTTGTCCTGGTGCACCGCAATTTTCGCAGGTGCAACCTGACATATCTTCAGCAAAGTCAACCATTGTCCTAATAATATCATCATAGTGATCAGTGTAGAAACGAAGCGTTCCATACTTTTCTTTCACTTGGACAGCTTGGACTTGGTGTCGAGTTTCGGCTGTTTGGATTGCTTTCGCCAAACGTTCTTCACAGGTTTTTGCCCAAAGTTCATCACCATCTTCTTTAGCTTTTGCTAGCCACCTTTCATAAGACACAATGTCCTTGTGGGGAGCATCGCAATAGTTCTGTAAATTTTCACAGAGCATGTCGATAATGTTGTACCACCCATCGCCGCAAGAGATACCCCAACACATTAGAGTCTGAGTCTTATCCAAGTCTTTTTGTGCAAAGATTTCTGGGTATTTCTCATACAGTTTGTTCTGCAACGCTTTGTTCATTGTTCTCTCCTTTTGTAAGAGTCTCGGCTAAGGCATCAAATTTGACAAATGAAGATCTTAATTTATTCATTGCTTCTTCGTATGATTCTTTCGATAGCTCACCGTAGTCTTCTTGTTCATAGCCTTCGAGCATATAATTAAACAATTCAGAGCATGCCCATGCAGCCACACCTAAATCAGCAATTGTAAGCCTAAGGGTTTCTTCCGTTTGTTCATTTGTGACCTGCATCATGCCACCTCTTGTAGAGACACAGAAGGTGCTCTCTGAAAATAATCTACTGCGTGTTCTATATCAGTAAACTGGGTGGCTATGGGGCTATCTCCGCACATATAAATATAAACGGTACCATCACCCATTTGGATGCTAGTAATATTGTTTACATTAATGGCAACAGTGTCACCCCATTTTGTAATAATATTAACGAATCTCATGTTAAACTCCTTTTTGTTTCAGTGCCTCGACCATATCAATCAAAGCTGACATGTCTGTATCATCCTTGGCTAGGCGATAAGCCTTGACAGCAAGGGATATATCTTGCTTTGTAAGCCAGCCGTTTTCGACATAGTTTGCTTTAAGCTCTCGCTTTTGTTCTTTGAAAGGCTCCATCTCTTCTTCGAGCACTCGCAGACTCTCAATATAGTCTGACATGTGTTCTTCTGTAGTCTTAGCGTCATCCGCCTTCTCTACTATTGCAATAGTTTCGGCTCCGCCAAAACCTGATACGAATTCAAATCCGCTCATAATTCCTCCATTGTTGTGAATATACTTATAATATAACATATCTTGACACGTTTGTCAAGTTATAATCTAAAGTTTCTTATAAAATTTTCTTGACCAGGGTTTTCAATTGCACCCGGTCGATGCTTTCTTGTTAGATCAATAGCCTCTTGAGAGTATGCCCCTAGGGCCTTGATTGTGCATGCACAAAGCGTTCCTGCTCTACCTAAGCCGCCTTTACAATGAAAGACCAC
>Ga0098042_1000655_pt1 | contig 13435 bp, 6 predicted proteins | sample 9_EtaG_FD_75066 | JGI IMG/M metagenome (GOLD analysis project Ga0098042, IMG submission 75066) | Marine viral communities from the Subarctic Pacific Ocean - 9_ETSP_OMZ_AT15188 metaG | ecosystem: Environmental > Aquatic > Marine > Oceanic | place: Pacific Ocean | collected 2015-01-10
AAGGAACTGAAGCTCAAGTATCGCGGTGTCGCATACAAACGATGATCCGTTAAAGCGGGAGGCAGGGTGCAATCCCCTGCCCATCAATTGGCATTGGCCCGTACGCGGATACCCTTTGCCGTCTAGACGGTGGGATAGACCACAAAAAATTTTCCAAGATCTTGGAGTCGGTTATACATACACTTACTCCTTTAAATGGCACAACAAAATTCTACACTGGTCACTAATCTTACACGGCCAGGTCAATCGAATAGTGCTGGTGATTCACGCGCTCTCTATCTGAAGTTGTTCAGTGGTGAGATGTTCAAAGGATTCCAGCAAAATGCAATCGCTCGTGACCTTGTCATGAAGCGTACGCTTAAGAACGGCAAATCTTTGCAGTTCATCTACACCGGTCGTACAACGGCTGAGTACCACACACCTGGCAACGCAATCCTCGGTAACACCGATGGTGCGCCCCCGGTGGCTGAGAAGACCATCACCATTGATGATCTGCTCATCTCTAGTGCGTTTTTATACGATCTCGATGAAACTTTGGCACACTACGACCTGAGGTCTGAGGTGTCTCGTAAAATCGGATACGCACTCGCAGAAAAATATGACCGTCTGATCTTCCGTGCCATTGCACGTGGAGCACGTCAGGCATCACCTATCACCAAGTCCAACTTTGTTGAACCCGGTGGTACACAGATTCGTGTGGGCTCTACCACTAATGAGTCTGACGCTTTCTCTTCCTCTGCATTGGTTGCTGCGTTCTACGACGCTGCCGCTGCAATGGACGAAAAAGGAATCAGTCAAGACGGACGTGTGGGTGTTCTTAACCCCCGTCAGTACTACGAACTGATCCAAGCTGTTGGTTCCAACGGCCTGGTCAACCGCGACTCTCAAGGCACCACCCTGCAAGGTGGCAACGGCATCATTGAGATCGCTGGTATCAAGATCTTCAAGTCCATGAACATCCCCTTCCTGGGCCGCTATGGCACCAAGTACGGCGGAACTACTGGACAGACTGATCCTGGCAACACTGGTGACTTTGTGAACCCTGCACTGGAAGATGCTTCCGGCGCACAGACAGGCATCAACAACGACTATGGCACCGGCTCTGAGTTCGGCGCTGTGTCTGCTGGTCTGATCTTCCAGAAGGAAGCAGCCGGTTGTGTTGAGGCCATCGGTCCTCAGGTCCAAGTGACTTCAAATGACGTATCCGTCATCTACCAGGGCGACGTGATCCTGGGACGGCTTGCAATGGGCGCAGATTATCTGAACCCTGCTGCTGCTGTCGAACTGTATGTAGGCGCTTCTGCTCCTTCTGCATTCTGATATTTCGTTCTCTACAGGGATCCTTCGGGGTCCCTTTTTTTTAATTATATGGCTTTTCCTACCACTAATTCTGCACAGGAACTTCCTGCAGTAAATCAAATCCTGCAGTCATGTGGTCAAGCGCCTGTGACTTCTCTAGATCAAACCAACCCGGACGTTGCGATTGCTTACAGCACCCTTACTCAGGTGTCTCAAGAAGTCCAGGCTGAAGGATGGACATACAACATTGAGTACGATTTTGAGTTTACTCCTGATACTAATAATGAGATTCTGATTCCAAACAATGTGATTCAGATTGACCCAGCTCCTGAGTACACCTCAATGGATGTCGTTAGACGGAGTGGCAAGCTGTACGACAAAGTCAAGCACTCCTATACCTTTACTGAAAAACTTAAGTGTGATGTGGTTTGGTTGTTTGATTGGGTTGACCTACCAAAACCAATTCAAGATTATATTGTTGCTAGAGCTGCAACTATTGTGTCATCTAGGATTGTAGGTGACACTACACAGTTCCAAATGCTCGGACAGAAAGAAGCGTACAACCGTGCAATGGCTCTTGAGTACGAATGCAATCAAGGTGATTACACATTCTTTGGGCACCCTAGAGGTAACAATGCTTATCTCCCTTACAAACCGTTCCATGCTTTGTATCGTTAATGGCAGCAGTAACACAACGAATAAACAATTTTTTGGGTGGTGTTAGTCGCCAACCAGATTCAAAGAAACTTCCTGGTCAGGTACGTGAATGTTTAAATGCATATCCTGATCCAACACACGGTCTTGTTAAAAGGCCAGGTTTTAAATTCCTAGATGTACTGAAAGATACTGGAGGTTCAGCCTTCTCGTCTACAGCTCTGGACAATGCCAAGTGGTTTTATATTAACCGTGACACAGATGAACGCTATGTCGGTTGTATCGCTGGTACTGATATCCACATCTGGAATGCTATCCCTGACAACAGCGGTAACTTTGTCAAAGCCACAGTAACCACTTCTAACAATGGTGTCAGTGGCTATAACCCTACAGCCTATTTAAATACTACCAAAAAAAATTACAGTGTTCTTACTGTACAAGATACGTCAATCATTACTAATTCTACAATTACTGTAGCCAAAAATGCTGACCCTTCTTATACCGCTGGACTGCAACACACACTTAGATTGACTGGTGTTGAATACAGTGCTGAGTATAAGGTTACTATTGGTAGTCAGTCATATACAAAGACTACACGTAATGCTGACAACTTTGGTACTTCAGGAAACAACAAAGCATTATCTGCTGAAGATATCCTGACTGATTTAGAAAATGGTATTAATGCTCTAAGCATTTCAGGTCTTACTGTTACAAGACTCGCTACAAGCATCGAACTGTCCAGTACATCAGCCATTGTTGTTACTGCTACAGGAGGTAAGGATTCGACACTTCTACAAGCATTTTCAAGTCAAGTTGAAAATGTCGGCAAGCTTCCAGAACAGTCTGTACAAAACAGAATTGTCAAAATTATCAACACAGAGTCAGCAAGTGATACTTACTATGCAAAGTTTATTCCTAACTTTGGAACTTCTGGTCCTGGTTTTTGGGAAGAAACTTTAGGGTTTGGTATGTCCAACGGTTTGGACACAACGACTATGCCGCATGAGCTAGTCAACACAGCCCTTAATACATTTGTCTTTCAACCTGTTACTTACACTGACAGGTTGGTTGGTGACGACACTACTAATAGCCACCCATCATTTGTCGGTAATACGATTCAACAGGCGTTTTTTCACAACAACAGACTTGGTTTCTTGACCTCTGACAATGTGTCTATGAGTCAAAGCGGAGAGTTCTTTAACTTTTACCATACGTCTGCATTGGCTCAGACTGACGCTGATCCTGTAGACATCAACTGCTCCAGTATCAAACCTGCTGTTCTCCATGCGGTTACACCTACAGCACAGGGTTTGATTCTGTTTAGTAAGGCGCAGCAGTTCATCATGTTTAGTGATGATCAGGTGCTGACACCCACTACTGCGGTCATTAGAGGTATCTCGAATTATGAGATGGATCCTGATATTGATCCAGTTGATGTAGGTAACAACCTAGCTTTTGTCAGTAAGACTCCTGGCTATTCACGTATCTTTGGAATGCAGACACGTGGTTCTCAAGAGAATCCTATCGTTGTTGACATTAGTCGTATCGTTGCTGAATGGGTTCCTGACACGGTTGAGAACCTAATTGCTAGTCCTGCCAACAGTTTTATCGCTCTCTACGGTCCTAGTTCACCATATATCTGGTATTACCGTACCTACAACGATGGTCAGCAGACATTACTTCAGGCATGGTATCGCTGGTATTTACCCGGTAATGTTCACAATGCTGTTGTTGACAACGACCGTATGTACTGTGTTGTCAAGCAAACTGGTAAATACATACTGTTAACTGCAAGCCTCACCCAAACTCCAGAAGACGAAATTCTTGTCAACAGTAATGGGCAGCAAATTAATCCTTATATCGATATGTATGCTGTCGCCTCTTCTGTTACTTATAACTCAACGACTAAAGAATCAAAGTGTTATTTACCTTTTGATGATGTTAGCAGCCTTAGTCCCGTACTAATCATTAAAGGTTCTGGTACAAATAACTTTAATGGCGTTACGGAATCTGGCTTTACTATTTCACCTACACGTGGTACTGATGGGACAGGTGATTATTTTGTCGTTCCTAATAAAGATCTGACAACACAAGCCTCTGACGTAATCGTCGGTTATAAATTTGACTACGATATCCAGCTTCCTACTATTTATTTTGCCCTAGACCCTGAAGCTAAAGAAACAGATTTTACTGCCAATGTTACTATCTCTAGAATGAAATTTTCTGTTGGATTGTCTAGTGGTTTAGGTTTTAAGGTTAAGGCCAAGGGTAGAACTGAATGGAGCGATATCACTCCAGCTCTAGATGCAAACTATTACTTAGCTGATGATGTACCTCTAGAGGAACAAAACGTATTTACTGTACCTCTACATCAACGATCAGAAAATGTTTCTGTTCGGCTTTACAGTGATACACCATTTCCAGTATCGTTGATATCGATGATGTGGGAAGGGAATTACTCACCACGATTTTATAAGAGAATTTAATTATGCCGTTACCAGCCTGGATTGCAGGTGTTTCTGCTGCAGCCTCAATAGGAAGTGCAGTATTTGGAGCTGTTGGTGCATCACAATCTAACAGCAGAGCTAATCAAACAGCGGAAGAGCAGTTTGAACAAGCTGAAGAATTGTATGAATTTGATTGGGAATCTTCACTCCGAAAATATGAATACGCTAAAGCTGCCGTTGATTTAGAAAGGCAAACATCAGAAAATATCCGCACGTATAAAACTGAACTTGCGAAGAAAGCTTGGGAACACCAAAATCAAATACGTGAATATGACTTCGTCAATAAAGTAAAGCAGTTTAATCGATCTGAGGAACAGTTTGAAGATCAACGTGCTATTAACACTGTATCTTCTATTATTGCTCAGGAAGAGGCCACACGTTCTTTTAATGAAGCTCAAATTGCTACTGCGTTTCAAAGAGAAGATCTAGGTAGAGAACTATCAAAAGCTCTCAACACTTCTGCATTTGCAAAAGCTGAAATTCAACTTCAACGCAATAATGCAATATCTACGGCGTCAACAAAACGTAGACAAAACGAGCTTGAATATCAAACAAAGTCTATTGACAGTGCTTTTAAATCTCAAGAAAATACTGTTGCTGCTTTGATGTCAAGTGGTGCTGCTAGAAGTAGAGGATCTGGACGTTCTACTGGCAAAGCCATACAAAGTGTGTTGGCTTTGGCGGGTAGACAGCAGGCGCAGATTGTACAAAACATGGCATCGGCTGAACAGCAGTTTAAAATTCAAGCAACATCTATTGATCAAGCAATGGTCAATACGATTAATAATGCTGATCTACAGATTGCAAAACAGGATATGGATATTGACTTTAAAAGGCAAGAATATAATCAAAGGTTGAGAGAGCTTAAAGCTTCAATGGAGAGTGCAGGTTCAGCTTTCAGTAGCAACATGATGAAGATTGATCGTGATAAACAGGTTGCTGATATGCAGGCTCATTACAAGAGAATGCTAGAACCTTCGCTGGGTCCAGAAATTCCTAAACCTATTGAGCTTCCTAAATCTATATTCCTCGATCCTCTCAAACCTGTTAAGCCGCCAGAGCCTAGAAAATATGCACCACAAACTCAATCAGCTTGGACTACATTCGCAAACGCTGCTGCTGGTGTTGGTAACGCCGTAGGAACAATTGGAGAAGTGGGTCAAATGGCAGGTTGGTTTGATCGATAAAACAACAAACTGATTAAATGTCTAAATTCAAAGGGTACGCCCAATCATCTGGATTTAAAAATATACAGCTACCTGATACGACTAGAAGGATTCGAGAGAAGGGTGAACGTACGATAAGTCGTATGGAACAAACTTTCAAAATCGAGCAGGAAAATGCAGAAGCTGTACTAAATGCTTTAAACGATAAGTATAGAGTTGAAGCGGATAACCGCAAATTAGTATTTGATTTAGAAAGTGAAAACCGGAATCAAATACGCAATCAAATGATTGCTAATGCTGATGTTGCTAGAGCTAATAACCAACAGCAACAAAAGGCCACGCAACAAACCTTTGCTGCTTTAGCTGATTTTTCTAATACAGCAGCTTCGGTATCAAAGCAAATTCTCACTGATCTTGACGAAAAAGGTCAACAAAAAGGTGCCAACCTAGCTAACACTCTTGCCGCTTCTGGTTTGAGTTATGCAGACATGGAGTATGTCCGTTCTCTTGAAAAGGCTCACCTAGAAAACGACGAGCGGTTCAACACTATTATTGAAAAACTCATTGTCGGTGGCGCTTCAAATGATGTTATCCAGCAAGTTAGAAATGCCAACTCTTCTACCTTCTATGGTCTTAAAAAGACTATGTTGGTCAATTCTGGTATTGACTATGCAACTTACTCACTTGAAAACGAAGCAGCACCTTTACTAGCCCCTGATGGATCAGATACTGGATTTACATTAGGTCAAGCTCGTAGTATGGGTCTTGACTATAAAGAATTAGTTGATGCTCAGGATCTACAAAATAAGGCTGACTACTTAGAACAGCTTGGTGGGGCAGAAGATCCCATGGTTGCTCGTTATGCACTGCCAAAAATTCTTGAATTAGAAACGGCTAATGCGCGTGGCCGAGCTGCAGAGAATCTGAAAAGTATTCAGCGTGAAACAAAGCTTGCCAGGCTTGATTCGTGGGTCACTACTTATAAAGATGGTGGTAAAGAGGGTGGCATTTTAGCTGGATGGCAAAGAGTTCAACAATCTCCCAACAGAGGGGAAGCCCGTAAAGAGTGGTTACAGTCTTTGACAAACATGGCACTTGTTGGAGAGCTGGGAGATGCCCGCTCTGCAATGGATGTCTTTAACGAGATCAGCAATATGATGGTCTCTATTGATGGTCAAAAACCACGACGTTTTGCAGAGCAATTTAATTCGGCTGAATTAGTTCAACTACGAAATGCAATTGTTACATATCGCGACTTTACTGAAAGTGAAAAACAGAAAATTGACAGGCAGAACAAAGACAGAGCTTTAGCTGATGCATATTCTTATGCAGTAGAAAACATCACTCGGTTTGACGATGATTTTGTTAAAGATTTTATTAAGCGAGGAGAAGAAGCAGGGTTTGACACTGCTCCACTGAAAAGTTTGTTTGCTCAAAGTACTGATGAGCCCCGGCGTAAACAATTCAGAGCATTCCTTTTAAAAGAAAAACGTAGAGGTTTTCTTGATCTTTCAGACTTTGATGGAATTGACGATCCGTTTATTCTTGATGAATTTAAAACGGATATCGCGAGACTTACTGCTGACGAAGCGAATTTAAATAAAACTATTCCTGATGTATCCAAAATCTTTCAAACAGAACTTGCAAATAAAGTAGACATTCTTGATCCTGATGGATATAAATCTCTGTCATTTTATAGAGCTGTTGATTATGCCGTATCTCTTTATCGTCAGGAAATGACTAAAAATCCAGGCGGCAATTTATTGGTGGATCGCAACGTTCAGCAAGAAACAGCTATCAATACAATTGTAAAAAAAATTAGAGATAAAGAAGATGCAGATTTCCACGTAGTTGAATACGATGAAGCTCCCCCAGGTGTCTCAAGTTATTTTACTAGGTTTGAACCTGGCTATGGAAACAAAAAATATATTGCACCTGATGTTGCGACTATCCCTAGCAGGTTAAAAGAACTTATAAAGCAAGATCCCGGCGTTATTGATAAACAAGCTTTTATTAGTAAATCGCTTGCTGATAATTTGGCAACTCAAATTGAAAGAAAAACATTAAAAGTGATACCTCCTATTTATCATGAATTGGCACGGGGCTTAGATCGTCCTGCGCATGAAATTCTACAAAAACAAATTGAACTAGCAACAGGAAAACAAGTTCTTGTAGAACCAGATTTTCACTCTCAAGTAGCAAGTAGTGTAACTGATCCTAAGCTTTTATCAATTATTGAATCTCCAGGTAGAGAAAAACTGCGTACAGCTATCATTGCTTCTAACAATAGCGTACCTTCTATTCGTAGAGGTTACGCTGGATGGCCTGATGTTGTTTCAGTTACTCGTAATGTTGGGTTCCGTTTTCCACGTCTTGCTGCTGCTATCTGGGCACAAGAAACTGGATACGGCAAACATATGAGTGGTAAAAATGTACTATTTAACATTAAAAGTACAGATGGTACTGGCTCTTCTACTACCACTAAAGAGTTTATTAACGGGCAGTATGTAGACCGACAAGCTACATGGCAGGAGCATGACACTCCTAGACAAGCAGCACTTGCATTTAAAAAATACGTTGATAAGTACCCTGGTTTTAAAGAGGCACGTACACCCTTAGAAGCCCTGCAAGCTTTGCATGCTGGTGGATACGCTACAGATCCAGACTATGTTTTTCATGTTTCAAATATGATGAAGGAGTGGGGCGTTGATATTAACGCTCCTGCCCTTGCATATTCTGGTCCTCCAGAGCGAGATCCTAATTTTTCTTCGCCTACTCTTCAACATATCTATAACGTAGATTCACTTGGATGGGGTTCTACTGGTCCTCATTTAGACCTCAAACAAATGGATAATCCATACACACCTGAAAACGAAAAAGGTCAATATTTTAATTTTAGAGATCCAGAAATTATGGAACATCTTCTTGTTCAAGATTCTGACTATGGTGATTCTCCAGTGCCTGTAAGTGATACACGTATTACTGATGGATGGCAAGATCATGTAAATCGTGATTCAAATGGTTACGACTTCGCACTTCAATACGGTGCAAAAATTCTAATTAAACCACCTGCCAGGGTTGTTCGTACAGCACCTGGCGATGAAGGTAGTGACATTCTTTGGATTGAATTGCCAAGTGGACGCACACTACAACTTATTCATGGGAGGGCTGTTCAATGAATCCCGAACCTAATTCAATTACAGATGATTTTCTAAGTGAATTTCAAGATCCCCTTTTAACACCTGATCAAGAACGAGAAAAGCAGAAACAGGAAGCTGCAAAAACTCAACCCCCAGTTCCTGAGGAACCACCTACAAAGCCAAAAGAAGTAGAAGAAGAATCTAGTGCTTTGAACAATGTAGCTGAAGCAGCTGCTGCTATTCCAATTAGTGGAATTGATTTCGGCATGGATGTTGTTGGAATGGTTCCTGGTCTTGGTGGTCTAGATGATGCCTATGATGAATACACGAAATTTAAAAACCCCTACATTCAAAAGTTTCGTGAGGTATCTAGTATCATTCTACCTTCCATGTTTGGTACAGGTCTTGTCTTAAATGGCGTTACCAAGCTTGGTAAAATTTCAACAATTACGAAAGCACTAGCTAGTCTTGGTGGCGTTGCTGCAGTAGATGCTGGTGTCACCTATGTCAGTGATACCTCTGAAGAAGGAGATAATTTACTTCGAGGATTGGATGATTTAACTGGTGGTAGTTTAAATATTCCAAATAACTGGATGACACTTGATAGTGATTCACCAGAAGTCCGTAGGCAAAAGATGACCTACGAGGCTGTAGGACTCAGCATCCTTGGTGACCTACTTGGTTACGGTATCAACCTTGGCAAGGTTCTTAAGGGCGGCAAGATGCCGCAGTTTATGGATTGGTTCAAACCAACAGATGATGCAGCTAAGACATATAAGGCTTCTAAAGTTGTTGAAGCACCAGATGTACGTGTTGGTGAAGCACCTGTTGAATCACATGTCAGAAACCAATCCATACGTCGTGACATACAAGTCGATGAACTAGGAGTTCGACAGCTTGAGATTGAATATGATAATCCTGGCTTAGCTAAGGGCTACAACGAATACATCACATCTAAAAATGCACCTGCAGCTTCAAAGGCTGTTTTCACTACTGAACCTGCAGCACCAGTTAGAAATGCTGTTGAGGTAAGTGCAAGGAAACAGGGTATTACTGACGGACCTGCTGCCAATGTTTTATCTGAACCAGAATATAAGTTCATTGCCAAAACAGGATCAGCTCGTAAATTCCTTGATAGAAAAGTTCGTGAAATCCAGTCTGCTGGTAAGTTTCAATGGCTAATTAATAACTTCAGGGGTAGCAGTCGTAACTTGGATGACGATGCTTTGGACTTTTATGCTGTTGCACTTGGTGCTGAAGACATGAAAGATCTAAAGGAAGCATTCCTCTCTAGAAGAGCAACCATGCCGCTGTCTAACCAGCCTGGTGATGTTATCGAGTATGCCACTGAGCAGCAAACACGTGGTGCCTTTCAAGCTCTACGCGATCTGACAAATATCTATTTGGGCAAACCTATTGCAGCTCAGTCAGGACGGGCCTTGGATTCTGCTGCTAACGAGATTACCCTTCTTGCTAGTGGTGCCGTCAAGTTCTCTGAAGTTGCTGATTTTAAACACGTTCAAGAAATGATCTTGGATCGTATGCAATTTCTCCTTCAAGAAGTTGGTCTTAATAAATACATTTCAGGTTGGCAGCTTCAAAATAAAAAGCTTGCTAAAAAGCTTGACAAAATGGCTCCTACTGATGACGCCAACGAGTTAGTCAATAAGCTTAGGGCTGAGTTCGACGAAGCTACTGTAAAAAATATCGCAAAATCTAAGGAAACTACCAACACAATAGCCCAACTAATGGATTCAGATCGTGAATTAGCGCAAACATTTGTTGACGCTTTTGCGATGTCTAGAGGTGATATTACAACTATTGATGGCATGATGAAGTGGGCAAATTCGCAAGGCTCTCTTCGGAGTTTAATTGTGTCTCCCAAAGGCGGTGTGTCGATGCTGGCCCAAGGTTTATGGGCAGTGCGTTACAACAATGTTCTTTCTGGACTATCTGCTTTACGTGCTGGACTTGGTAACACTACCAACCTTTTGCTTAAATCAAATACTGCCGTGTTAGGTCATGGACTTGAAGGTCTAGCTACAGGTGATTTTAAAAATTTCCACAGAGCACGTTATGCCTATGCATCAATGGCTGAAACGAATCGCCGAGCATTGACGGAAGCGTGGGGTGCTTGGAAACGAGTTAATGATGATCCAACTGCTTTTATGGATTTAATGCGTAAAGACCGCAACATTATCCGTGATGATCAACAGTGGAATTTAATGCAACGTATTGCGGATACTGTATGGAAACCTAATGGTGATACAGGTAAGCTGGTTACTTGGGAATTTCTAAAGCTTAATCGGAATGCATCTCAACTCAGTTTTATGCGTTGGGGTACTAATGCAATGATTGCGGCTGACCAATATGCCAATGTTTCTCTAGCCACGCATAAATCAAGGATGATGGCTTATGACGAAGTGTTCCAACAAATTGGTCATATGCCTAATGGCAATAAAGAATTACTTGCTGCTGCTGAAAAGAAGCACTATGCAAATATGTTTGATAAAAACGGTCTTATTAAAGATGCTGCAGTCAAACATAGTGCAGGTGAACTTGCTTTAAACCTTGACGCTCCAGTATCTGATTTTATTAGCAATGCTACTAATCAATTTCCTGTTTTGAAATCCTTTTTTATGTTTCCAAGGACAGGTGTTAATGCTGTAAAGCTTGGTGCAAGTTACCTTCCAATTGCTGCTATTCCTGGTACAGGAAAAATTGCAGACACTCTTCTAGCCAAAACTGACGATGAGATTGCTGCTGCGTTAGCTAAACACGGCATCAAAGAAAGTGATCCTGACCGTATGTTGATCTTTGAAAACCTCAAAGCTGAATACAAAGGACGTATGGCAATGGGCGGCATGATTACTGCAGCAGCTTTTGCTTATGCAATGGGAGGCAATATTCATGGTAATGGTCCTGTTAATGCAGGCGAACGCAAAAAACTAAGGGACAATGGTTTTTTCTTTCCCAAAACTATTAAAATCGGCAATAAGCGTATCTCCTATGCTGGTGTCGAACCTTTTGATACTTTACTGTCCTTAATTGGCGATGCTACATATTATGCGAGTGATATTGGTAGTAGTGTTTTTGAAGATATTCAAACTAAAATAGCTTGGACATTTACCGCTAGCTTCACTGACAAAACATTTTTGTCTGGTATTGAGCCGTTTATTAAACTGACGACCGGCGATGGAACTGCAATTCAGCGATTTTTAGCTAACGAAACCAGAGCCTATATTCCTATGTCAGGTGCAGCCGGTGTGCTTGCTAGTGCTGTTTCGAGTTCTCAAAAAGATATCTACAATGATATGGTTGGATACATTAAAAATAGGCTTCCGGGTTTTAATACACAACTACCCGAACGTATTGACATTTGGACTGGTAAACCGATTAATGACATCAGCAATCCATTTATGAGAATTTTGAATGCTGCCAACCCTGTACCTATTAGTGATGGCGGTGAGCCTTGGCGTCAGTGGTTGTTTAGAACTGGTTGGGATGGTATGCGTCTTCTCCGCAAAGACAGTACGGGTAAGTACGAGTACACACCTGCTGAACGCGAACAGCTTTACAGAATTATGGGCAGAATGGGTCTTGACAAAGAGATCCAAAAACTTATGAAGTCTGAAAAGTTAAATGCAGAGCTAGACCGCATGAGGCAGTACCGAGCACAAAATGTCAATTATTCATACATGGATCTAAGGACTGAGAATCTGGATACACATCGTATTCTTAATAAAATCATTCGACGTGCCCAGAAGAAGGCTGAGTTAATAATGGAAAGTAAAAATCTCACAATGGCAAATAAGATTGAGGCTGTTTCTAAGATTCAACGCCTTATGAAGGCTGGAGAATTGAAGGACGCCAAGAAACACGCGGACTTCTATCAAATTCAATTTGATCAAATCGAAGAGTAAATTTAAGTATTTAGCTAATGGCAATTACACAGAATACATTTACTGGTGACGGCAGTACAACTGCCTACTCATTTACATTTGAATATCTAGAGACAACGGACATCAAGGTAAGTCTTGATTCTGTTGATACAACTGCATACACGCTGTCAAACGCTACTACTATTACTTTCACTACTGCACCTAATAATGGGGCAGCTATTCGTATTTATCGTGATACAGATACCGACAATCTAAAGGCCACTTTTAACCCAGGTTCAGCCATTAGGTCGTCGGACCTAAATGATAACTTCACCCAAAACCTATACGTCACACAAGAAGCTAAATTTGACGTAGAAACAGCAAACACCACTGCTAAATCGGCTGTGACTACAGCTAACGCAGCTACTGCTACTGCTAACGCTGCAACCACTACAGCTAACAATGCAGTAAGTACAGCTAACACTGCAAGTACAAATGCTAGTGCTGCTGTCGCTACAGCTAATGCTGCTAATGCAACGTCAAACACTGCAGCAGCTGATGCTGCCAGTGCAGTAACAACAGCCAACACAGCTAATACTACTGCAGGAAATGCTGTAAACACTGCTAATAGCGCAGTAACCACTGCTAATAGTGCTGTTAGTTCTGCAGCTACAGCTAATACAAAAGCTGACAATGCAATTGCTTCTGCAGCTACAGCGAACACAACGGCAGGAAATGCTGTAACTGCCGCTAACGCAGCTCAAGCCACAGCTAATAGTGCTACGTCT
>Ga0098042_1000656_pt1 | contig 13433 bp, 7 predicted proteins | sample 9_EtaG_FD_75066 | JGI IMG/M metagenome (GOLD analysis project Ga0098042, IMG submission 75066) | Marine viral communities from the Subarctic Pacific Ocean - 9_ETSP_OMZ_AT15188 metaG | ecosystem: Environmental > Aquatic > Marine > Oceanic | place: Pacific Ocean | collected 2015-01-10
TGTTTTTTACGGTATGCCTATATTAGCAGAGAATAACAAACCAAGACTTTTATATCATTTTAAAAGAAGAGGTTATAGAGGTTACTCAATGAACAGGCCAGATAAAGTTTGGAACAAACTATCTGCCACAGAAAGAGAGATAGGTGGTATACCAAATACCAGCGAAGATATTAAGCAAGCTCACGCGGCTGCTATAGAAACATATATAAATACACATATTGGTATACTGGAAACTGGATACGGAGATATGTATTTTCAAAGAACTTTAAATGATTGGGCTAAGTTTAATGTTAACAATCGAACAAAGCATGACGCATCTATAAGTTCTGGACTAGCCTTGATGGCTTGTAATAAAAACAGATATATACCTGTTGCAAAAAAGGAACGTAAGCCTGTAGATTTAGGTATAAAAAAATATAACAATAGTGGAAACATTTCAAAAATACTTTAATAAATGAGGATCCAAACTAATACAAACAGCTCTTTTCCTAGCCAAGTGGTTAGTGATGAAGAAAAAGCAAGCTTAGACTACGGTATTCAAGTAGGTAGAGCTATAGAAAGGGAATGGTTTCAAGAAGGAAGATCAAACAATAGATATAATAAAGTTTATAGTAACTTTCATCAATTAAGGTTATATGCTAGAGGAGAACAATCAGTAGCTAAATATAAAGATGAAATGTCAATTAATGGTGATTTATCTTATTTAAACCTAGACTGGAAACCTGTTAATGTTATATCTAAGTTTATAGATATTGTTGTAAATGGTATGTCAAATAAATCTTATGACATTGTAACAATAGCTCAAGATCCTTACTCTACTAGAGAAAAAAGTAAATATGCAGAGGCTCTATTAAGAGATATAAATACAAGAGACATATTAGATGATTTTAAAAACAAATTAGGATTAGACTTTTTTAAGACCTCAAACCCAGAAGAACTACCAGCTAGTCAAGAAGAATTAGACTTGTATATGCAAATGAACTACAAGCAGCAAATTGAAATAGCTGAAGAAGAAGTAATAAATAACGTTTTAGCAAAAAATAAATACGAAGAAACAAAGCGTAGACTAGCTTACGACTTAGCTGTTTTAGGTATTGCTGCATCAAAAACAAGATTTAACAAAACGGAAGGTATTAAAGTTGATTATGTTGATCCAGCTTATATGGTTTATTCATATACAGAAGATCCTAATTTTGAGGACATATATTACGTAGGTGAAGTAAAAGCTATAACAATACCCGAATTAAAAAAACAATTTCCAAACATACCTGAAAAAGAGCTACTTAAAATACAACAAATGCCTGGTAACTCTCAGTACATAACTGGTTGGGGTAATTATGATGAAAACACAGTTCAGGTAATGTATTTTGAATACAAAACATATCACAACCAAGTGTTTAAAATAAAGAAAACAGACCAAGGTCTTGAAAAAGCTTTATTAAAAGACGATAGTTTTAATCCACCGCCTAGTGATAATTTTGACGTGGTAACAAGAACAATTGAAGTTTTATATACTGGAGCAAAAGTTTTGGGCAATAATTATATGCTCGAGTGGAAGCTTGCTGAAAATATGACTAGGCCATACGCAGACACAACTAAAGTTGAAATGAACTATTGTATATCTGCACCTAGAATGTATAAGGGTAGAATAGAATCTTTAGTTAGTAAAATAACAGGATTTGCAGATATGATACAGCTAACTCATCTTAAGCTACAACAGGTCATGTCGAGAATAGTACCTGATGGTGTTTTCCTAGATATGGATGGCTTAGCTGAAGTTGATTTAGGTAATGGAACTAATTACAACCCGGCAGAAGCTTTAAACATGTATTTCCAAACAGGTTCTATAGTTGGTAGATCATTAACACAAGATGGTAGTATAAACGCTGGTAAAGTGCCTATTTCAGAATTATCTTCGTCATCTGGTCAAGCTAAAATTCAAAGCTTAATAGGAACGTATCAATATTATTTACAAATGATACGAGATGTAACTGGACTTAATGAAGCTAGAGATGGTAGTATGCCAGACAAGGATTCTTTAGTTGGTTTACAAAAAATGGCAGCAAATGCTTCTAACGTTGCAACTAGACACTTGTTAGATTCTTTATTGTTTATAGGATTAAGAACTTGTGAAAATATAAGTTTAAAAACAGCTGATATAATTCAACATCCATTAAACAAAGAAGCTTTAATGAACTCTATTAGCACTTTTAACACTAAAACTTTAGAAGAGTTAATTAATCTTCAAATACACGATTTTGGTATTTATTTAGAGTTAGAGCCTGAAGAAGAAGAAAGAGCTAAACTAGAGCAAAATGTACAAATGGCTTTGCAAACTGGAGCAATAGCTTTGTCAGACGCTATAGATATAAGGGAAATTAAAAATACTAAATTAGCTAATCAATACATTAAGCTTAGACAAACTCAAAAAATAGAAAGAGAACAGCAAGCTACACAAGAAAACATTCAAGCGCAAGCTCAAGCTAACGCACAAGCTTCAGAAGCTGCAGCTATGTCTGAGGTGCAAAAGCAACAAGCTTTAACTCAAGAAAAAGTTAGTATAGAACAAGCTAAGTCTCAGTTTGAAATACAGCGTATGCAAAGCGAAGCACAAATTAAAAGAGAGCTTATGGCTACAGAATTTGATTATCAAATGCAATTAGCTAAAATCAGAGCTGGTGTTGAAGCAGAAAGAGAAAAAGAAATAGAAGATAGAAAAGATCAAAGAACAAGAATAGCGGGAACTCAACAATCTCAAATGATTGATCAAAGAAAAAATGATTTGTTACCAAAAAACTTTGAGTCAGACGGTAACGATGATTTAAGCGGGTTTACTTTAGGCAATATAAGCCCGGAATAAACCTTTTATTTATTTAATTATATTATATTATGTCAGAAACAGTAAAGCAAGAAGGCGACTTTAAAATTAAAAAGTCTAAGCCTAAGATGAAAAAACTAAATAAAACTGAAGAAGTTGTAAAAGTTGATTTATCACAACCTAAAGATGAGGTTAAACAAGAAGAGGTAACTAAAGTAGTTATACCTACAGAAGATAAAAAAGAAGACGATGCCATTCAAATCGGAGAAACAAATGCAAGCAATGCTACTGTCGAAGAACAAAAAGACAGTTCAAGTAGCGAAGAAGTGGTTGAAGACGTACGGGAAACCGTTCAAGATGAAAAACCAATTCTTGAGGAAATAACCGAAGAAGAGGTAAAAGAAGTAAAGCAAGATGTTGAAGAAGCTAAAAAAGAAGCTGAAAAAACAGGTAAGCCTTTGCCAGAAAATATTGAAAAGCTTGTTTCTTTTATGGAAGACACAGGTGGAACTATAGAAGATTACGTGCGGCTTAATGCTGATTACTCTAATGTTGACAATAACACATTGTTAAGAGAATACTACAAACAAACAAAACCGCATTTAGACAACGATGAAGTAGATTTTTTAATGGAAGACACTTTTTCGTATGACGAAGAATTAGAAGAGGAGCGAGACATCCGCAAAAAGAAACTCGCAATGAAAGAAGAGGTTGCAAAAGCCAAAAACTTTTTGGAAAATGCAAAGAGTAAATACTACGACGATATCAAGTTGAGACCCGGCGTTACTCAAGAGCAACAAAAAGCCACAGACTTTTTCAACCGCTACACGAAGGATCAGGAAACTGCTAAAAAGCAACATGGAGAATTTAAACAACAGACTAAAGATTATTTCGAAAAAGATTTCAAAGGTTTTGATTTCAACATAGGAGATAAAAAATTTAGATATGGTGTTCAAGACCCTAGTAAATTAGTTGATAAACAATCAAATATTACAAACCTTGTCGGGAAGTTCTTAGACAATAAAGGTAATGTAACAAATACGAGTGGTTATCATAAGGCTATTTACGCTGCTGAAAACGTAGATACTATTGCTAATCATTTTTACGAACAAGGAAAAGCCGACGCAGTCCGAGAGGTAGTTGACGGATCTAAAAACCCAAGCTTAGAACCTAGAGCAACAGCTCAAACAGGTGGTTTTAAAGATGGAATAAAAGTAAAAGTTCTTGGTAATGAAACAAATGATTCTTCAAGATTAACAATTAAGAAAATTAAAATTTAAAAATTAATAATTATGGCAGCAATTGCAGTGAGCCCAGTATTTGGCTCTTTATTACCGTCGCAAAAGCAACAAACTTTAGCGTCGAACTACCTGAATTTTACTGACGGAACGAATGATTTCGCCCAGCAGTATCTTCCAGAGATTTACGAACAAGAAGTAGAGCGTTATGGAAACAGAACTCTTTCAGGCTTCTTAAGAATGGTTGGCGCTGAAATGCCAATGACATCTGACCAAGTTGTTTGGTCTGAGCAAAACAGATTACACATCTCTTATGACGGTGTTGAATCTCTTGCAGATGGAACAGCTGTTAAGTTTACTCAAACAGCTGATAAGCAAGGTGTTATCTCAGAAAGAGACACTATTGTAGTTATGAATCCAGCAACTGGTGAAGAACTTAAGTGTTTTGTTTCTGGACCAGCAGCTCTTATTGCAGGAACAAGCTCGGGAACGTCAGGAGTTTACACAATAGATGTTAAGCCTTACACTCAAGCTACTCTTGATTCAACAAAAGCTTCAGAGCCTGATTTAGCAGGAAAAACAGGTCTTAAGATTTTTGTTTATGGTTCTGAATACAAAAAAGGTTCTTTTGATTTCACGCGTCACACAGTTACTCCTCAGTTCACTCAATACAACAACAAGCCAATTATCATAAGAGATAAGTACGCTATTAACGGATCTGACATGGCTCAGATTGGTTGGGTTGAAGTAGCTACTGAAGATGGAGCTAGCGGTTATCTTTGGTATTTAAAAGCTGAGTCTGAGACACGACTACGTTTTGAAGATCATTTAGAAATGGCCGTTATTGAAGGTGAGAAAAAACTAGCTGGAACTGCAAACGCAGCAGTGCCTGACGGTACTGAAGGTCTTTTTGCAGCTATTAAGTCACGCGGAAACGTTGTTACTGGATTTGCAGGTCTTACAGGAGCTACAAAAGAAGCAGATCAATTAGCTACTTTTGATAACATCCTTAAAAACCTTGACACTCAGGGCGCTATTGAAGAGAACATGCTTTTCTTAAACAGAGCAATGTCTTTAGATATCGACGACATGCTTGCTAACATCTCAGCTGGAGCTCAAGGAGGAACAGCTTATGGATTATTTGAAAATTCTGAAGAAATGGCTTTAAACTTAGGTTTTAGTGGTTTCCGAAGAGGTTCTTATGATTTCTACAAGACTGATTGGAAATATCTTAACGATGCTTCTACTCGTGGTGGAATGGCTAAGCCAAGTATAGACGGTGTTTTAGTTCCTGCTGGAACTTCTACTGTTTATGACCAAACTTTAGGAACTAATATCCGACGACCTTTCTTACACGTACGTTATCGTGCTTCTCAAGCTGATGACCGTCGAATGAAGTCTTGGATCATTGGATCTGCAGGTGGAGCTTTCAACAGCGATCTTGATGGAATGGAAGTTCATTTCCTTTCTGAAAGATGTCTTGTTACTCAAGCGGCTAACAATTTCGTATTGTTTAACGCAGCTTAATAATAAGCAATCATAGTAATTTTTACCCCCGCCTTATGGTGGGGGTAATCTTTACTCTTTTAAAAACTATTTAATTATATTATATCATGGCTAAAAAAGCTACAGCTAAAAAAGTTGAGGTTGCTCCTCAGGAATTACCAACGCCACCAAAAGTGGTAGAAACACCAAGAATTAAAAAACCTTCTTGGGAAATAAAAGATAGAACTTATATTTTAATAGGAAATGACTCTCCTTTAACACACACAATGCCATCTAAGCACAGCGCTAGATATCCTCTTTTGTGGTTTGATGAAGAAAAAGGAGAACAAAAAGAATTAAGATATGCTACAAACCAAAACTCACCTTTTGTAGAAGAACAAAAAGGTGAATCTACTTTAGGTCATATTGTTTTTAGAGATGGAGTATTAAACGTAGAAAAAGAAAAACAAAATCTACAAAAGCTTTTATCTTTATATCATCCTTTAATAGGAAAAAAGTTTGTTGAATTTGATTCTTCACAAGAAGCAGTTGAAGAATTAGATGATATAGATCTTCAAATAGATGCTTTAAATGCCGCAAGAGATATGGATATAGAGCAAGCTGAAGCTATCGTTAGAGTTGAACAAGGTTCTAAAGTTTCTTCAATGAAGTCGTCAGGAATAAAAAGAGATCTTATGATGATGGCAAAAGAAAATCCTGGTTTATTTATAAACTTAGCAAATGACGAAAACGTAGGTCTTAGAAATATTGCTATTAAAGCTGTAGAAATGGGAATAATAAAAATATCTCAAGATCAAAGAACGTTTCATTGGGGCTCTAATAATAGAAAACTTATGACAGTTCCTTTTGATGAGAATCCATATTCAGCTATGGCAGCGTTTTTCAAAACAGATGAAGGTGTAGAAGTTTACAGATCTGTGGAGAAAATGATAAAATAACATGTAATACTATATAGTAGTCTGGTCACTCTTTACGAGTGGCCTAACTATTATTTTAAAAAAATAAAAACAAATGGCGGTAAATATAAACACAGTATATACTACAGTATTATTTATACTGAATAAAGAACAGCGGGGATATATTCCACCGGCTGAGTTTAATAGTCTTGCTGTGCAAGTTCAAAATGATATTTTTGATTCTTACTTTCCTGATGGAAACCAGGTAAACCGCTTAAATCAAAGTAACAGACAAAACGATACAGAGTTTTTTGATATGTTTAAAGATATATCATACAAGCTATTTCCTTTTGAAAAAGAAACAGATTTTACCTGGAACGGTACAAACTTAGGTTTTATATATACTGGTACTAAAAAAATATACAAGCTAGGAGAAATTATTGCAAAAACTCCAGCTTCGCAAACAGGGCAACCGTCTAATATAGAGTCAGTTGTACAATTAACAAGCAAAAGTGATTACACAGAAATAACAAGGTCAAAGCTAACTAAGCCAACCGCTGAACATCCTATTTGCTTCACAACACAAACAGCCGCTGCAATCGCGCCGGCTACAACCCCACAATTATTAATAAAAGTTTCACCAGCTTCAGCTACAACAACTTTAAAAGTAAACTGCTTATTTAAGCCAACTGATCCTTCTTGGGGCTTTACAGTAGGTTCACTAGGTCAGTATGTATATAATTCAGCTACCTCAGTAGACTTTGAGCTAGATGTTTCAGAGCAAAACAATTTAGTAATTAATATATTAAAATATGTGGGTATAATAATTAATGACCCACAAATAGTACAAGCTGCAGCGCAAGCTTCACAGCAAGAAGAAATAAACTTAAAACGTTAATAAATGGCACTAATAACTGAAAACAATAGACAATATTACGCTGGATCACAAGGTTTTATGTCATCGGGTTCGGCTGGAGCTGGCCAAACATTTACATGCACATTTGACACTAATTTAGTTTTTGGTAATTATAATCCTCTAGAAACAAATTACGCTTTAAATAATTTTAAATTATACACAGCAGCTGCTGGTGTTGCTACATATACTGAATACACTTCAGCTTATACAGTGGCTAATAACGTTATTACAATAACAGGTAGTTTAGCAGCAAACACAAGTGTTGTAGTACAGTTAAAATCAACTGAAGGTGGTAATTATGGCAATAAAGACGCTTATGGTTCTACCGTAGAAGAAAACTGGGGTTCATACTCATATATTAAATTAAACGACGTTATAGATAACTACATGGTAGGTTATGTAGGAGATGGCAAGTTAGTAAATAAAGTAAAGAAAAGTGACGTATTATTCTTCGCTAAAAGAGCTTTGCAAGAGTTTAGCTACGACACGCTTAAAAGCATTAAATCACAAGAATTAACAATACCATTAAGTCTTAGTGTTCCAATGCCTCAAGATTACGTTAATTATGTTGATATACACTGGGTTGACAAAGCCGGTATAAAACACATAATATATCCAACAACATTAACTAGTAATCCATATTCAATACCTTTACAAGACAGTGATGGTATTCCTACTCAATCAAATTTTGACAACAACTTAAAAGGTACTTCTCAAATAGAAAAAAGATGGAGTGATAACAACTTAAAAGAAATAAATAAAGAAATAAATAACACTTATTTAGATACTATATATAACAATGGTTTTGATAATGGTTTTGGAATTTTAGGTGGTCAATACGGTTTACAACCAGAAGTTTCTCAAGTAAATGGTTGGTTTACTATTAATGATAGAGAAAACAAGTTTAGCTTTTCTAGCGACCTTAGCGATCGTTTAATTATACTTAACTATATATCAGATGGTTTAGCTTTAGATAGTGACACTAGGGTGCCTAAAATGGCCGAGGAGGCAATGTATGCGTATATAAGCCACGCTATAATATCTACAAGATCAAATCAACCAGAATATATAGTAAATAGACTGAGCAGAGAAAAATCTGCTAAACTAAGAAACGCTAAAATAAGACTATCAAATATTAAGCTAGATGAATTTACCCAAGTAATGAGAGGTAAATCCAAATGGATAAAATCATAAATTTATATGGCTAAAGTCACTAATACTTTTATAAAAAGTAAACTAAACAAAGATTTAGACGCTAGACTAGTACCTAATGGTGAATATAGAGATGCCGTTAATGTACAAGTTAGTAGATCAGAAGGCGATAGTGTTGGTTCACTTGAAAACGTTTTAGGTAATATAGAAATAAAAGACTTTGGAAACTCTGATCTTACTTGTATAGGTTATTTTGCTAACGAGGCTACTGGTATTATTTATGTTTTTATGACAGATTATACAGATGTTTCGCCTAATACACAAAGGTCTTACTCTAGTACAGCAGAAAACTATATATATAGTTATGATACAACAAGCGACACTTCAGTTCTTTTAGTGCAAGGTGCTTTTCTTAATTTTTCTAAAACAAATCCAATATTTGGTATTAACTTATTAGAAGATCTTTTGTTTTGGACAGATAACAGAAATCAACCTAGAAAAATAAACATAAACTTAGCTAATCCAAACGCTTTAGCTTCACCTACATATTATACAAACGAAGATCAAATATCTATAATAAAATACAACCCATATGAATGTATGAGTATGTATCAAGAAGTAGGTGTTAATACTGGTATTGTAGAAACAACGATGAAAGACGTTACTAGCCTCACAAATCCTAATGGTGGTACAGCGTTAGCAAACGTTCCTGGTGGTGGTAGTTTGACTAATAATACTATTCCAATAGATAGCTTATCAGGTGATATAATAAAACCTAATCAAAACTATGGCTCCACAGGTGTTAAGGTGAGTTTAAGAAGTATGGCTAGTCCATATACTCTAACTGACACTGGTAAAACCGTGAGTAACTATACAGAAAACAATGGTGTTGTAACTGAAGTTATATTAACTGGATCTATAACAGTCGCAAATGATCAAATGTTAGTTTTTAGTCCTAATGAATATTATGATGGTAACTTTGACGGTGATCCAGAATATTTATCTGATTTATTTGTAAGATTTAGTTATAGATTTAAATTTGACGACGGAGAGTATTCCATAATGGCTCCTTTTACTCAAATAGCATTTATACCAAATCAAGACGGTTATTTTATGTATGTTAGAAAAGCTGGTTTTAAAAGTAAAGACGACCAGGCTGATTCGTATAGAAGCACGATAGTTTCTTTTGTTGAAAACAAAACAGACGACATAAAATTAGTTATACCAAGGCCAGATACTGTAGTTCCTGGAGAAACTATACAAGACGCTCTTAAAATATCTGAAATAGATATACTTTACAAAGAGTCTGATGGGCTTGCAGTTAAAGTTGTAGAAACTATACCTGTTGCTGATTTAAGTATAAACACATATGGAGACATCGAGTATGACTATAAGTCAACTAAACCGTTTAACACTTTGCCTTCTGATGAACTAGTAAGAGTTTATGATAAAGCACCAGTAAGAGCTTTTGCACAAGAAGTTAGTGGCAATAGAGTAATTTATGGTAATTTTCAAAACAAACACACCCCACCAGACAATATAGATTATGAAATTAGTTCTTCAAATAAATTTAATTTAAGTTTAAATAGTGGTTCTGGATCTTTATCAGGTGGACCTTTAAACGGAAAAGGTCCTTTTACATTAGCTTCCGCATCTGGAACAATAGAGGTGGGTAGTTTTATTAGTGGTACTGGAATAACTAAAGGAACAATTGTTACAGCGATAAGCGGTACTCCAGTAAATTCTATAAGCGTTAGCCCCGCAGTTAGTGGTGCTGGTGGTGTTGTTACATTTAGACCAGCAAGCCCTGAAAAGACATACGTGAGTAAAGTAGAATACCCTAGCTCTTCATTAAAACAAAATAGAAATTATGAGGTTGGCGTTGTGTTGTCAGACAGGTACGGGAGACAATCTAGCGTTATATTAAACAGACCTTCTCAATCTTCAACTGTGTTTTCACCCTATTTTGACAACTCCTTAGTACAAAAAGAGTGGCCTGGTGATTCAATAAAAATTAAATTTAATTCACCAATAGGACCTTCAAGCCCAGATCAAACAACAGGTTGGCCTGGCATTTACAACGGTGATGCAAGCAGTAATGATTATAACCCTTTAGGTTGGTACTCTTATAAAATAGTAGTTAAACAAACAGAGCAAGAATATTATAATGTTTATCTACCGGGTATCATGGCTGCTTATCCAGAAGATGCTGCTTTAGAACTTGGAAACACATCTCATACAGTTTTAATAAATGATAATATAAATAAAGTACCTAGAGATTTAGCTGAAACTGGACCAGATCAAAAACAATTTAGAAGTTCTGTTAGATTATTTGGTAGAATAGAAAACACGGATACATCTATAAACACAAATACTCCTAATAATTTTGGTTTAAGTAACAAACAATATTATCCTTCTTTAATTTCAGACACAGCCTCTATGATATCTACTTTAAGAGACATGTTTGATTTTGATACTAGTAGCACTCCTGCAGGAATAAAACAACTATATGACTATGAGTCTAATCCGCTTATATCTAGGATAAGTACAGTTGCTAAAATTGGGCAAGTAGAAACTCACAACAGTGGAGCAACACCTCCTGGTATACAGTATTTAGCGGTATATGAAACTGAACCTGTTGATTCACAAATAGATATATACTGGGAAACATCCACATCTGGTTTATTAAGTTCTTTAAATGAAGCTATACTTCAAGGAACAAACGGCATAGCTTCATTTAGCACGTTTAATACTTCAGGTTGGTTAGAGTCTTTAGCTAGTGGTGGTGATATACTAGCTGCTGGTTTTACATTAAGAGATATTTTAGGAAATAATATAACGCTAGGTAGTAATGATGTTTTTACACTTACAAGTGTGATAAACGGTTATGGTCAAAATGTTCAAGCTGTTTCAAATGGTGGTCCATATTTTGATATGTATACAGACACTGGTCTTAATAAAATAAAAACAACATCTAATTATTTTAACAATGTATATTACAGTACAGATCAAAATCTTAGAGAGTTTACGTTTAACTTTAAAGCTGTAATATCTGGAATAACAAGCACTTTCACACAGTTTGCTTTTCCTAAAAATGTAGCTCCAATTATAAACTCATCTGTACCAGCAGCTGGTAATGTGTTTACAAACAATTTAGACTCAACATTTGTTCAACTAAAAGGAGTAAATGGTTCTGCCAACACGGCTTTAAGAACTGGTTCTTTAACTTATGCTGTTACAAAACAAGAAGACTCAAATCAAAACGCTGTTAATTTATTTGGCGTTGGTGGTTTGGCTGTTGTTGGAACAGAATATAAAATGGATCTCACAAACTTAAGTAGTAGTGGTAATCCAATAGCAATGGGTGACTATATAGTACATGTAACTTTAAGTGATCCTGGAACTTCTGTAACCAATGTATATACATTAAAATTTGGCACGGTGCCAGGTGCTGTTAAAACAGGTTATGTTGACAGGACAGGTAGTAGTCCTAATTTAAATGGAGTATTATTTCAAGTAAATGAAACAAACAACCCTAATAACGGTTGGTATATACTTTCTGGATTTAACTTTTCTCAACTAGTAAGCAATAGTGTTGGATCTATTACGCAGCCAATATTAATAGATAGAAGAAACGCTATTACAACAAGTGGTTCAGGATCTTGCAGTCTTTTACCAACCTTTTACTTTGCGGCTTCAGAACAAGCGGTTAAAAACCTTTGGACTTCTTATTGTAATGGAGTTGTTAATTTTCAAGATGTATCTAATTTTACTGATTATTATTATCAAGTATTAGAACCGTAATAAATTATAAAAATAAGTAATAATAAATTATGCCAGCAACAATAGAAGTAAAATATTTTAACACTTTTATATTAAAAAAGACATTGAGCGCAGCTAACGACGCAAACCAACCTATTTGGAACGGGTCTTTTGGTATACCAGCTTCTAACGATGGTGGTTATCCAGTTGTGGCATCAACGGGTACAGCAAACAACTGGGCTATAGAAGAGTCAAGAATAAGGGGCGGTTTTAATAATACCTCTGTAGACTTTTCGCCTAGAGCGTATCTAGTTGAAGATGAGCCTAATAGCTCAATCTTGTTTAGTTCTTTAATATACTCTGGTATATTTAACTCAAGAACAGGCGTTAATGATACTAATGTTTTTCCAGTAGGCAGTGATATTACAAAAAGTGCTGATCCAGCTAATGGCTCTATACAAAAGCTTTACGCAGAAGACACAAACCTTATTGTTCTTCAAGAGTATAAAGTTAGTAGAGCTTTAATAGATAAGGACGCTATATATTCAGCTGAAGGCGGTGGTTCTGTAACTTCTTCTAATCTAGTTATTGGGGTTATACAACCTTACACTGGAGAATATGGAATAAGTAAAAATCCAGAAAGTTTTGCTGTTTATGGTTATAGAAAATATTTTTCTGACAAAAACAACAATGTTGTATTAAGACTTTCAAGAGATGGTATGACAGAAATATCTGGATATGGTATGAAAGACTTTTTTAGAGATGAATTAAATAATATAGATACTGATGCTGGACTTGGGGTTGTAAGAGGTGCTTATGACGTTTATACAGATCAATATGTTATATCAATGCAACAAAGCCCTGTATATAACACTAACACTTTATATAAAACATTAACCTTTGACGACACAATTAATGGTTGGCCAAGTTTATACACGTACCAGCCAGACCAAATGTTTAGTATAAGAAACAACTTTTATTCATTTTACAATGAAAAATTATACAGACACAACAGCGACGCCGTAAATAGAAATAGTTTTTATGGACAGGAGACACCTAGCTCTGTAACAGTTATCTTTAACCCTAATCCTACAAGGTCAAAAACATTTAGTACAATGAGTTACGAAGGAAGTAATGGTTGGGAA
>Ga0098042_1000659_pt1 | contig 13384 bp, 18 predicted proteins | sample 9_EtaG_FD_75066 | JGI IMG/M metagenome (GOLD analysis project Ga0098042, IMG submission 75066) | Marine viral communities from the Subarctic Pacific Ocean - 9_ETSP_OMZ_AT15188 metaG | ecosystem: Environmental > Aquatic > Marine > Oceanic | place: Pacific Ocean | collected 2015-01-10
TACCCCAATGGTCGTCATAACTCTAATCCAAGTAGGGCTGTTGATGTGGTGCCTTATCCTATTGATTGGGATGACAGAGAACGTTTTCATTTGTTTGCTGGTTTTGTTATTGGCATTGCTAAGTCTATGGCGATAAACCTACGTTGGGGAGGAGATTGGGACCAGGATTGGTATGTACACGATAATAGGTTCGATGATTTTCCTCATTTTGAATTAAAAGATAAGTGATAGAGCTGTTTGCATATGCTATGTTAACCATAGTGGCGTTATTTGCATCAGTTTTTGTTTATTTTAGTTGTTTTTGGAGTATAAAGTTTGAGAATCTAGACCTTGAAGAGGAAGAGTTTTAATATTGTACGAAATAAGCATTAAACATAAAGATATAGGTAAACGAACCTACAATATCTACACAAAAGATGAGGCTGACAAGGAAGGGGTAGATTATAAATACTGGAAGGAAGCCAATAAGGGGGAGTATGCGCTCACTGATGATAACTATGTTGGAGAAATCATACAAAAGAAGTGTTATACGGGAGATAATGGCGTTGATAGTTATTATGTGCGTATGCCTTTTGGTTATGCCTTTCATTCTCCTAGGTATCCTAGTCAAAAACTTAAAGCAGATGGTAGAGTTTCTAATCACACATTGTCTGGCAAGCCTCAGCTCGAAGTACGTAAAGGCACCCAAGAATGGAAGAACCTCGCAATGGTCTATAGCGTCGTATTTGATATGGATTTGGCTATCGATACTGTCATTAGTAACCCTACTGATAATAAACGGCGTACTGTAAAAAGATGGATGAGAACACAGGAGTTTAAATCAATGGTAAAAGATGAATTAAAAGAAGTATTAGCAGAAAAAGGTCATAATAGGTCGAAAACAATTGATTTATTAGACCAAGCCTTAGAAATGGCTAAAGAAAAGAAAGATATAACAAACTTTCTTAGAGTTGTAGAGAATATACAGGATATGTTGGGTATGAAAGACAAAACTGTAACTAAAACAACTACTCAATTAGAGGCTACAGCTACAAGAAAGCTTTTAGATGAGATAAATGAAGAGGAACAGCATTTAAAGGGCACGCAAACTAAAATAGAGGCTAAGACAAGCACAGATGAAACCTAAGAAACCTACAATGAAGCAAGTTGCAGAGCATATTTATAAAACAGATGTGCTTATTGCTAGTATGATGCTAAAGATTCAAGAGTTAGAGAAAAAGTCTCATGAACCTAAAGATTTTGTATGTTGTAAGGATTGTGGGTGTAAGTTAAAAAAAGATGAATAACTTTGAAGAGATATACGCTAAAAAGCAGGCTCTTAAAAAATTATTCCATAATATTGCCTTATTTGGTCGCACTTGTTTTCCTACTGCTCTTCGGAAAGCAACTCCACCATTTCATCATGAAATTTATGCCAATTTAAGAAACAGAAGTAAAAAAAGAGTATTAATAGCAGCGCCTCGTGGTACAGCTAAATCCACAGTAACATCACTTCTATTACCACTGCATCGCATAGCCTTTAAACACGAAGACGACGAAGAGTTTATCGTGATCATATCTGAGTCACAGGCGCAGTCTATTAACTTCTTATCTCGTATTAAATACCATTTAACTCATAGTCAAAGATTTAAAGACTTATTTGGTGACATGGGACCCAATACAGCTAAAAGATGGACAGCAACAGACGTAGTAACTGCCAATGGAGTACGTATAGTGGCCGTAGGTACTGGACAAAGGGTTAGGGGTTTTATTGAAGGTGATACACGTCCTACTTTAATTATTGTAGATGACTTTGAATCAGAATTAAACGCTTTTACGCAAGAAGCTAGAGCTAAAAACAGAAAATGGATGACAGAAGCCGTAATACCATCATTATCCGATGAGGGTCGTATTGTTATGATTGGTACAGTAATATCAGAGGATTGTTTCTTATACTGGGCTAAAGATTCTCCAGCATGGAATACGTTATGGTATTCTATTATAAATGATGATGGCTCTCCAATATGGCCCGAAAGATTTCCAAAAGAAAGAATAGAAGGTATAAAAGAGGAATATGCATCTGTTGGTAATATAAATGGTTTTTACCAAGAGTATATGAATATAGCTCAATCTCCAGATGAAGCTCCTTTTAAACCAGAATGGATAAAATTACATCAATATGACTTTGAAAGAAGAAAAGGAACTCCTTGTTTGGTAAAAGAGACGGGTGATGGAGAAGAAGTCATCCCGATAGAGGTCTATGGAGGAGTAGACCCCGCATCTTCATTATCAGCAAGAGCTGACTTTTTTGTTTTAATCACTATAGGCATAGATCACGATGGTAATAAGTATATATTGGACTTATATAGAAAGCACGTGTCACCTGCAGAGCAGCCTGATATAATCATTGAGAAGTTTAAAAAGTTTAGACATCGTAAGATGAAGATAGAGACTGTAGCATACCAGGAAGCATTAAGAGCAGCAGTTAAAAAACGTATGCTAGAAGAGAATTTGTATATTCCAGGGCTTGAAAAAGGTGTAAAACCAAGAACACGTAAATCTGAAAGACTTTTATCTTTAGTGCCTATGTTTGCTAAGGGTGAATTTTTCTTTAGAAGTCAAGATACTGACGCACAAGCTGAGTTTTTATCTTACCCAAAAGGTAAGCATGACGACGTGATGGATGCAGTGTGGACTAGTCTTGAAGGTGCAAGACCAGCAAGGCTAAAATCACTTAATGCTGAAGATAAGTCAACTAAGTTAAAGAAAGTTCTTGATTGGATGACCCTATAATGCTTATATTACGATGCATACTAGTATGCAATAATATGGGGGTATTAGGTTAGTGGCAGATTATGACGGTCCAGATGGAAATCAAGAAAACGTTGCAGACGAAACGAAAAGACTATTCGATTTATATAAAAGAAAACGAGATGTCTGGGAAACTCAAGCGCGCGAAGATCAAGAATATAGGCTTGGTCGACAATGGACAGACGAACAAAAGAAAACATTAGAAGCTAGGGGTCAAGCCCCTATTGTTGTTAATAGGATACATCCTGCTGTAGAAACAGCAAAAGCTCTGTTAACAGCTAACAGACCCTCATTTAAAGTATCCCCAAGAGAAGATAGTGACACTAAAGTCGCTACAGTCTTAAATCATTTATTAACGTATATGCATGATATTTCTGATGGAAGAACTATTATCCGTCAGGCCATTGATGATTATTATGTAACTGGTCTTGGTTATTTAATGGTATACCAAAATCCTTTAGCAGATGATGGCAAAGGAGAAGTCCAGTTTAAAGATATAGACCCTATGGATGTTTATGTCGACCCAAACTCTAGAGATCAGTTTTTTGATGACGCAGAAAACATTATAATATCTAGGAACTTTACTAAGGAGCAAGCCAAAGCTTTATATCCCCAATATAAACAAGCCATTGATGCAGCTTCTAGTTCTTATGATAGCGACAGCATAATAACAGGTCGTGTAGATGACACAGGGTTGACTTTTCCTGGTGACATTGACACTTTAGCAGAAGGTGATCATGAGTATGTAAGAGGATATGAAAGATACTATAAAGTATCTGTTAACATGTATAGAGTACATGAATCCTTTTCTGGAAAAGAGTATCGTTTTGACGAAGAAGAGTTTCAGCAATACATAAGCCAGGAAGTAGGTATCCTCAATGGCAAAATTATAGAAGGAAGAGACAATATAGTGGCTGTTAAAGAGCAACAGTCGCAAATGAGAGATGAGCTTTTAGCTCAAAATCTAAAAGTTATAGAAGAAGATGTGCACAAAATGCAAGAAGAGCTAGAGGTGCAATATATTGAAACAGAGAAACAACTTTTAGAACAAGTTCAGTTAGGTCAAATGGTTCCTGACAGAATGGAAGTAGAATTAAATAAGTTACGTGAAGGTATAGATAATCAAGTACAACAAGTAAAAGAAGAGGCGTTAATAAACGCAAACCAAATCTCACAAATACCTGATATTGAAATGAAATCTAAGGCTCACTTAATAAGTGGCGGCTTAATACAAGCTATTCCAGTAGCAATAAGACAGGTTAAACAATGTGTAGTAATAGGTGATACTCATATCTATTCAAGGATTTTGCCAACTAGCAATTATCCTATAGTACCAATTGTTAATCTTCATACCAGAACACCATATCCGATGTCAGATGTTAGAATGGTTAAAGGTTTGCAAGATTACATAAACAAAACTAGGTCGTTAATTATAGCTCACGCTACAACATCTACAAATATGAAGGTATTAGTGCCTTCTGGTAGTGTTGATATGGCTGAATTTGAGCAAAAATGGGCTCAACCTGGTGTTGGTATAGAGGTAGATTTTGATATGGGGCAACCTGTGGTTGCTAGTCCAGCTCCTCTTCCTAATGAGTTATACAATAACGAGCAGACCGCCAAAAACGACATAGACCATCAGCTCGGACTATATGAAATGATGATGGGTAACTCTCAGGCGGCCCCACAAACTTATAAGGCCACTATATCCCTTGATGAATTTGGTCAAAGAAAAATTAAGTCTAAACTAGCTGATGTAGAGGGTGCTCTACAAAGACTTGCAAAAGTAGCAATACAAATGATGCAAGAGTTATATCAGCAAGAAAAGATATTTAGAATTGTTAATCCAAACAATTCACTAACAGAATTTGCTATAAATAAAAAGCTATATGACGACAAAACAAATGAAGTCAGAGTAGCTAACGATATTACCATAGGCAAATATGATGTTGTAAATGTATCAGGTTCGACACTTCCAAGCAATAGATATGCGGAACTCGAATTTTATATGGATGCTTATCAAAAAGGTATTATCGATAAAGCAGAAGTGCTTAAGAAAACAGAAGTTTTCGACATGGAAGGTGTGCTTCAAAGAACAGATACAATCGAACAACTAACTGCTTCCGTTGAACAATTGCAAAAACAATTGAAGAAAATGGGTGGAGATATGCAAACACTTGAAAGAGAGAATGTACATCTAAAACAGAAAGTTGAAGTAGAGAAGTTTAAATCTGACCTAGATCAAGTAAAAACAAAGTCTAAAATGGCTGGAACATTATTTGAAAAGAGATTAGATGACAACTTATCAATGTTAAGAAAAGAAGCACAAGATGCAGTAAAAGACAAAAAAGACTCACCTTCTTCCGCATCTAAGAAGCAGTCAAAAGATAAGAGGAAATAAATGGACGCTAATGAAAACATGGCTCCTGAACAAGCAGGTAATGCACCAGCATTTGAACAGCAAATTCAGGACACCCAAGACACATTGCAAGATACTGTATTTGAAGAACAACTAGGATTGCCTACTCCTGAACCTACGGCTCCTCCACAAGTGGCGGATACCCCACAACCAGTTCAAGAGCAGAACTTTACAAATAATGAAGTTAATCCAGAAGATAATGATCAAGTACGTTATCAATACTGGCAGTCAGAGGCTGCTAAACTAAAGAATCAGCTAGACCAGGTCAAAGAATATACACCTATGGTGGATTATCTAAGATCGAATCCAGAGGCCGTGCAAAGTATAACGCCAGGTGGTAATGCACCAGCGGAAGCTGCACCAACAAGTCAGGAGCAAGCGGAGTTTCCTCCTCCACCTGCTAAACCTGAGCAACCTAGGGGTTTTTCGAGAGATGAGGCAATGGCTGATCCTAGTAGTGAAAGCGCAATGTATCTAGATGATGTTGAAAAGTGGAGAGATGATATGATGCAATACAATTCTCTTGCTTCTCAATATGAGATAGCTACTATGCGTGAATCGTATAATAAAAAGATCGAAGGATTAGAAAAAGCTGAACAAGACAGAACTCGTGCTGTACAACAAAGACAAGAAATGAACGATGTTCGAAGCTTTGTGGCTAGTAACTATGATTTAGGAGATAAATTGGATGATTTTATTACGACAATGAATGACCCTAAGTCATTAAATATGGACGATTTAGTAGGATATTATAAGTACAAGCAAGGACTCGCTCCTTCAAGTGCTCAAGCTCCAACAAATCAACCTAGTAATGCCTTTAGACAAGTTCAAAGAGCTCAATCGGTTCCACAACCTATGGGAGTGCAACCTGCTCAGTCTAACGCCCCTTCTAACCCTCAAGATAGTTTTATGGATGCGATTGTAAACACAGAAAAAAACACAAACATTCTCTAAGGAGGGAAATTAACAATGAGCGCAACAGACTATACAAACGGTTTGATTAAAACTCAAACTGCAGGTCAAGCATGGACTGGTGACGTTTCTATTGATAATGTACGAAGAACGTTTGGAATCGGTGACAAAGTCGCTGAATTAGCTCCACAAGAGTCAATCTTCTTCTCATATTTGTCAAAAATAGGAAAAAAGCCAATCGATGAAACAGTGTGGAAACCACTGGAATATAGAAACCAATGGCAAAGACGTAACTTCACAGCAATAGCTGTCGCAGCAGTAGCTGATGATACAAATACAGCTGGTGAAGATGAAGCAGTAAGTGCTGGTATTAAGATTTACTGTGACTATAACAAACATGGACAACAAGATAGTGGCAGTTCTTATGCTCCTATTTTTATTGTTCCAGGCCAAATCCTAAGAATAGCAGGTGTAGCATATAAATTTGAAGGTGCTGCTTCTGATATTTCTTACTTTACAGCTCCAACAGCAACTGATGATGAAATTCCATCTAACTTGGAAACAGCATCTACAGTAAATGGTGGATACTTAAAGATACCAGCAGCTAAAATTGTTCAAGTTGACGATTTTAGTACTGCTATCTCTAGTAGTTTAGCTGAAAGCAAAGGTCAAGTGATTGGATCACAATGGGCTGAGGCATCTGGTGCTCCTGATGGATTCAGAGATGAACTTACTAACGTTGAGTTCTTTTCTCAGATATTCAAAACAGCAGTTCCTTTAATGTCTGGTTCAACTATGGCTACTAAGTACAGAGGTTATGCTAATGAGTGGAAACGTATTTACGCTGAACACTTAAAAGCCCACAAAATGGACTTAGAGCACGCTTTCTTATTCGGTTATGGTAAATACAACACACAAGATGAAAGAACATCTTGGGGTGCTATACCATTTATCGAAAATAAAGGTGGTAAACGTTATAAGTTAGACTTCGCAGCTGGTTCTACAGTTGACCAAGCTAATGGCGTTTACGACTATGAAGGTGACTTTACATATGATGGACTTACTAACGTAATGGATGATTTCATGAGTTATGAGTCTGGAAATAGTGGCCAGAAGTTATGTCTAACATCTAGAAAAGTAATTAATCAGCTTCACAAAATGGGTGCTGGTGGATTCTTAGACAAATCTTTAGGTGGAAATCTTAAAGATGTGTTTAGTGCTAACCTAGACGTTAAAACATCTAGCTTTATGCCAATTGATGTTACATCTATATCAACTTCTTGGGGTTCTATGAATTTCATAGCTCACCCATTAATGAGACACGACATGGAAGATAAAGCAGTATGTATCGACCTATCTAACGTTTCATTAAGACCATTAGCAGGTAACGGAATATCGAGAGATACTTTTGTTGAAACTAATGTTCAAGAAAATGATGTTGATGGTAGAAAAGATATGATTATCACTGAAGCAGGTCTTGAGGTATTACTACCTGAGACTCACGCTGTTATTGATTTTCATAAATCTTCATAATCAATAAGGTCTAAACAATGTGCCCCTGGTTAACGCTGGGGGCACCATTAAAGGGGAATAATGTCAACAACAATAAAAGCTAGAGTACTTTCAAAATTAGGTCAAAATAATGCTAATTACTTAGATGATATAAGTAATATAGCTAATCTTTGGTCTGATACTATATGGAATACACTAACAACCAGTATGCCTTCAAGAATAATGATTGGAGAAATAAATCCTGGTGTAGACCCTACTAATCTTGCTTCAGGTAGTAATGTGGTAGGTGATAATGAGATTGTTGATGGAAAATATATTCTTCTGGTGATTAGAACAGCGGCTAACCATGTAATGGACGGAAATACGATTGTAACTGAACAATATATTCAAAAGGCAGCAAATCAAGTATCTTTAGAGAACAGTTATAAATCTTTAGATCCAGACAGTATATACTTTGCTACAAACAATAGTCCAGTGTACTGGTTAGAAAAGAAAACAGTTTCTACTGTTGCAGCTACAAGAATAAGAACAGCTCCAGCTACGACAGCTCACACGCATGCAAGTAACACAGCACCTTTAGAAAATGGTAAAGCTGGATTAGAAATATACGCTATTAAAAGATTTGAGTTTCCAACTGCAGCCCCTGATGGTAATGACTCTAGTGATGAACCAGTAACTTGGGATACTTGTTATAATATACCATTAGAATACACAGAAGACGATAGTGCTAACACTATAGAATTTAACTCTGTCTTACCTGAAGATGGAGAAAACTTAATAATAACAAAATTAGCTTTGGCTGTAGCATTACAAAAATTAGCTAATGCTAGTATTCAAGATGAAGACACAGAAGTAACTGCTTTATTGCAAAATCAAATAAAAGTTTTTTCTGAAGAGGTTGCTCTTGAAACACAAAGGCTAGAAGGACTATGGAGCGAATAAGATGACACAAAAAGAACTTATAGAAATAATCCAACAGCATCATCCTTCGGCAAATGAAACGTCTATTAGAAGAGCTTTAAATAGAGCTCAAGATGACTTTGGTTCAAAAACTAAAATGATGCATGTTGGTACAGATGGATCTGCAACATTGGCTGCTGACCAAAGATACTATAACCTTATGCCTGATACATTAGAAATACGTAGAGTTGAAATAAATGACGTAGAGATTAAAAGAATGATAGACAGGCCTGCAAAAGGAGATTATAGTGGCTAATATTAATGAAATACAAAATAAATACTTTTGGTTTATTAATGGCGATAGAATTGGAATCGTTGAGAAGAATGAAAACAATTTAAGTGGTGAAGATAGCTTTGTATCTCCAAAAGAAAGCGGAGCTACTCTTAGATATGAATATATTGCGAGACCATTAAAGTTTACTACAGATCTTGCAACATCTAGTGAACTTCCAGAACAATTTCATGAAGCTTTAGCATTTAAAGTCATAGCAGATTTATACAGATTGCCAGGGGAAAACTTTAATCTTCAGTTATCTCAATATTTTGATAATCTGTACCTAGCTCAAGTAAGAGAAGGTAAAAAATACGCAAGTAAAAGGCGTGTTACTACAGGATATATTAAACCAGTGGATTATTAATGGCATTTACAAGACAAAATTTAGGACAAACATCTAGCTTTACAAGGGATAGCGCTGTATTGAATACTGTGGTGAGTCCAGCGTTTACTACCTTTAGAGCTGATGCAAATAGCACCAATTACAGTTTAGGTAATGATTGGTCTATTAAAATTGATACAAACTTAAGTGAACTATCTTTTAACTATAAAAACAACGCAAAGCTGACTCTAAGTCAGTCTGGATTTACTCTGAGCAGCGTTATATTGCCAGAGCAATCAGACTTACCTGGATCGCCTAGCGTTGGCACAATGTTAAATCATGATGGTGAACTTAAGATATACTTATAGAACAAAGGAGGCAACCTCATGGCAACATGGTCCAAGGTCGTAGTTGAGTCGACGACCGACACAATAACACAAAAGGTATCAAATACGACTTTATCCTCTGCAGGGGTCGTAAAAACAGACGCAAGTGGAGCTTTAAGCTCAGGAACTATAGCAGCTACTAATATTGCTGCTAATGCAGTAGAAGTAACAAAATTAGATATTGGGAACGCAGAGCCTAGTAATGATACTAGCGCCTTATTTTGGAATAATACAGCAGGCGAAATGCAATGGAGCACTGTTACACCCCCAATAACCGTAGAAACTACTATTACAAATGGGAGCAGTAATCCAGTAGATGGAGATGCTATATATGATGCATTACAAGGAAAGCAAGATGCCGATGCTCAATTAACTACTTTAGCTGGCATGACGAGTGCAGAAATATCTGCTTTTGCTAACTTATCAGCTAGTGAAATAGGAGTATTGGATGGTGCAGCAGTATCAAATGCGACAACAAACAAAGCAGTTAAAACTGACGCAACTACAGCAGGTAAAGTTACTATACCACAATTAGTTGTAGGTACTGGTGGTATAAGTATGGGTGGAAGTTTAGCTATGAATACCCATTCTCTAGGTATGGGCCAAGGTGGGGCTACTCTTACTGGTGGAACATTCAATTTTCAGACTACTACTGGTACCAATACAGGTAGTTTTAATGCTCAAACTGGAGCTTTTACTTGTCAGGATTTAACTGTTGCTGGAACTACTACAACAGTAAATACTGAAACTATATCAGTTGATGATAATGCAATTCTTTTAAATAATAATGTAACTGGTACTCCAGACCAAGATGGTGGTATTATAATAGAAAGAGGTTCCGAGGATAATGTAGCACTAGCATGGGACGAAAGTGCTACAAGATGGGGCGCTGGTCACACTGAAGCTGGAACTGCTGGACAAACTACATTTAGTTACTCTGGTCACATGGTTACAGTCACGGACGTTGCTACTACTACTGCACCGAATGGTAATGGGACAGGAGTAGGATCTATACAGATTAACAGTGATAATGCTATATACATTAGAGTGGATTAGTGAGCCAGTTTAAAACACAAACAAAAAATGTATCATTTACAATACAAGATACAGATATAATGTTAAAATTGCTTCAGTCCTCTCAAATAACGGGGGCTGAGGCAAAAGCTTTATCAATAGTAATTGAAAAAGTTGCAAAACTTCAAGAGAAGCTTGTAGCTAAAACAGTAGAGGTATAATGGGCACTTGGGAAAAAGTAGTAACTGAAGGTAATCAAGTCACTAAAGGACATGTTCAATGGTATTATTATTTTTCCAATTTGGCAACTATAAACACTAGGTACGCAGAAAGATGGAATGACGATTTTGGTATAGCAAACAGCGTTAATGGTCAAATAACAAGTACTAATGACACATCTGCAGCCCATTGGCCAATTGTAAGGGCTTCCAGAATAATGCCTTATGATGCGACAATTACTAGGTTTCAAGTTAACCTTGAAGCATCAGGTTCAAACGGTGATGTTGATATTGAATTGTGGAAAGCATCAAAATTAACTAAAGGAACAAACTATACTTCAAGTCAGGCTATAACTATAGACCACCTTGCTACTCTTACATATGATTATGATGCCAATTATGGCTCAAGTATAATGGGTAATTCTAGAGCCTGGTATGAGGACACAACAAGTTTTAATGATACATCTGTTACTGCAGGAGATTATTTATTTGTTTGTGTAAAAAGGACAAATGGTACTGATGGGAGTTCGTACCATATACATAGCACAGTATGTTACGATATAACACATTAAAAGGATTTAAATGGCAATAGATATACCAGATTGGAGTTCAAAAACATCAGATCAATTAGAGAAAGAGGCTCAAGGAGTATTTGAGCGCCCGCAATTATCAGATTTAGATCCTGCTTTACTTGAGCTTTATACTAAGATGAGAGAAAGTTTGGCTAAAATTAACGAGCACATTACTAAAGTTAGCTCTATGCAATCTGAAATTGATACAGAAAAAAGTAAGACTGGTATTACAACTGCGCAGGCAGACGCTATAACAGCTAATACTGCAAAAACAGGCATAACAACAGCACAAGCAAGTGCTATTACAGCCAATTCGGCCAAGACTGGCATTTCGCCAAGCCAGACATCACAATTAGTACAATTAGGTAAAAGTCAAATCCCTGTAGGGGCTGGAACTTTATCAATAGAGTTTAATGGAAAAACTAACGCATTAACATTTACCTATAGGCAAGGAAAAATAACAAAGACGGGGGCATTGACATTGAAATGATAGATACATTAAAAACATCAGCTGTAGGACTTGCGGGATCCACTACTGCACAGATGTTACACTGGACGGAATGGGTTCCACCAGTATTTAGTGCACTTGCAGCACTATCAACATTAGTATTTATGCTTATTAAAATATACAAGGAGGTACGATGAAGGAACTGATAGCAAATTACATATTTAACGATGAAATGAAGGTTAAGATTATTAAAGCCTTAAATGACAACGTTGACATTCCTATTATTTCTGAAAAGACAGAAGAAAAGATTCTTACAGCAATCTATGACTCTGTAGAAGAAATAGTAAAAAAAGAAATCCTTAAGTAGTGTTAGGGAAATTAATAGCAGGTAAAATACTCAAAAAGGTTATTAGCGAAAAAGTAAAGAAAAAGATAGTAACTAGCCTTGGTGATTTACTTGTTAAAAGTAGCAAAAACAAACTAGATGATAAAATTTGGGCTAAAGTTAAGAAAGCGCTTGATTAAAAAGATGACAGAACCAAAAGTTACAGAGTTTACAGTATATGCCGACCTAGTAGTACAGAAAGGTAAAAGTCGTTTAGAAGAAATAGGTGTTGATGATATTAAGGTTTACAAAGAAATGCCTAAAAAATGTAAGCACTGTGAGTCTGAAAAATTAGTTTGTATGGATGTGCTTGGATCAGGAGTTGAACCATTATTTTGGATGTGCGACTCCTGTGAAGCATTATACTTAACAAAGGATAAAGAAGAAACTGAAGTACTGCTTGAAATGTGCAGTAAATATTGGACTAACCCAAATGATTGGGACATAAAAGATGGAGAGCTAGATTGAAGAAATATATTGTAACTCCTGACAAACATTTTCCTCTAGCTGATAAAAAAGCTATTAACGTCGTCTGTAAGGCAATTAAAGCCGTAAAACCTGATGGATATATTGATTTAGGTGATACAGGAGAGTGGAATAGTGCTAGTCATTGGAGATGGAAAAGAAAAAATAAACCACCTTTAGAGTATTATTTGCCTGAAATAATACAAGAGATTGAAGATGTAAATAAAGGTATGGACCAGATAGATGAGGCTTTAGATAAAGCTAATGTAAAAGAAAAACACTTTATAACAGGCAACCATGATCAATGGTTAGAGTTTTTTGTAGAAGAATATCCTTATTTGAACCAATATGCGCTAAACAAAGCACTTAAATTGGATGACAGAGGGTATGAGGTGCAACCACTAGGAAAGCTCCTAGAAATAGGTGATATGAGCTATTATCATGGTCATAACTATAGTGGTATACAGCATGCTGCAAATCATTGTAGACAATACAAGCAAAATATTATGTATGGACATCATCATGATATTCAAGTTTACTCAGATAAAAGTGCAAAAGGACCGATCACAGCTTATAGTATAGGTTGTTTAAAAGATTTAAGTCCTGAAGTCAATGGTTTTGTAGGAGGTCGGCCTATGAACTGGAAACATGCATTTGCTATTGTAACATATCATGGTCCTAATAGTTTTGTAGATATAGTTGAAATA
>Ga0098042_1000665_pt1 | contig 13325 bp, 8 predicted proteins | sample 9_EtaG_FD_75066 | JGI IMG/M metagenome (GOLD analysis project Ga0098042, IMG submission 75066) | Marine viral communities from the Subarctic Pacific Ocean - 9_ETSP_OMZ_AT15188 metaG | ecosystem: Environmental > Aquatic > Marine > Oceanic | place: Pacific Ocean | collected 2015-01-10
AACAACTCCTGCTCCGAGAACAAACCAAGGACAAGGTCCGCTTGATGATGTTGCTCCAGGTGATCCTGGTGTTGATATTTCAAACATCTTCTCTGGGCACTCTGCAAAGATTTGGCAAAAACTATCAGGAAAGGATTAATGGCTTCAAGACTCACCATGAGACCTCGTCGTAATGAGAGCGGGGAACGTTTGATTAAAAGGTTCAGACGAAAAGTAAAGAAACTAGGATTATTGGAAGAACAGCGAGAGAGACGTTACTATACCAAAAAATCCGACAAGAAAAGAAGAGCCAAGCAAAAGGCTATTGCTCGTCGTAAAAAACAAGAGCAAAAAGAAAAGAAAAACACTAATTAATGTAGTTTTGGAGAAATTATGTCAGTACATAAATATACAAGTTGGGGCCGAACTAGAAGCCCAAAAAATATAGCCGGTGATCCCGGTACCAAGGTTGTTTGTCTATCAGCTACAGATAACCTAAGACTTAGCAATACAGCTTATAAAACTGAAGGCTATGCAACTGAAAATCAAAGATACCTTCATTTGCTTCTAGAAGATGCTACAACTTCCGATGATCCACCAGCGGTTACAGTTTTTGGATACTGCCATGCTTTTGAAAGGTGGTTTGAGCTACCAGCATCTTTCACCCCACAAGGTGGTAATACCGGACCAACTGCAATAAGCCTAGACCTAGGTAATCAAGGCTCTAGAGATTCAGATGCTAAAGTTCCAAGTGATAGAGAGTATAGAACTTATGAAATATTAGGCATTGACCGTGTTGCTTTTGTTTGTTCATCCGCAGCACAAATTGATGTCTGGGCTGCATGTAGCACATTTTAAGAGAGGTTTAAATGGCTGAATTCGGCTGGGCATATGTAGCAGGAGATGTTATATCCGGGGCGTTAGGCCCTGTTGATTCATTACTTTTGAAGAAAGGAGACACCAATATAAGTGGCTCTCCTAATCTTGTATATAATACAACAAGTAATGTTTTAGCCGTAACTGGTGGAGTTAGTGCCTCTGTTAACATTTCGGCTTCAGCTTTTTATGGTGATGGCTCTAATTTATCTGGTATTACTTCCGTTAACATAGCAAACGATGGAAACAATCGACTACTAACAGCCGATGGTGACAGTACAATGTCAGCAGAATCTAACTTGACTTTTGACGGCTCCAATCTAATTCTTTCTGGTAATCTAGAAGTTTCTGGATCCAGAGTAAAGTTGACAGGTCTATCTGCCGGCACAGCGACAACATCTAGTTTTCTAGCAGTAGATTCAAGTAACAATATAGTATTAACGTCATCAGCCGCTGGTGGTGGATCTGGTGGAACTCTTGGCGCAGCAGAGGACGGAGACTACACAGACGGATTATACACAGACTTTACAACAAATACCACAGTTGGAACAGCAATTGATAGATTTAATGAAGTTTTAAAAATTCTTGCCCCAAGTCCAGCGCCTAATGTAAAATCGATTAAATACGACCAATCCAATGGACAAAGTGCAAAACTTTCTTTTGATGGTTCAAATGCTATCACAGGCTATACAGCATCTTCAACTAATGCTGGATTTTCTGCTGTTAATAGAAATGGAACGTATGAGGCAGCAACCTCCGGAGCAAACTTTAAGCTTGGTATCTATAACGCACAAGAACTCACAGGGTTTATAAACTATGATGTCGCTCCAAGTGTTACAAATGGTCAAGTTGCATATGCTTCTGGTGCTTTTGGAAACGCTAATGAGGGTACATTAAAATTAGAATTAAATGGAACTGTTATTCATTCTGTGGCTCTCTCTGGGCTAGCGGGGTCTGGTAATCCAGCAACAGGATCTGCAACCTCTTTAACAAATGGATCCGGCTTTACAAATGTTTCGATTACAGCATCTTCGTTTGATGGCAATGCAGCAGAGTGGCATATTTTTAAACATAGAACAGCGAAATATAAGATTGAAGCAGATGACCAAAAGAAAGGATGGAACTATCTGAGAGTAGTTCACACAGTTGGCGGAGCAGATAGAAACTCAAACTACATTGAGTGGATCAATGATCCGGACGGAGCAGGACAGGCGTTGTCAATCTCCAATGCTAGAATAGAAAATATTTCCACTGGAGGCTCTGTTTATGTCTCAGGTGTACAATATAACACTAGCATTACCGCTAATTACAAAGCAGATATCAATAATATATATAGAAACGTTTTTCCCACTGGGACTCCTATATCTTTCTCTCCAACCAAATCATCGACACCTTCTGCACAAGCTGTCCCGGATTTAAGTGGTGGAGATGATGAGACCAAGGTTTTAGGTATAACTGCTAGCTTATCACTAAACACTAGCATCAATCCATCTCAAACAATCGGATCTTCAATGAGTGTTACGCATCCATTGAAATCAAATATAACAAACGGTGGAAATGCCACAGCTACACAGTTTTTAATTTATGACAACACTCCCCCTACATCAAATAATTTAACAGAGACTTTTATAAATGAAACTTTTAGAGTGGTGTCCGCTTCATACGATACACAAGGTTCTTTATCTAGTGCCACATGGGATTCAGAGGTGCACTTAACCTCAAGTGGTACATCTGGTTATAATGACGGATTAGTGCAACTAGCTACAGCAGAATACAATGGAAGGCTATATAGCCCAATTGCTAGTGCTCTACCAAACAATGGAAATTTCTCTACATTAACAAATGGCCCGGCTGGTAATCCAAATTATTCTAGCGAATCAGGGACTAGGGCTTATTACAGAAAAATCCAAAACACATCAGGTGGGACAAAATACAATTTAAAAATCACTTCAACTAAAGGAAGTACAACTTATAATAATTCTTCATTGTCAACTGGTAATGCTCATTTCTTTGCAAAGATCCCCGGAGCAACCGGTTGGATGGATATTTCGCAAAATTTTGTCTACGGTAGTGTAGCAGATGGCAATGGAGCTCTAATCTCATCAGCTACAAACGATGTCGACAGTGGTAACAATGTGCATCATATTACTTTTGGAACTGCTTCAATTGCAGCGAATGAATATATAGCTATAAAAGTTTTGGCTGATGAAAGCTGGACTGGACATCTATCTCAACTTGAATTTGTTCTTGGAGCTTCATCTGAGACTGCTGCCACTCCACAAGTGCTATCGGATATCGATGCCAACGACACAGGAACAGGAGCTAAGCTTTCCTTTGGTTCTTCAAATGCTGTTGCCGGATACTCAAACGTACAAGGTGGTGGTATTGGTTCCATGACAACAATTAACTCCAACGGAGACTATACGGTCAGTGGAAATAGAAGAGGTGTCTTCTCAGCTGCTCCAACAATTGATGGAGAAATAAACGACGCAATAGCTGCTGATGGTGGAAGTGACTATCCAGCGAAAGCTTTTTACAATGCCTATTCTGGGTCTCTGATCTTAGAAGTAAATGGATCTGAGGTTCATACGATAAACCTAGCTAGTACACTTTCTGCAATAAATACAACAAATTCCCCACAAAACTCTAGATTAAATGTTAGTGCTGTTTCCTTTGCTGAGACCTCCGATGGAATTCCAGATTATCTTAAGCCTTATCGAACTGGTACTTTCGAAGTTGGCTCTGCTAATCAAAGAAGCGGATGGAACTATGCAAGATTAATCCACAGAACTAACTCTGATGCTACGACAAACTATGTTGAGTGGGTGGTTGACCCATCTGGTGCTGTTGACAATACAGCAGTAACTTCACCAGCATTAGCCAATTTTAATCATGGTGATATATATTATCAATCTGGTGTCCGATACTTTGCATCGAGACCCTCTGCTAGTTTTACTTACGCTGCTTCAAACTTCTACAGTAATGTTTATAGTAATGAATCCGATGCTATTTCTTTCGAAAGAACCGACAATTGCTCTATAAACAATATAAGAATGATTGGAGACGGAATAACAACATTTGACTCTGGTGTGTCTCAAGCGGGGATGGCCGCGCTGGATAACGGAGCAGACTGTGAGGCTACGAGTTTTGAGGTGACAGGAAATGTTTTATTTGATAACTTAACCTCGATAAGCGGAGGGCTTGGTCTATACACAAAATATGATATTGCTGTTAACTCAACAATTAAGCATCCGTTTAAAACTAATAAAACTACCTCAACAGCTAGCAAGACTGCCTTCATGGTCTATTCTGGATCGATTGGCAGCACAACACTGGGTAACAACGAATATTTTGGTCTTGAAACATATAGAGTTGTTTCTGGAAACTATGCTAACCAAGCAGCAGTAATAGATGCTGGTAATGTATGGAATTCACAAACTGCCTTGAATGGTGGAGACAGTCATGATGATGGTATGGTAACCGCAAATGGATATGCAATTTCTCCATTCCAAATTGGAAACGCTGGAGACACGAGAAACTCAGCTGATGGAGGTTCACTTCAAGCTCCGGCTGGGAGTCCGAACTATTCCACTTTAACGAACAATACAAGAACTTTTTATCGATATTTTAGATACACAGACGCTAGTACAGTAGCTAGTTTCACATTAACTTTATATGGCGACGCTAATTTGGTTGGAAAAACGGGAACTTATGCGGCGGCATTAGGATCAAATAAGAATTGTTTTGTCGAACTTAAAGTTCCATTTGATCCTAACTTCCCAGGTGCTGATGATCAATCAACGGATTGGGCTGACTGTGCCAAGATCTTTGAAGCCAGCGCTCAACCTAATGTTCTAGGTGCAGGTATTAGAGCCGGTAGTTTTTCCGGCGAAGATCAGTCAATTGACTCAAATGGGCTGGCACTTTCTCTGACCTTGGGGACCAGGAGAATAAAACAAAATCAATATATTATGATAAAAATATCAGCACACAAAGATTGGACGGGGTATCTTTCTAGAATACAGGTGACATACTAATGGCTAAGACGAATGTAACATTTACCAATTTTGCTGCTAAGAAGCTACTTGGCAAAACACAAGTTAGACCCTCTCTATCAGATGCTGAGGAGGCGTTCCCGTCAAATGTATCAGTGCCTGGTGCTGGTGTATTTGCCGAGGCGATTCCAAGAGAGCCCGGAACAGATTTTTTTACATTATATTCTGCTTCTGCTGGTGCACCGGCAACAGTTGAAAAAGTTTATTTTGATTGTGTTGCAATATCAGATAGTCTTTATGATGCAGATGCTTCTTCCGCTGATGGTGGAGATGAATCGCAATCTCAAGGACATCATGCTTATTACTTAAAGCTTCCATCTAACTACCAAACAACCTCATCAAACCCTAACAAGGGAACCGGTAATTTTGTGAATGATAAAAGACTTTATCTATCTCGCGGAGGATTACAGTTGGTTCCTCCTTTTGCAACAGACGCTGGGTTGCCCGGGTCCAGCGGGAATAACTATTACTTTATTGAGCTTTACACCGGAGATCCTACAAATCCTTCAAATAAAATTTCTTCAACTGATGCCATTGACTGGCAGTTTGATTATTACTCTGGTATCGTTTTCATCCAAGACTTTGATGCAGCCAAAGTGCCCGTTACAGCATCAGCATATTTATATGTTGGAAGATATCTAGATGAAAAACTTGATGGTGTTGGGTCGACAATTGTAAAAGATGAGGGCTCAAACATCACAACTGCTGTTTCCTCATTTGATTTTGTTGGTTCTGGTGTAACTGCAACAAACTCAAGCAACAATGTAACTGTTACAATACCCGGGGGAGTTAACTACTCTAGAACAGCAGTGACATCAACAATTACCGCCTCAACCAGTGCGCAAATCATGGGAGTTTCAGCATCCTCGGCGTTAGAGATAAGACTACCAGCGGCATCAGGATATACGGCAGGACAGTTTTTTACTATCAAAGATGAAGCCGGAAATGCCAACACAAACAATATAACAATCTTGGCTACTGGAGCCGAGACTATTGATGGTAGAAGCTCGATTGTCCTCGAATCACCCTTCTCAGCAGTAAACATATATTGTGATGGATCTTCTAAATTCTTTATCTATTAGACTTCCGTTAATCACTCGAATTACTAATTAGTATCGGAAGACCTACGGGTCTTTTGTCATATATATTTCTTGGAGGATTTTTTTATGGCTTATAAATTTCAAGTAGGAGCTGCCATTATGAGCGGCTCTTTAACTCAAGAAGGTGACATCACCGGTGAGGGCAATCTTGCTCTTGCTAACTCCGCTACTATCGGATGTGCTGCTGATGCTGACCTTATTACACTCGCAAGTACATCTGTTGCTTTTGCAAACAATGTTGATGTTAATGTTGCGAAAGCCGGTGGTCTCCAGATCGCTGGTGCTGCTGTAACTTCTACAGCAACTGAAATTAATTTACTCGACGCAATTACTCGTGGTTCAATTATCTATGGTAACTCTTCTGGAGCTTCTGCTCGTTTGGCTGCCGGGTCTGCAAACACAGTATTAAGTACTGATGGTACTGATATTGGATACTCACAAATTGACAATGCAATGATCGATTCATCAGCTGGTATTCAACTTTCTAAGTTAGAATCTGTTACTTCTGCTAGAATCATTGTTGGTAATGGCTCTAACGTTGCGACTGCTGTTGCGATGTCCGGAGACATAGCTATTGACAATGCTGGTGCTACAACTATTCAAGCGAATGCTGTTGAAGGCTCAATGCTTAACAACAATATCGTTTCTGGTCTTGATGATATTGGAGCAGCTTTGGCTACAACTGATGAGCTTATTGTTAGTGACAACGGTACTATTAAGCGTACAGATTTGTCACGTCTTTCCACCATGATGCAGAGCACTGGTCTTGCTGATTCTTCTGGTCAGCTTTCTGTTGCGGCTGCTCAAACATCAATCTCTTCCATCTACAATGCTGGTTTGATTGTTGGACGTGGTGCTTCTGATGCCCATATTGATTTCAGCACTGATGATCAAATTCAATTTGACATTGACAACGCTGCTACTTTAAATCTTAGCGCAAATGGTATCAACCTTCAACAAGGTGGTATTCAGGTTCCAGCTGGAGCAGACATTGATGCTGCCGGTGCAGGTGCTGCTAATCTTTATGCTAGTGTTGGCGCAAACAACCTTACTATCGGTGGTTCTACATCAACAGTTGTTATCCCAGGTAATTTGACTGTTTCCGGTACTACCGTTGAGATTGATGCTGCTTTTGTAGTAACTTCTTCAATTCAATTTGAAGGTGTGACACCAGATGGTAACGAAATTTCTCTTACTTCTGCTGATCCTTCTGCTGATCGTACTATTACACTTCCAGATTTGACTGGTCATATTCCACTTATTGCAGGTGCAATTGGTAATGCTAACGTAACTGCTGCTGAATTCCTTCTTCTTGATGGTGGTTCTTCAGTTGGAACTGATGCCCTTGCTGATGCTGATGGTTTCATGCACAATGATAATGGTACAATGAAGCACACTCAAGTAATTAAGATTGCTGAATTGGCTTTCTCTAAAGTATCTGGTGATGCTACTGTAGCATCTAATGGTGCTCTTACTATTGCTAATGATGCAGTTCAAGCAGCTATGCTTAATGACGACTGTATTTCTGGTTTTGATGACATCGGCGCAGATATCGCTGGTACTGATGAGCTTTTGATTAGTGATGCTGGTACTCTTAAGAGAACTGACATGTCACGTCTTAAGACTTTCATTGGATCTGGTACTGCTGCTATCACAGAACATGGTGATGCTGATAGAACTATGGCTGTTGGTGTAAATGTTGCAACTGCTAATATGTCCGCAAACAGAACTTGGACTCTTCCTGCATCTGCTGGTCTTACCGCTGGTGAATCTGTAAAAATTAAAGCTGCGGGTCTTACTAATGGAAACATTACAATTGCTCGTGCTGGTTCTCAAACAATTGATGGGTCTTTGACCTCTATTGTTCTTGAATCATCTAACGCTGCTGTTGAATTGGTTTATGTAGGTGCTGACGATTGGAGACTATTCTAATCTAAATTACAAAGATTTATCTTGGGGGTCGGGTTTTGCTCGGCCCTTTCTATTTATAGAAAAGAGGTTTTATTATGGCTTATAATTTTTCCAGAGGAAGACAGATAGTAGGAGATCTATCAGGCTCAGATGATTCCGGAAGAGACACAGGTATAGATTTTGAAAATGATTACATTGGTCTCCAGACTGGTGGCACAACTAGCTTTGTTTTATCTGGCTCAAAGGTTGGAATAGGTACAACAAGTCCAGATTATGAACTTGATGTCGCAGGAAATATCGGTGTTAATCAATACATCTATCATAACGGAGATGCCAATACATGGATAAATTTTACTGATAATCGAATAAGGCTTAATGCGGGTGGTAACAATTTCATAGATTGTGAAGATCCCGGTAGTGCTCCTCATAAAGTTAGAATTAATAATGGCGGCAATAATATTGACTTTGTTATCAAAGATAATAGCGGTAATACGTATTTCACGGCCGATGCTTCTACCACTAGAGTAGGTATTCAGACAGAATCGCCAATAGCAGAGTTAGATGTTGCAGGTAAGATCGCTATAACTGCTGAATCCTCAACACCATCGCAACCTTCTGATGGACAAGGGTACCTCTACACAAAGTCAGATGGAAAAATTTATTGGAGATCTTATGATGTTTCTGAAACAGATTTGACTTCAGGCGGTGGAGGTGGTAGTACATCACCCGGAGGCTCAGACAGGCAAGTTCAATTCAATGATGGTGGGTCTTTTGCTGGTAATTCTGCGTTTCTTATTGATGACAGTTACAATGTAAAACTGTCGAGTTCTTTGTATGTTAAAGAATCAATCGGTTTAGGAATTGACTTAGGTGGTGGTAAAAACTCTAGTAATGAATGGGTAGCTATAACAAGCCCACAAAATAGATTTCACATGGTTGGAGATGTGACAAACAATGCTGCTTTTGCTATAGATCAAGCCTCTAATACTGTAGGTGGTACTTATTGGTCTTTCTCTAGAGCACGGGGAACCCCTTCTTCGCCAACTGCTGTAAATGCTAATGATGAAATCTCAAGAATTCAGTTCTTTGCACACACTGGCTCTTCTACTCTTAAGAGATCTGCTATGATATATACAACCGCAGACGCTGATGGCGATGGAAGGATGAGATTCTATGTTACAAATGGAGGTGATGCCGATAATATTGCGATTGACTTTTATAATAATCAAGTTACATTTGGTGATCAACTGATAGTTGGAGCTTCCGGAATGAATCCGATATCAAACGGAGGCGCTTCTATTGGTGGGACCTCAAATAGATTTGAACATATAAGAGGAAACAATCTCGTAGCATATGATTCGCTCCAGATTGGAAGCGTACATCCAATTTACGATAGAGGCGGTCATGGCCTTTCCATTAACAAGGATATAGCAACAATTGGGGACTATACTTCCGGTGAGGGACTTGTCTATGTTTCAAACTATAGTAACGTAGAGAATGTTGCTTTCGTTTTGCGCAAAACAGGCTCTCATTTTGGAGGGATCGCAATCAATGGAACTGATACAGATAATGATGAAAAAGTTGTTTTATTTTCAGAAAACAGTACAGCTGGTTTTGCATTTAAAAATTCAATTCCGGATAATGGTGCCCAAGGAATGGGCAATCTAGAAACAACAGGGAAAACACTATTTGAGGTTGACTCTACTGGTAATTTAAATGTTCCCTCTGGTACACTCTCGGTTGGAGCGATAACAATACCAAAAACAGATGGTACCAATGGACAAGTACTACAAACAGATGGCTCTGGGAATCTAACCTTTGCCACAGTATCGGGTGGGGGATCACCAGGCGGTTCCGACACACAAGTTCAGATTAATAACGGTGGATCTTTTGGAGGACTCAGTGGGCTAACTTATGATGGAGACACGCTTTTCGTCAGTAGTTCGCTCCAATTGGTTGGAGAAGAAAAGATCAATGATCCAAGCTATGCATCTGGTGAACAAGCAAATAGAAGTTTTACTGTTAAAAGACATTATAATTTTTCTCTCTCTGCCAACACTGCGACCGATGTAATCTCGTGGAGACCATATTTGGAAGGCGGTACAACTGAGCCTTCGCATTTTCATGGCGTTGTTGCTTTTAAAATGGAAATATTTGGACACCAGAATGGTGTAGCAAATGGATATCGTAGTAGAAAAGGAATTGTTTCGTATGAAGGTTCTTCGGCCGCAAATGCGTTCGCTTCTGATGATACATTAGGATCTGGTCCCATAACCACAACAGTTAGTAGATCTGGGTGGGTCACAACATTGCAGATTAATGCCAATAGTTCCAACACACAAGGATTCAGAGGTGGTGTTTATGTAGAAATACATTTTGCTAGAGGGGCCGGTACAAACGGCGAAGGAATTTATTGGAGTGTAACATAATGAGTGACGTAACATTAGAAACAGGAAACGTACACCTGGAGGGAGTTTTAAAACTTCACAAACAAGAAGAAAGTCCTTCCGGCTCTTTGGACCATGGGCATGTTTTTGCTATGGAGCTTAGCGGGTCAACCCACTTATATGCCATGGACAGTGATGGAAATGAGACAAAAATCTCTCCTCACAACCAAGAAGGTGAGTGGGAATATTATTGTCGGAATAAAAAGACTGGTAAACATATCAAGATCAACATGGAAAAAATGATAAGAAAACTTGAAGAGATAACTGGTGAGACATTTATCGAGATCATAGAATAAAGAATAAAGTCTTTTTCTTTCTTTTCTCACTATTTAATGTGATACGTATACTAGGAGTAAGCATTAATGTCTTCAATGTTAGAACAAGCTATTGTAGATGCACAGGCACTACGAGAAGCAGCACTTAAAAATGCCGAACAAGCACTTATAGAAAAATTCACACCTCAAATTAAAGAGGCTGTTGAGTCCCTTCTCGAGGGTGATGTGGCAGAGCCAAAAAGAAAAGTCTCATACGAGGGACAAAACTACACCCTTCAGGAAATTGAAGACGGCAAAGCAACTTTAAAAAGAGATGGTGAAAAACCTTTTGTTGTTGCAGAATCTGAGCTATCAGAAGAGCTTGAAGAAAACTTGCTTCAAGAAGAAGAAGGTCAAATGACTGGTGGTGCACCTGCTGCGAGTTTGTCCGCTCCTTTTGCTGGTTCACCTGTCGCTGATCCCGAACAGACAGTACAGTTTTCTGTTGATGTTGAGGAGCCTGTATATGAATTTGATCTTGAATCCTTGAAGAACGAAATAGGCGAAGAACCAACAGAAGAAGAAAAAGAAGGACCTTCCGATCTTCTTGGCGATCTTGGAGCAGATGAAGAAGAGCCTGATTTGGGCGGAGAAGACGAAGATGATCTTCTTGCCGGATTAGATCTTCAAGAACAAAAAGATGATGAAGACGAATTGGTCAACGAAATCATGAAACTTATGAATGAAATGGATGACAACGAAGATAAAGTTCTGGAAGAAGAACTGATCGTTGACATGGATGAAGTGAAAGACGGAACATTTCAAACAAACAAAGCGACTTTGGAATACTATGAGGATATGCGAAAAGCAAAAGAAGAATCCTCACAACTCGAAGAAGAGTTGGAAGATGAGAAAAAGAAATCCGAAGATCTCAAAGAAACAATTAAACGATTTAAACACAAGAATAAACAATATAAGGATGTTGTTGAGAAGTTGTCTCAAAAACTTAATGAGACTCTCCTTTCCAATGCCAAATTGCTTTATTCTAACAAAACATTGAGCGATGCCTCCCTGAATGAGCGACAAAAAAACAAAATTGTTGAAGCCATCGCAAAGTCAAGAACTCCCGAAGAAGCGAAACATCTTTGTGAGACTCTTAATGCTACGGTCACATCGAGTCGAGATAAGAAATCTCCTCGAACCCTAAGCGAGTCTGTACAGAGAAAGTCAAATCTTTCTGGAATTCTTAATACTAGAAAACAGCGAGTAAACGAATCTACTGAGCATACATTTGCTGAGAAGATGAAGAAACTTGCTGGAATCAAATAGATATACTTTTGGAGGTTATATAAAATGTCTATAATTGAAACTTTAACCGAAGGCATCGTAAACCGTGACATGAAAAAAGAAGGAACTGCTCTTCTTAATAAATGGGGAAAAACTGGTTTACTCGAAGGTCTTCAATCCGAGCATCAGAAGTCAACTATGGCTCGCTTGCTCGAGAATCAAGCAAAGGAACTTCTTCGTGAAGCATCTGCCATGGCTGGAAGCCCTGGTGATGTTGAAGGTTTCGCTGCTGTTGCTTTCCCAATCGTTCGTCGTGTATTCGCCGGACTTATCGCTAACGACCTTGTTAGTGTACAACCGATGAGCCTCCCTTCCGGACTCATCTTCTTCCTTGACTTTGTATATTCTGGAGACATCTCTGGAACTGATACTGCTGAATCTAGATTTGGTAACAAGGCTGCTGAATCAATCTACGGAACTAATAAGGTCGGTTCAGAAGTAATTGATGGGGTTGACCTTGTCGACGCTCGTAAAGGCGACTTTGGTGGCCCTGGACGTGGTGGATCAACTGGTTATGCTTATGCATCTCCAAATGGAACACATGACGCTATCGTTGGTAACGCTACTACTTCTATGCAGTTGAAAGATACTTTTCTTCTAGACGGTGCTGTTTCTGAAGCTCGTAAAAAATTGATCAAATATGACGCTGATCTATTGGCTTCAACCGATAGCACTTTGGGCGTATTTGTTTTGGATATTGAAGAAGATAAGCTTACAAATCCAGATTTAGATAATCTTTCTGCTTTCTCTTTCGAAGAAATTAGAACTGGAGTTGTAAATGCTAATGATAGTATCTTGACTGTGTTGAATGGTCATGCATCAATTTCTGGTATGACAATTGCGAATCTTTCACAAGTTCGTCGTTTGACTCAATTGGCTAGTGCTTCTGAAGCAGCCACTGATGAAAAAGCAATCCGTTTTGTAATTATTACTTCTGACCTTTCTACTTTCGTTGCTGGTGCTACCGGTGATGTTGGTGACTTGCATGCAGGTACAGCTGACGCTCCTAAACTACAGTTCCCTGCAAAAGATTCAGTTGGAGTAAAAAGCTCTGGTGGTGGTGCATTAGATTCTTACACAATGCTACTTGAGAACAACCAAAGTATTCCAGAGATCGACATCAAGGTTGATTCAACTGCGATTACAGCTCAAACCAAAAAGTTGAAAGCAAAGTGGACTCCAGAACTTGGACAAGACTTGAATGCTTACCATAACTTGGATGCTGAGGTAGAGCTTACTTCTATCCTTTCTGAGCAAATTGCTCTTGAAATCGATCGTGAGATCCTTGCTGACCTTGTAAACGGCGCAACTGCTGCTACTTACTACTGGTCTCGCTCTCCTGGTCTTTTCGTTAAC
>Ga0098042_1000666_pt1 | contig 13315 bp, 15 predicted proteins | sample 9_EtaG_FD_75066 | JGI IMG/M metagenome (GOLD analysis project Ga0098042, IMG submission 75066) | Marine viral communities from the Subarctic Pacific Ocean - 9_ETSP_OMZ_AT15188 metaG | ecosystem: Environmental > Aquatic > Marine > Oceanic | place: Pacific Ocean | collected 2015-01-10
AATCTTTATAAAATTATTGTAGCTTCAAGCCAATGGTCGGCTAGTAAATTAGCAAGTAAAAAATATGGAAAACAAGCGGAAGTTTTAACGCTTAAAGGTTCACAAAACGAACCTATTAACATTAGTTGGGACTTAAAAGGGTAATTATATGCCGATATATTAGTATTAAATTTATATTTTTATTACTTGCGTTGGTTTAAAAGTATTGAATTTATTTAATGTTTGCCATTTCTTGCACAAATAAAAAAGGTTTATTATATGTGAGATAATTTAGAATCATTCTAAACAATGGCCAAATTTCCAGTAATGCAGTATTATCGGAAGTTTTATTATCAGTAATGATGAATTATCGTTAGTAATAATTAAAAGGTTTTTGGTTCTTGCTTAAAAATCTGGGGGGTTTTGAGCGACCGGCGTCCCTTTTTTGCCGACCGGCGTTTGATAAAAATAAATGGGTGGTATATACAAATAAAATGGACGATTACATATTAAAAACAATAATCTTTATTATGAAAGACACTAAAACCAATCAACCGGTTGTAGTTTCACACTTTCAAGGTTTCAAAGACGATTCGGAAGCTAAAGATTTTTCGGAATTTTTAAAAGATCAATTTATGCAACAAGAAGACTTTTACCCTAATACAACATTACATTAGGGGGGTTTTATTTTAAAATGAAACAAATTGTAATCCCATACTCACCTAGGGAAATCCAAAAATTTTTGCATCAAAAATGCGATATGAACCGATTTAATGTTGTGATTGTTCATAGAAGAGGCGGTAAAACCGTTTTTGCTATAAACCATTTAATCAAGGCGGCCTTAACAAATAAAAACCCTTATCCAAGATACGCCTTTATTTCGCCATATAGATTGCAAGGAAAAAGTACCGCTTGGGACTATCTAAAACAATTTTCTTCTGCGATTCCAGGTACTAAGTTTAACGAATCAGAACTAAGGGTAGATTTTTCGGTCAACAATAGCCGTATTCAAATTATTGGGGCGGAAAATAGTTCGGCTATCAGGGGACAATACTTTGACGGTATTATTGTGGACGAAACACAAAATATTAGCCCTGATTTATTTGATACGATACTAAGGCCTTGCTTATCCGACCGTAGGGGTTTTGCTATTTTTATCGGTACGCCAATGGGTCGTAATTGGTTTTTTGATTTACATGAGAAAGCTAAGACACAAAAGGATTGGTTCACATGCGTATTTAAAGCAAGTCAAACAAAGATAATACCAAAGGAAGAATTAGAGGCAGCCAAACTTGCGATGTCGCCGGAATCCTACGAACAAGAATTTGAATGTTCATTCCAAGCCGGAATAAGCGGTTCTTATTTTGGCAATATAATTGAAGAACTTGAAAAGGAAGATAAGATAAAAGACTTTGAAATAGACGAAAATTTACCGGTCGAAACTTGGTGGGATTTGGGCATGAATGACTCCACCGTAATTATATTTGCCCAAAGGCGTAGCAACGGTGAAATTAGGATTGTGGATTGTTACGAAAATTCTAGTGAGGGATTAGAGCATTATTTTAATGTTATAGACGATAAACCCTACACTTATTCAAAACATATCGCCCCCCATGATATTAGGGTAAGGGAAATAGGAACTAATAAATCAAGATGGGAAACCGCAAGGGAGATGGGAATGGAATTTGAAATAGCACCTAAACTATCTATTGAAGACGGTATTGAACAAGTTAGACGTCTTTTGCCAAAATGTTATTTTCATAAAAGTAATTGCAAAAAATTAATAGAAGCGTTAAAAAGCTACTGTAAACGATGGGATGAAAAAAATAATTGTTTTAGGAACAAACCCCTACACAACTGGGCATCACATTTTTGCGATAGTTTCAGATACGGTGCAATAACCGAACCGATTGAAAGAAGTAATTGGCAAAAACCAATTAGCGTCAATACAAGTTACATAGTTTAATATGGCAAAAAAAGATAAAGAAATTCAAGACATAGAATTACAAGGTATATTAGGAAGCCAAATAAGAAATTCCATAGGTTACTTAGGTGGCGAACTTTCTTCGCAAAGAAGAAAATCTATTGAATATTATTTAGGCGATAAACTTGGAACGGAAATAGACGGACGTTCACAAGTAGTATCAACGGACGTTTCCGATACGGTAGAAAGTATCTTGCCAAACCTACTTAGGGTTTTTACCGCTTCCGATAAAGTTGTGCGTTGCGATCCGGTTACGGCCGAAGACGTTGCGTTAAGCGAACAAGCTACCGCATATTTAAATCATGTGTTCTACAAACAAAATGATGGTTTTTCATTGTTATATAATTTTTTCAAAGATGCTTTAATTGAAAAAAATGGTTTCTTAAAAGTTTATTGGGACGAAAGCGAAACAATAGAACATGAAACTTATAGAAATTTAACACCGGCTGAAAAAGAAGCCTTAAACGATACCAAAGATGAAATAGAAGTTGTTGAAGAAGAAGTATTGGTTGACGAAGTTGTTAAAGAACAACAAAAAATGGCAAAGGAACAAGCCGAAGCACAAGGTATAGATATTTCAAATGTAGAGTTTCCAGATCCGGTTTTATATAATTGTAAAATTAAAAGAATTAGAAAGAAAGGCCAAGTAAAAATTGAAAGTGTTCCGCCGGAAGAATTTTTAATTGAAAGAAAAGCTAAAACTATAAAAGATTCTGATTTTGTTGCCCACAAAGTTTATATGTCAAGAAGCCAATTAATTGAAATGGGTTTTGACGAAGAAACAATAAATAATTTACCGGCTTCACAAGACCAAAATTTTAATACCGAAGACGTAGCAAGAACAAGAAACATAGAAAGTTACAATTTAGATACGCCTACAGATAAATCTACGGAAAAAATCCAAGTATTTGAAACTTACATTAGATACGATTATGATAATGACGGTATTGCCGAACTTAGAAAAGTAATTTGTGCCGGAGAAGACGGACATTTTATTTTAGAAAATATGCCATGCGATAATGTTCCGTTTGTTACGATAACACCAATACCAATGCCGCATAGATTTTACGGAAGAAGTATTTCGGAATTAGTAGAAGACATTCAATTAATGAAATCTACCGTTATGCGTCAACTTTTAGATAATATGTATCTTACAAATAATAATAGGGTTGCCATAATGGACGGAATGGTCAACATGGACGATTTATTGACTACTAGACCAGGCGGTGTTGTTAGAACTAAACAACCACCAAACCAAGTTATGCAGGCATTACAAGCTCAACCAATTTCACAACAAGCCTTTCCTTTATTGTCATACCTTGATAGTGTTAGAGAAGTAAGGACAGGGATTTCTAAACAAGTTCAAGGATTAGACCCCAATACCTTAAATGCTAAAACCGCAACAGGTGTTAATGCGTTAATGACACAAACGCAAATGAGGTCGGAATTGATAGCAAGAGTATTTGCTGAAACCGGCGTAAAAGATTTATTTAGAAAAATTTTTGAATTGATGGTTAAATATCAAGACAAACAACAAATCGTTGAAATGAATAATACTTATATTCCGGTAAAACCTACGGAATGGAAAGATAAATTTAATATAAATATTGTTGTTGGGCTTGGTACAGGTTCAAAAGAACAACAAATAATGATGTTGAACAACATTTTAGAAAGACAATTACAAGCATTTAATCTTCAAGGCGGTAAAGAAATGCCAATGGTGACTTTGAAGAATATGTATAACACATTATCTAACATAATTGAAAACGCAGGACTTAAAAATGTGGACGCTTACTTCGTAAATCCTGATATTGGCAAACAACAAATGCCACCACCACAACCACCACCGTTGACTCCTATTGAAAAAATAGAATTTACTAGAATTGAATCCGAAGAAAAACGTAAAATTGCCGAACTTGAATTAGAAAGACAAGAATTAATGCAAAAAAATCAAGAAATGCAATTAGATTTTGAAACTAAAATGAAAGAAATGGCATTGAAGTACAATACACAAATTGATACGGCAAAAATAAAAGCAGATGCCGATTTAGATAAATTAATGGTAGCCGGAAATAGCAAGATACTTGAACAAGCCCAAAAATCTGCTAAAGTGCTATCGCAGCAAGTACAAGGATTAAATGGAAACGAAAGACCAGTCGCTCAGGGAAAAGGAAGTAAGCCGATCCCACCAAGCGAAGCAAATACTGGAGAATAAACTTTTTCAAGAGTCAATAGACGAACTTAAAAAAATTTATTCTGAAGCATTGTTGGATAAAACAGGTGCTAAAGAAAGCGATACTAGGGAAAAACTCTGGATTGCTTATAATGTTGTTAGCAAAGTAGAACAACATTTAAAAACTATTCTTGAAACCGGTAAATTAGCGGAAAAACAATTAGAAATTTTTCGCAAAACCGAAAAAGAAAAAAAATTTTAACCAAACAAGGTTAAAATAAGCCAAGTCAAATGACAGCTTAACAATAGGAGATGACTTTATGTCAGATACAAACCCATTACTGAATAATTTTTCAGTACAAGGTGCTGCAAAATCTATTGAGGGAATATTAGACCCTAATACGGCAACTATTAAACCTCAACAAGAAACAACGCCTGTTGAACCAAAAGAACCGGAAGCGAAAGCCGAAGATAATCAAGAAGTTCAACAACAACCAGAAGCTCAACAAGAAGAAATTCAAGAAGCTCCTGTAGAACAAGAAGCTCCAGTAGAAAATGCTATTGAAGAACAAGAAACCGATCTACACCAAGTAATCGTAAATGGTGAAAGGATTGATGTTGACCTTGAAGAATTAAAAGCAGGTTATCAAAAGGATGCCGATTACAGACGAAAAACAGAAGAATTAGCTTTATCAAAAAGAGAGCTAAAGTCGGAAGAAGATCGTTTGAAAAACCAGTATTCAACTAAGTTAGACGATTTAAATTCGCTAGTGTTGACTTTGAATGCTGAAATAAACAACGATATGAGTTCTAAGGAACTTGACCAATTATGGGAAGAAGACCCAACCGAAGCGGCAAAGATAGACCGTAAGATTCGTAGAAGAAGAGATACTATCACTTCTGCACAACGAAAATTAAAGGAACATCAAACTGCACAATTTAATAATTTGGTTGCGGAAGAGAAGAAAAGGATAAGTTTAAAATATCCTGAACTTTATGACCCTGTTAAAGGCCATGCACTTAGACAAAATATGACGAATTATTTATTGGGCAAAGGATTTAATCAAACCGAAATAAGTTCAATTTATGATTCAAGACAGTTTGATATTATAGTTGAAGCTATGAACTATCAAAATAACAAAAAGTTGAAACCAACTTTAGTTAATAAAAAAGTCAAACCGTCAAAAGTTGTTAAATCAGGCGTAAAAGCAACAAAAGAAGAACTAAATTCTCAAGCTAGGTTGAATAAATTTAATTCGTTGAAGAAATCTGGAAGCCCTAAAGACGCTACCGATTTACTTCTTCGTTACATTTAACAACTTAACAAATAGGAGAAGAAAATGGCTGTATTTCAAACTTACCAAACAGTCGGCATAAGAGAAGATTTGGCGGACATCATTTATTCGATTTCCCCAACTGAAACACCTTTTATGTCTGGGATTGCTAAAGAAAAAGCAACAAACACAACTCACCAATGGCAAACAGATGCTTTAGCAGCAGTTGCTGCAAACGCAGCCGTTGAGGGAGCTGACATTAGTTACGGAACAATGTCTGCAACAACTAAAGAAGAAAACCACACTCAAATTTCAACAAAAGGTGTGCAAGTTTCTGGAACAAACGAAGCAGTTACTTCAGCTGGTAGAGCTAACGAATTAGCTTATCAAGTTGCAAAAGCAGCAAAAGAATTAAAAAGAGATATGGAAACAGCTCTTTTATCTAATGTTGCAAAAGCTGCAGGTAACGCAACAACTGCTAGAAAATTAGGCGGTTGCCAAACTTGGATTGAAACTAATGTTGACGCTGGAGCTGGTGGATCAGGTGCTGGAAACGGTGCTATCAGAACAGATGGTACTCAAAGGGCTTTCACTGAAGATCAGTTAAAAGGCGTTTTGAGAAGTTGTTTTAACGAAGGTGGAAACCCTAATATGATTATGGTTGGTGCTTTCAATAAACAAAAACTATCTGGATTCACAGGTGGTTCAACTAGATTTGATTCTGCAGAAGATAGAAGATTAATTACTTCTATTGATGTGTACGAATCAGATTTTGGTACGCTTCAAGTTGCCCCTAACAGATTTATTAGAGGTGCTAATGCTACGGCTGCTAAACAAGGCCAAGACGCATTAGTTCTTGAAATGGATATGTGGGCTGTTGCTTTCCTAAGAGATTTTGCTCTACAAACTCCTGCACAAACAAAAGATGCAGATCAGAGATTTTTAGTTGCAGAATATACTCTTGTGGCAAGAAACGAAAAAGCAAACGGATTAGTTACAGACTTAACTACTTCATAATAATAAAATTGTGTGGGGTGTAACCTTGCATTGAATACGCCCCATGCAATCAACCCAATGTTGAAGTCTTAAAAAGGTTATAGACGGAACAACAACGGAGTAAAAAATGAGAACTTTAAACGATTATTTTTTAACTGCTGAAATAGAAGATATATCAACTGCTTCTTCTACATTTGTTGCAGTACCGGACGGTGGAAAAATTGTAAAAATTATTACCGCTTTACAAGGTGCAATATCTGGAGGAAACGCAGCTATATCTTTTGAAATAGGCGGAACAGCTGTAACCAACGGTGGTATAACAGTTGCTCACTCAGGTTCGGCTGCTGGAACTGTAGATAGTTCTACACCAACGGCATTGAATAGAGTTGAAGAAGATGGAACTATTGAAATGATTACAGACGGTGGTTCTACTGGAACTAAAAAATTACTTGTTACATTCGTTATAAGAAGATAATAAGTTTATGGGGGGATCTTGCCTAGCGGTACTTCCCCCCTACAATAATTAAGGAGAAAATATGAGTTATAATTATGCGTTAAGACCTGGAACTACACAGAAACTTAATACAAATAATTCTTCAACGGCTTCTTCTGCATTTGGTGCACAAACCGAATATATTAGAATAGTTGGAGATGCTAATTGTCATTTTGTTTTAGGTGCTTCCCCAACGGCAAGTGCAACATCTGCTTTCCTACCATCTGGAGAAGTTGAAGTATTAAAAGTTTCACCTGGCGAAAAGATTGCAGTATTTCATGGATCATCTACGAATGTCTATGTTACTGAAATGAGTGCGTAGTGGCCAAAAGAAAGTTTGTTCATTTTGTACCTAGACCAAAACCAAAAAAAAGACCTGGTAGGCACAAAAAAGATTTAAACAAACATGAAAAAAGAAACAAAAAACTACTAAGATACAAAGGTCAAGGAAGATGAAAAAAGATGTTCAAATAGACGGATTAAAAAAAGAAACTATTCTATTAGACGATCAAGACAAACAAATCGTAGTAAAAGAAGAAGTTAATATAGATTCACATATTAAACATAATAAAAATCTTTATAATCTTAATGACGGTTATTCTAAAAGTAGAGATTTAAAAAGAGTTGCTTCTATACCAACTTTAGCTTTACAAGTTTGGGCTAATGAGTACAATGGTACTAATAATTGGTTCGCTTTACCAAAAGAAGTACAAAAACAAATTATGAAAAAAAAATTAAATAGTAATGAATTTAAGTATTTTAGAACTGCGGAGGGTAGATTGTAATGGCATTATCAAGTTATTCAGAATTAAAAACGGCTATTGCTAATTGGTTAAATAGAAGTGATTTAACTTCCGAAATTTCCGAAGATTTTGTTGTTTTAACAGAAGCCGATTTTAATTCTAAATTAAGAATAAGAAAAATGGTTGCACAAACAACTATTACTATTGATTCGGAAACGGAATCTATACCGTCAGATTTTTTACAAGTAAGGGATTTTTATATTTTAAACGGCGGAACTAAGTATGCTTTAAAATATATAACACCTGCACAAATGGATCAAATTAAAGGTGGTTCAAGTTCTGGACAACCCTCTACCTATACAATACTTGGCGATACTTTTAGATTTGCCCCTACACCTTCTTCGGCATACACAGGATATTTAAATTATTATCAAAGATTTTCAGCATTATCCGATTCTAACACTTCTAACTTTATTTTAACCAACCACCCTGCAATTTATTTATATGGTTCTTTGTATCATGCGGCTAACTTCTTAGGAGGTGTTGACCCACAAAGATTACAACAATGGCAAAGAATGTATGAAACGGCGATGGAAAGACTAGAAAGAAACGATAGAGAAGATCAATATGGTTCTGCACCATTACAACAAAGATCAGATGTAACCGTAGCCGGTTCTTTTAATGATAATTTTATTGCTGTAACAAATAACAATCAATAGAAAGAATATGATAGATAAAAGAGAAAGAGCTTTATTAAAAAAACATTCTAAACATCATAGTAAAAAACACATGAAAGAGATGGTTAAAGATATGAAAGCAGGATCTACTTTCAAAAAAGCTCACTCAAAAGCTATGAAAAAAGTAGGTAAGTAAAATGCAAATACCTTTTGGCGAATGGCTTCCAGACCAACCGGAATATTTAAATCCAGGTGCAAACGTAGCTAACAATGTTTATTTTGCCCAAACTTCTTATAAAAGATTTCCATCATTAGTAAATTATTCTTCTAACAATATAGGTGCAAACAGTAGAGGTGCCGGTTCATTTAGAGATAATTCTAACAATGTATTTAATTTTGTAGCTAAGAATACCGATATATACCAATTAGACGGCGGAACATTTACTTCAAGAAAAGGTAGTTTAACAGGTGGCGATACAGATTATTTTACTTTTACACAATTTGGCCAATTTGTAGTTGCTAGTAACGGTAAAGATGCGGCACAATATTATTTAATGGGTACTTCAACCAACTTTGCTAACTTATCTTCTATTGCAACTTCTGGAACCGTACCGGTATTTAAAGTTTCAGGTGTCGTTAGGGATTTTTTCGTTACCGGTAATCACACAAATAATTCTAATCGTATTCAATGGTCTGGAATAAATGATTTATCAACTTGGCAATCTGGTACAAAACAGTCGGATTTACAAGATTTACCAGGTTCCGGTGGACAAATAGTTCATATAACATCTGGAGAGATTGGTTATGTATTCAGACAAAATCAAATAATTCGTATGGACTATGTAGGGGGTGCTACTGTGTTCAGATTATCTGTTATTTCGCCAAATAGAGGTGCCGTATTAGGTAGAACCGTTTGTCAAGATAATCGTAGAGTGTTTTTCTATGCGGACGATGGATTTTTCGAAATAAATGGTGATCAAATAATTCCTATTGGTGCTGAAAAAGTAAATAGATTTTTTGACGTAGATTTAAACAAAGCATATACCGATAGAATTTGTGCGGCGGTTGACCCATTTAATCAACTTGCCATGTGGTTATATCCGTCCGCTAGTAATACGGCTAACACTACCGGTATTTGTGATAAAGTAATTATTTATAATTATGCTACTCAAAAATGGTCAACGGCAGACGCTAATGCTAGTACAATATTTTCACAATTTGTAGGTGCATATACCGTTGAACTTATGGATATTATTTCGGAAAACTTAGATTCTATTAATATTGCTTTAGATACTGATTTTTGGAATGGCGGACAATTATATTTAGGGGCAATAGATAATAATTTTAAAGCGGCTATTTTTTCCGGTACGGAAAATCAAGGAACAATAGAAACAAGGGAAATGGAGTTGTTTCCAGGTCATAGAAGTAGTATAACCAATGTAAGGCCTATTGTTGACGCAACTTCAACCGTAACAATAAAAAGTAGGGAAAGATTAGCCGATAATGTTACAGAATCGTCTTCTTCAAGTATGGTTACAAGTGGGGACAATCCTGTAAGACAATCTGGAAGATATTTTAAAATTAAAGTTACAACACCTGCCGGTTCTGTTTGGAAACATGCACAAGGCGTTGATGTAATTGCAACAAGAATTGGATTGAGATGACGGAAAAAACTGATATAGATAATGTCAGATATAGTTTTGAAACTCAAGAGTTCTTTCAAAGACAAATTGAAGAAGCTATCAATACTTTAATAAATGATAGAAACAAAGAAAGCGATAAGGCTTTCGCATGGTTTTTAGGAGATTAGATGCCAACTAATATAAAAGATTATTCAACAACACAAGCAAACAACACTTCATTAAATAGTATATCTACCGCAGAGGGTATGCTTCCTAGTAATTTAAATAATGCCATTAGAGCATTGATGAAAAATACTAGAGATTGGTTTAATGATTCGCAGTGGGTGGAGTATGGAGATGGGGACGCTAGTTATACTGCAGCTTATGCTTCGGCAACTTCTTTTACGATAGCCGGTGTCAACGTAACTTCAGTTTATCATGCCGGAAGAAGAATAAAACTAACGGCCACAACACCTGGAACTATTTACGGTACGATTGCTAGTTCTTCTTTTTCAACAAATACTACGGTTAATGTAACTTGGGATAGCGGTTCACTTGCTAATGAAACGATAGATAATGTTTATATTGGTGCTTTATCAAAAACTAATTCTTCAATACCGGAAGGTGTAATTTCAACTTCTTCACTTGCGGACGGTTCAGTAACAACTGCTAAAATAGCAGCGGACGCTGTTAATGGAACTAAGATAGCGGACGATAGTATAAATTCAGAACATTATGTTGATGGAAGTATTGATACAGCACACATAGCAGATTCACAAATTACTACAGCTAAAATTGCAGATAGCAACGTAACAACAGCAAAGGTTGCGGCTGATGCAATAGACGGAACAAAAATAGCAGATGATTCTATAAATTCAGAACATTACGTTGACGGTTCTATTGATACAGCACATATTGCAGATAGCCAAATTACGTCAGCAAAAATAGCTGATAGTGCAATAACATCAGCAAAAATAAATGATGGTGCTATTGTAAATGCAGATATAAACGCAAGTGCAGCTATTGATGCAACTAAAATACATGACGGAACTATTTCAAATACAGAATTTGGTTATTTAAATGGTGTTAGTTCTAATATTCAAACACAACTTGACGCAAAAGGAGCTTCTAATGCCAATCTAACGGCAATCGGAAATTTAGCTACTACGGACGGTAACTTTATCGTAGGAAGTGGCTCAACATGGGTTGCGGAAACAGGTTCAACGGCTAGGGCTTCTTTAGGACTTGGAACTATATCAACACAAGCGGCTAATAGTGTAGCAATATCAGGTGGAACAATTACCGGATTAGGTGCACCGTCTTCAAGTTCAGACGCAGCTACTAAAAATTATGTAGATAATTTAGTTACCGGATTAAAAACAAGAATTATAACTAGAGTAGCTACTACTGCCAATGTAGATTTGTCAAACGATTTACAAAATGGCGATACGTTAGACGGAATAACATTATCTACTAATGATAAAGTATTAGTTAAGAACCAAACGGACGCTACCGAAAATGGTATTTATGACGTTGTTGCTAGTGGTACGGCTACAAGAAATTCTGACTACGATACCGTTGCAGAATTAGCCGGACAATTAGTTATTATTCAAGAGGGTTCTACAAATGCAGATAAAATTTATCTTTGCACAACAGATAATTCCGGTTCTATTGGTTCAGTTAATATTGTATTTACGATTGTTCAACCGTCTAATGTAGGTGATGTAACATTAAACGGCGTTCAAACATTAACAAATAAAACTTTAACTTCGCCTGTTATTTCAGAAATAGTTTCTGTTTCTAATGGAAATATATCGGTAGCCCCAAATGGTTCAGGTAAAGTTTTATTAGACGGTGACGGAAGTTCCGGTGGGGTTTCTGTTTCGGACGGTTTGATTGATATAAGAACCGGAACAGGTAACGTAGCAAAAGTAAAATTTTATTGTGAATCATCTAATGCCCATGCACAAACACTACAAGCAGCACCACATTCGGCGGCTAGTAGTGCAGTTATTACATTACCAACCGCTACCGGAACTTTGGTAGGAACAGGGGATAGTGGAACTTTACCGTTAGCCGCTATTGATATTGACGGTGGAACTGATATAGGTGCAGATCTTACAACATCAGATTTAATTATTGTAGATGATGGGGCAGGTGGTACTAATAGAAAAGCAGCGTTGTCTAGGATAGTTACCTTAGTTGACGCAAATTCAAGTGCTGCTAGTGCTGGATTTGCTGTTGCGATGGCAATAGCATTATAAGTAAAACAAAGGAGTAAAATAAATGGCTCAAGATTTTGAAAGAGTTTTAAAACAAAATGTAGGGACTTCTGCAACGGAAATAAGAGCTGCCGCTAATAGTGATGACGCAATAATTGGTATGCGTTTTGCTAATAAATCAACTTCTGCCGTAACGGTAGATGCAACGGTTAAGAATGGCGGAACAAGTTATTATTTAATTAAAGATGCACCGATACCAAGCGGTGGATCTCTGGAGTTGATTGACGGCGGATCAAAAGTTGTTCTACAATCTGGAGACTCTGTAGAGGCGTTAGCCGATACAGCTTCTGCGGTTGATTGCATTTTGTCTGTTGTTGATTCAATAAGTACATAGGATTAAGATGGCATATATAGGAAATACACCGGCTGAAGCATTTAGCTCATTTCAGAAACAAGACTTTAGTACAAGTGCAACTACTTCGTACACTTTAGATCATCCTGTTTCTAATCAAAATGAAATAGCTTTGTTTATAAATTTTGTGAGGCAAGAGCCAACGGCGGCATATACAGCAAGTGGAACTACATTAACTCTAACATCTGCAACATCAAGTTCAGATGATATGTACTGCGTATATCTAGGTAAAGCTGTTCAAACAGTAAATCCTCCAAGTGGTTCTGTTGGAAGCTCACAAGTAGCATCTACAATTATTACTGGTCAAACTGCTGAAACTTCTATCGCAACAGATGACACAATATTAATTCATGATACATCAGCTAGTGCATTAAGAAAAATGACTAGAGCAAACTTTGTATCTGGTATTGGTGGAGCTAACACTCCAGCTTTTTCTGCAAAATCAGCTACACAACAATCTATTTCAAACGAAACTTTTACTGATGTAGATTTTGGAACAGAAGTTTTTGATACAGATAATGCTTTTGCATCACATTTATTTACAGTACCAAGTGGCAAAGGTGGTAAGTATTATTTGTATGCACAAGCTGGAAGACAAGTTTGGGATAGTGATAGATTTCTTACTAGAATAGTGAGAACACCTAGTGGTGGTGTAGGAGATGAAATTGCAGTTGGAGAAAGTGCTATTAATACATCTGGGTATCACACCACAGAAACATCTTGTATTTTTGAATTAACTG
>Ga0098042_1000669_pt1 | contig 13281 bp, 31 predicted proteins | sample 9_EtaG_FD_75066 | JGI IMG/M metagenome (GOLD analysis project Ga0098042, IMG submission 75066) | Marine viral communities from the Subarctic Pacific Ocean - 9_ETSP_OMZ_AT15188 metaG | ecosystem: Environmental > Aquatic > Marine > Oceanic | place: Pacific Ocean | collected 2015-01-10
ACGCTACAAAAATAAGTATCGCCCTTAAAAAAAGCTTGCGAGAATGCCCCTAGAAGCTCGTAAAATAAATTCTTTGATATAACTATCGCCTAAATAACGAATGTTTTGTGAGGGTATCATTAAATGCCTTAACTGAATTTTAGCCTAAAATTAGTCTAATTTATCATAGAAATCGTTTAAACGGTCTCTAAACTTCTGTTTTGCCTGTTCTGGTGTGTCTAATATAGATGCACTATCACCGTGATAACCCACATCAAACTTACAAGTTGTTCCATATCTGTTTTTGGCTATAATAATCTGTTGACCAAACTCTCCATGTTCAGCTTGCTCGTATTCATATACGTATGGGTAATAGTTAAAGATTACAATTTCTGCATCTTGCTCAAGATTACCAGACTCAGCAAGGTCGCTGAGCCTTGGAATCTTATCTACACGATGCTCGATGTTACGATTTAGTTGAGAGACTAATATAACAGAACAATCAAGTTCTTTTGCAAGCCATTTATATCTTCTTGTCACTTCTGCGATACGATGTCTAACATCTCTATTATCACGTTGTGCAAACTCAATAAAACCTATATGGTCATCAATGATTACATCAGGTCTTATCTTTTTGGCTTCTTGAATGCCTTCATCTAGACCTCTTAAATTATCAAATAAATGAAGCGATTTGTAATACTTTCTTATAAAGTCTAAACCTTTTTCTATTTCTTCTCTGTGGTTTGATGCATTGTTACGCATTTGTTTATTTGGTACTGATGTATGCATTGCTAAAAATTTTTTCACAATCTCTACTCTTGGCATCTCTCTACTAATAAACATAACCTTTTTACCATCAAGTATCATATTTTTGGTCACATTCAGAGCTAGTGTACTTTTACCATTTCCAGGTCTACCAGCAATGATAGATATTTCACCTTTGGTCATACCAACAATAGCTTTATCAATAGATGAAATACCAGTCTGTACTAAGTTCTTTTTAGCGAAGATAGCTTCAATAAGCTCATCATCCAGACCTTCCATAGACTGGTGTTCCATTTTAATCATATCGCTAAATTTCTCTGATATTTTACCTAGATAATCAACATCAGATGCTACATCTTTATATGATGTATCTTTTTCTATCCTGTCTTTAAATCCAACGATACGCTTCCATAGTTGTCTTCTTACAAATAAATCATAAATTGTTTTTGAATGTGTTTTAAAGTTTGCTTCTGTAACTATGTCATTAACAAGACCAGATACATAGTAAGTTAATTTATGTCCTTTTTCTCCTAAAAAATTAGAAACAGTAGCTAAGTCAATATCTTTATTAGATTGGTGTAGATAATACATAGCACCCCAAATGTGCTGGTGGTCATCCATATAAAACACTTTACTAGTGTTAATAAAGTTTAATGCTTCTTGCATTTTTTCTGGGTTTTTAAGTATACATCCTAATACTTGTTTTTCAGACACGCCACTATACATCTTTGACACATCTATATTCTTATCAAAAGCATCCATCTAATCCTCCTTTAAATCTGGTGGTAAGCTATCTAATCTCTTACGCTCTATAATTAATTTGTTCTCATACTTCTTATTCTCATTTCTTAATATACCTATAAAATAATATACATCATAGCCTTTTCCAGCTAAGTCTTTGCGTTCCCAAATTGTTATACAATGTTTGATTACTTCGTCGTCAATGTCTTGACAAGCTTTAAGTAAAGTATAGGCTGTTAGGTCATCTAACGCTGATATGAAGAGGTCGTTTAAACGCTCTAATGTAATATCATCTAAATTCTTTTGTAGCCTTGCTATCATCTTTGGATAGTTTTTCAAGGCATTTGACCAGCCACAAGCTGGACATCTCATTTTTTCTCCTTACAAGGAAGTTCTTCTGGACATTCACGTTTTTCCATAGGAACACGTCTGCCTAAGAACTCCCTCATAGGAACTTTCCCTTTTGGCAATGTATAATACCTCCAAGGTCTATCGCATCGTGGACAACGATAAGGCTGGAACTTTGACTTATTGCTGTAAGATACTTCATTCTTCTTACGCTTCTCTGATTCAATGTATTCATCATCAAACCACTCATCATCAAAGTAATTTCTAAGAGTTTCTTTAGAGTATAAAGATTCATAGAGATATAACCATACCTTCTCTGCGAATTTTTTAATCATCGCAAACTTCACAATTAGGGTTTACTTGTGAAAGTTGCATTTCTTTTTGTTTCTTCTCTTTATCTATTGCTTCAATAATTTTTTGAGCAATCTTTACAAGAGTTGTTACATCGTTCTTATCAAGTTCAATTTTCATAGCTATACTCTGCTACTACTTTACCCTGAGGTGTTGATATATGTCTAGTTTTTATAGGGTGTCCATCATTACGTAAATCCCATATTCTAGCACTTAAACGAAAACATCCGAACTGCTCTAAAGCTGATAGTGGCGTTATACGTTCACCATTTTTTAGAGCCACTAAAATCATATCATTCTGTGTTCTGTTCATCTTCTGTTTTCTCCTTATCACCATCTAACTCTTCAAGAACATTATTGATGTAGTTGTTAGCCAAAAACCTTTTTTCATTAAGTTGTTGTTCTAACATCTGTGTTTCTTGAGCTATTTGATTAGCTCTAACGTAAGCCATTTGTCCTTCATTACTTAAATCGCTCAAGTAGAACTTAATTTCTTCTCCATCACGATTAATGACTTGCTCACGTTCTTGTGGTTCTTGTATAGCTTCCATTTCTTGTTTTGCCATATCAAGCTCTTTCATTTTTCCCATGTTATTCCTCCATATTTAAATCGGCAAAGTTTGCTCCATCATAACATTCAGAGCATATACCTGTTTTTTCTTCTTCTATGAATGAGTTTCCAAAAGGTTTGGCTGTACAGCAAGAGCTTTGCCAATCCCTTTCTTCGCACATATCACACTTGTCAACAGAGATAGTAGGACTATCTCCTTCTTTACTATTTCCACAATAAGAACATTGAATTTCAGGAACATACATTCCGTACTTATCACTTTTTTCTTTTTGTACAAATTCTAAATAAATCATTTTTAAAAGGTTATAGCTTCTTCTTCTTTTTGTTCAAATTGTTTTATCATAGCAATTAAACTTAAGTAATAATCCTGAGACATAATAGCTAAATCTTCACCTCTGTCTTCTCCTACAAATTGTACGTGTATTTCTTTTGTTGGCTTTAAGTGTTTAGCTAATACTTTTCTTTTCTTACATTGTACATAGATATTATCTTCAATAACCATATCTACTTCTTGAGCTAAACCTCTTGACCTACCATCACTTCCCCAAGTTCTCTCTGCTTTTAAATCAAATCCTTTTGCTTTTTCAACACATCTTCTTTCGTAATACGTTCCTCTTAATTTATTCTTCGCTGGCATCGTCATACCTTCCTTTCCAGTATTGCATCATCCATAGTTTATCTTTCTTATTATGTCTAATATCCATTCCAGCAAATATCCACCAAGCTCCATACTTTTCTCTAAATTCTTCTGCTGTATCTTGTCTCCATTTGTCGTTTTGAACTACTAGACTTTTTCTTTGTTGTAAATGCTTTGGCACATTTTTTTCTTTTCGCTGTTGCCAAGCTAACTCTCTTTTGTTTAAACTCATCAAACTCCCCAATCGCTTATGTCGTGTTCATCTTCAGATAATCTAAATATCTCGTTATGTTTTTTCTCTTCGTCATCAATTCGTTTACGTAACCATAAATATCCTTTGTAAAAAAAATAGAATGTTGTTGTTACTACTATAAAATCAATCATGTTTACTCCTTATAGTGATGCGTGGGAATCTCGTATGAGATGTAGTAGATGAGCTAAGAGGTATAAGACCCCCACGCTAAGTTCTAATTAAAATGGCAAATCATCATCCTCCATAACTGCTTCTTTGCCTCTTGTTTGTGCTTTTAACACCATCTTAACTCTAGGTGTTTTCATATCGTTTCCTTCTCTTCCTACCCACTCTTCTATTACTACTTCTACATTGAATAGAAAGCGTTTAAACGACTCCAAGTCTAGCTCTGGTAATATAAGTTTATCATCCTTTTTTTGAACCATATCCATCATATCACATAGAGCATGATAACCAGCGTTACTTCCCATATCACTTTGTAGTTGTGGGTATTTCGCTGGGTCAGGTTTCTTAAATCTAAAAAACCCTTTGTGTTTAACATCTTTACCTTCTATATCAAACACTGGTTCATAGATGTCAGCTAAAAACTTACCACTAACTACTATGTCTTTCTTAACATTTAGGTCTTTGACCAAAACATTTTCATATTTACCTGGCTTAACAGAACTACCACCACCCTGTGATTTTGGTTCGTACCAAGCATCTTCTCCAAGTATATTATCTAAATCAGTATTATCCATTCTTTACCTCCTTTTTAGGTTTCTTCTTTTGTAGCTGTTCTACATAGCCATCAAAATTATTTGTATTTAGTTTTTTGTTTCTTATTGCTACTTCTATGCTTTCAACGAAAGCTTTATCTCTACCTTTTAATAATGTCATCAAGTAGTCATATTGTTCTTTTGATATTTCTTGAGGCTTATCATCTTCTGGTAAATCTTCTCCCCTATAAATATAAAGACCAAGACCAAATAAAGCAAAACATTTTACCAAACATCTTTTAATAGAGTTGTTAATCTGTGTTGCTGTTGGTTCTTTAATAGCTTTATTATAGTTATCCATAACAGCATGAACTTCTGTTCTTGTAACACCTTCAATAGTTACAGATACTTTAACAAAACATCCACTATCTGTTATCATATATGGAGCTTTATGCCATCCATCCCAATCGTTTTTGCTTACAGGTATATCAAATTCGTGAGTTTCCCAAGTAGCATCTGGGTATACAGATAGAACATATTGAACTGCATCACTCCAAGATAGATAATCATAACTACCTTTCTTTTCTTTAAACTCGTTTACATTTATTTTATTAAGCGTTTCAAACACTGATAGTTTCTTTGGCATCGTAATCCTCCTCATATAGTTCTATAAATTTATCTACACTCACCCAGCTATCTGAATTACCTTCGTGTACCATTGGTATTCCAGCTATATCTGGTCTCATTGTAAAATCTCCGTAATTATTACTATTCGCCCAATCCATTAACATAAGGGCAAAGTCCTCTAACCTCACAATATTTTTCACATTTTTTTCCGTTCCAAGTTTCTTCATCATTACACCTCCCTGGTATTGTGTTAGTATTTAGATGCTCTAAAAGTACATCTCTCTTGCTTGTAAAATACGAAACAATTTCTTTATTGTCAACCATTGGTATATTAACAAAATAAATATTTTTGTCTACTCCTCTGGCAATAGCTGAATGTGTGCCAGCATCTCTGACATTCATTTGTAGTTTCATTGCTTTGACTTTATGTCCTTTCTTCTCTAATAAATATCTATACATATTTACTTGATATAGCCAATCTCCAAAGTCTGCTTTGCTTTCGTCTCTATGAAATACTTTAACCTGTTTAAACGCCCCCTTTCTACCCCAAGCTCCTGACTTTTTGTATCTTGCTCCTGATGGGTCTGGCATCATAACGTGTGTCATTCCTAATACTTTAGATGCTTTGAAACTACCTGTGTTTTTATAATCAATAAGTGTTTCCGTATCTTTATCATAAAAGTCTAAGATACCTGTAATATCTAACCCTTCTAATTTTTCTTCCTGTATTGCACTATCATCAAGCTCTTGGCTTTCTAGGTGTAAGTGATGAATAGTTCCCATAACAGAAAATGCCATATCTTGTGGGTCTACATAATATTCTTCAGTTCTTTTAAGGTAAGCCTCACAAGTTCCAGATAATAATTCTGTTGTACTTGGAGGTCTGTCGTTTGGTCTTTGGTCTGACATCATCTTTAATGTGGCTACACTCATACAACGCTCCGACATACGACATTTTTTTAGACATCGTTTAAACGTTATCTGTTCTCCATCTGGACAAATAAATCCTACTGCTCCCATAAAAACTCCTTTTTAAAATTTTCTGGAGTAGGTCGCCAAACCAATGTATTTACAAAATTTAACAAACAAAGGCAAACAGGACTAAAACCTGCAACACTCCTTTTAAGTGCTATTAAATTTTAATTTACAAATCTACTCCAGACAAAAAATATAATAATTTAAAATAAAAGAGGCAAGAAATAAATCTCGCCTCTTTCCACACACACTAAGGAGTTCAATGAAAAAACATCATTGAAGTTGTCAGATTGACAACACTTTAGTTTAACACCTTTATAATTAGGTGTCAAATGAATTATAAATTATTATTTAGATTGATTATTCTATGACCCTTGCTCATATCAAACTCTATGTCATAGTCTTGCATTAGTCTCACTATGGCATCTTTTTCGTTTTTAGCCACATAGTGATAGGTAAATGAAGTTTTCTTTTTTGGTATAAAAAATACAAAACTTGCAAGTATACCTTTATCAATCTTTTTATATGTCTCAATATCTAGCATCGTTAAATCCTCATATTGTTATAGTTATAGTCTCTCGTTAATAATATACATTAGTTTTATGGTCAAAGTCTACTATTATTTTGACCTCGTTTAAACGTCTTTAGCGTTATAGATTTTTTGAATTTCTAACAGCTGTTCAGTAAATGCTTTTATAGTAAAAGGTATATCGATAGATACTTTTCTCATTCCTGTATCAGTTTCTTCAATAACATAAAACAGCTCTTGCTTTACAATCGGTATTGCATTGCTGTCTAAATGGTCTTGAAGTCTTTTAACTTTACCTTCAACAGCATCATTGTAGTTTTTGTTTTGTAGCTCTATATCTTTTTCTTTCATTTTCTTTTACTCCTTATTGATGTTCCTCCTGGGAAAAGCATAAACTCATATCCAAGTTCATCTAGTTTTTTAATTAGCTTTTGAATTAATTTGTGTATTTTTAAAGCTCTTTTCGAATTGTCTTCTTTCATTGGCTTAATCCTTTCATTTCATCCCAAGTTTGTATATACGAACAATAGCTACAAGCTTTCTTATCTCGTTTAAACGCTGTCTTCGTCATAGTGTTAATTCTATCTATTAAAGTTATTGCTAACTCTTTACGACCTCTGATGATGTCTGCTGTACCATCAGTGATTAAATCTATCTCAGTCTCTGATACAAGCTCGTCATCTAAAAAATCTCTAATTGTATTTAAAATCTCTTTATTGGTCATTTCATAACTCCTTTATGTTTTCTGTACCATAATGGCATATTTTTATCTTGAAACAAAGCTCGTAAAGATGTCAATTTTTCGTCAAACTCTTTTTGCATATCTTCATCAGATAACAAGTAATTATCTTCATCATCTATGTAATAGTATACATTTAATGTTATTTCAAATGGTACGCCTTTTATATCTTTTTTATTTTTCATAAGTTCTCCTTTGTTAGTGTTGTGCTAGCTTGCTAGCTCTTTGTTAGTTTAGCTAGTATGTTAGCAACTTGTCAAGCATTTTCTCTTAATTTGTTCATTCTTATATCAAACTCTTTTTCTGTCTCGTTTAAACGCTCTATGTGTGTATGGTCATCATAGATTTCTCTAGATAGTTTTCTAACTCTACCTTCTCTGTTATCTTCAGTTCTAAAAACAAACCATCGTTTAACTTCAGTAGTTTGCCAAGCCATCATTATAGCCTCATTTATATCTTCATCAGATAAAAATCCCCTTATCTCAATCTCATATTCACAAGTCCATAATCTAGTTTCTTTTATTTTGTGTGTCTTGCTCATACTTCCTCCTTTTCAAATAAAATTAAAATTACTTCTTGTACTTCAAATTCCTCTTCATCGTCTGGCATATTACCATCTGCTAGTTTTTGTTCATTATGTTGTTCTAACCATAACTTAAAGTTATCTGTTGTTGTTTGATAGGTCATACTATCATCGTAATTATAATAAACATTAAATAGTTTTATTTCCTCTGAATATTTCATACTTCCTCCTTTGTTATATTGTGTAAAAATGTTGGTGGTACAAATACTTCTTGTTCCTGTTCCCAATAAACCAAAAAGTCAAGAGCGTTTAAACGACCTGTGTAAACTACTGGTTGTTTGTCTTTCTTGACCTTTGCAAACCTAGTTGCAAACCAATGAGCTCTTTTCTTATCCAGTGTCCAGCTAAAGCCGTGTTCATACTCTCCAAGAGTACCTCTGTATAAGAGTATCTCATCGTGCTCCATTAGTATCTCTTCGTATATCTCATACTCTCTTGTATCCATAGTATAGCCTATATCATCGTAGTAGTAAGTTAGTATGTTCTGTAAGTCTTTGTTCGTCATCATCTTGTAAACATCATCAATAGCTGTATATTCTTCTCTAAAATACTGCCAAAACTTTGATGGGGCTATCTTTTCTTTAGCTAGGTCTTGTACCATCATAGCTATACCACCCTGTTGGTAGTAGTTATTTATTATGTCTTCCATATACCCTCCGTGTGTGTTAGTGAGTTGCTTGACATTAGCTAATCCTAAAACCAATGTCAAGCTATTTGTTTGACCTCGTTTAAACGATGTCTACAACCATATTGAACATTGATTACTTTGTAGCTTAAAGATTTTTCTCCAAACTCTAATCATCAAGTTCCCTACAATCGTTATTACACTTATCCAAGTAAAAAATACTAAGATGCTTTCCAGAAATATATGTCCAGCATTTGTTAAGTATGTGTAGTCGTGATGACTCAATAACAGCACTAAAAATACGCATACCATTTGAGAGTAGATAAATACATTCATCAATACTCTGTTTGTACTTGTTAATGTTTTACTTAAATCGTTTCTAAATTCCATTGAGCTTTTGCTCATACCTGTTGTTTTATTGTTCATATTGCCTCCTTTGTTTCCATAGTCGTTCTAAATAAGCTCGTTCTCTTATTTCATTCTTAAACACTTCTCTGTACCACTCTCTAAAATTAAGCACTAATATATCCACTTCTTGACCAGTTCCAATGTTCTCTATCTTGGACAATGTCTAAGTAAGATGTTTGAAACTCTTTTGCTCTTTGATTAATATAGTAAGATGAGTCGTATCTATGACCTCTGCTTTGCTTACGCTCTTTCTCATAAGCTTGATAGCTTTTGATTAAGTTCCTTAACATACCAGCAAATCTTGACTGCTCATCATAAGGACCATTGTTAATTACAAAGATACAAGTCTTTCTAGCTTTTCTAAATTTATTCTTAATAGACACTGGGTCGTTTAAACGGCTCTTGTACATCGTTGATAATTTTGCCCAGAACTCTTCTTTTATCTGCTTATCGTCTTTCCACTTCAGATTATTTTCTAGGTGTTGTCTTCTCTCACTTGCTTTGTCTTGAGCTGTCATATACGGCATATCTTCTTTCAAAGATAGATGTAAGTATTTAACTACTAATCCGTCTTCATTCACTGCTCTTCTAATACCAGAAATACTCTGCAATCCTTTGATATTACTTCCAAAAGTATATGTGCTGTAAGAGTAAGAACTTCTACCACATATAGTAGCTGTGTAGTCTCTTCCTCCGTGTGCTCCTCTGTGTCTCAACCACTCTTCTCTGTACCACATAGGTTTACCATCTTTAAGAACTAATACCACTTCATCTTTTTTAATATGAATAGTCTCACGCCAATATTCGCTACGACCTCGTAGCTGTGTCCACTCTGCATCTTCTTGAGCAATGATAAATACGATACCCTCTTTTACTATGGTGTCGTTTAAACGGAGCTCATCGTCTTGCAATTTGTTCCAATCTATTCCTAGTTTTGCTCCAAGATTTTTAAATCTTTTTAACTGGTGTCTAGTGTTCCAGTGGCTCAGTTTTAAGTTGTTAATTGTTTTATTCATAATACCTCCTAGCTTGTGTGTTTACCATTTAATATTTAAATCGCCTTGCAATAGTTTTGCTTTGCTTTTTTTAGGCGTTTTTAAAAGAGTGCTTATTTCATCGTGTACTATCTTTGCTGTTTTTTCAGATAACATAACTTCATACTGCTGTCCGTTGTTATCATACCATTCAATAAATACACCCCATTCAAAATTGACTTGTTTCATAATACCTCCTAGTTTGTGTGTTAGCTAATACTATTAAATTCTAAAACAAGTGTCAAGACTTTTCTTTGACCTCGTTTAAACGCTCTCTCCCATTTTCTTCAGCTCTTTATTTATATAGTCTAGCATTATCTCTGCTTGTGTGTTTTCAGTTTCAAAGATAGTATGCTCTTCTCTTTCTTCATCATAATATCTGCCATCATAATCTTTGAACTCTCTATCCATTATTCTTTTGTTGCATCTTAGCGTAGTCTCGCAACTTGATTTAATACCCATTACTATTGTTTTATAATCTGGTATTTCCATATTATTCTCCTCTCGTTTAAACGCTGTCTACAACAGCTTAGTGCCTTCTCCAAATTTATCTTCTACTAACTCATTGATTTTTTTGACTAAATCCCTATCAAATAAATAGCTGTCATAACCATCTATCGATTTTTTAGCTCTACTTCTTATTTTTTTAATAGTATTGTAGTCTCTAAAAAATAGGTCAGCCTCATCCATTAGTTTTATTGTGCTACCTATAACATCACTCATACTATCAAACTCTCCTCCATTAGCGTAAAATCCAATAACATAATATCCTTCCATATCCTTATTAAATCCTCGCTTTTTGTCGTGAGCCCATTGCCAGCTGTCTGGCTCTTTTACCAAGTGAAATCCAGCTGTTAGCTCTCTGTCATAAAAAGGTATAGGTTTTACTTTGTTCTCTTCACCAGTGATAGCATCGTAGTTTGCTAAGTCTGGGCTATAAGCAAATAAATGTTGATTAGCCCAAGGGTGTCCTGAAGGTAAAGCTACATAACCACAGCCCCATCCATTTCTTGTATCATTTTCTTTAATAGTCCAGTAGTAAGTTGTACCATCTGCTTTTGTTTCTTTTATCCATCTTTCTTTCATATTGTCCTCCTTAGAGCTCGTTTAAACGCTCTGTGTTTTATTTTTCTTTGTTCCATCTTCGTTTCTACCAAACATCCAAGCTTTACTAAAATTGTTCAATCTGTCCAGAGTCTCTGGGTCTGTTGGTAAAAAAGACATAAGAAATCTTTTTTGCTCTGCTGTTTGACCCCAAGCATCAGCATTATTTATAACTGGTCGCATTGGGTTATTCTCATCTCTTCCAGCATCTGAGTAAAGCATATTTAAAGCCATCTCTCCATCTTCAGCTGTCATACTCAAAGTTATATCTGTTTTTGTAAGATGACAAAATATAGTTAAAGTTTTCTTTTCGTTTAAGTCTTTGATAGCCTCTCTAGTGCTTTGTGCTCTTCCGTTGTAGTCTTTCAAAGCTTTTGTAAATCTTTTAGTTATTTTCATAATTGCTCCTTTGTGTGTTTTGCAATATGTAAAGAGTTTAAAAATAACTTTTTCAAGTTGTCAAGCAGAAAAATAAAAATATTTTAAAAAAGTTTTCATAGTATAAAAAAGCCCAGATGTCAAGCTTTTTTTATTTCTGTCTAGTTTTACTCCTCTATAAACGCCAGAGAATAGCCCTAGAACGCAATAAAATAAAAAAAAGGTCTTATGGTATGCTTGTTTTTATCTGTCCTCGGAAACCTTGTTAAAATATTCCAGAATTTAGAGCCGTAAATAAAACGCTGTTTAAACGCTCTCAAGTTATCCACATCTTATACACAATTTGTGGAAAACTTCTAGACTCCGTTTAAACGCTCTGAAAAAAAGGGCAAAAAAAAAGGGCTATTTCTAGCCCTCTTTTTTTAGTTGGTCTTGCTTTAGAATGTAAAGCCAGCAACATCTTCTGGCATTACCCAGCCACAAGCTGTGTAAACAGACTTCATATTTTGAAAATCTTTTACGATGCTCTGGCTGGTGTTTTTGCCTCCACCAATTACATAAGTTTTTGATGGGTCAATCTCCACAAGCTCTGTTGGTGTAGAGATGTAAGCTTTGCCTTTAATCTGTCTTACTCTACAAGTCAAGCCGTAAGTTTCAAATAAGCCGTTTAAACGCTCCCTCGTTGTCGGTGTGTTCCAGCCAGCCAGTGTAAAGTATAGCCCCTTCTGAATTTGGTTGAAATTTGCAATCAAATTGCCGTGCAAATATAGGTACATCTCGACAAATCCGTTAGGGTCTTTTATCTCTTCGCCTTTACCATTCGTGCTAATGTATCTTCCTCTTACTTCTGTATTGTTCATTTTCATTGCTTTTCTGTTATAAAAAGCATCTGCTGTTTTTAGTGTTATTTGTCTCATTGTTTCACCTCCTGTGCTGTTTGTAGTTCTTCCTCTAAATCCCAGAGCTTTAGCAAGTCTGGGCTAATTCCAGCCTCTACTTCTAAAGGCTCTCCTATTGCTAAACATCCGTCTATACAAATATCCCTTTGTTCTTCTATTTTCCATTTCAAATTCTCTATATCTACTTTAACAATTCCTCTTCTGATATATTCTAATTTTACTTGTCTTGAATAGGTCATTTTTTCGCCTCCTGTCTTCTAGCTTTCGCTCTGTTTAAACGCTGTTTAATCTTCTTTGCGTGTCTGTTCTCTCTGGCTTGTCTGCCTTGCTCTGCTTGAGCCTCTAAGCCCTTAATCTGTACTAAATTTAAGCCTGTATATTTCATAATACCTCCTTAAGTATGGTTGTTTAATTTAAGCCTAAGACTAGAGACGCCGTTTAAACGACGCCCCCAGTTTCGCCCTTGTGGGCTCTTCAGTTAGGCATTCTCCAATTTTAATTCGTCTTGCATCTCTAACAGCGTATCATCTAAATTTTTGATGCTGTCGTTGTTCTTCTTGACTATGGAAGTAAGAGCAAAAAATCTGTCAATAGTGATAACAGCGTTTCCGTATTTCTTACCTAGTTGAATATGATAATCGCCCTCACCACAGCATAAACATTTTCTGCTGGTCATCTGCTCTATTCTTAAACGATTTGTATTAAATCCGTGGTCGCAGTCGTTTTCTGTGCCGTAACATCTAACCTTTAAATTCCTGTTAGTATCACGGCGTAAGCCCTCCAGATTTACCTCTTGAAGTGGGAACTTTCCGATGGTCTTAATGATGCCGTTTAAACGCCCCTTAAGCTCTTCGCCAGCGTATGTGCTGGTTAGCTTGCCCTCAAGTCCGATAGCTCTAGCCATCTTGTCAAAGTCTCCACCTTTTTTGTGTCCACTTTTATTGTCGTCGATAGCGTGAATTAACTCGTGAGCTAATGTGTCCAGAACATCGACGCTGTTATTCTTACCTGTCGTCGCTATATTCATCTGGATAATA
>Ga0098042_1000670_pt1 | contig 13280 bp, 16 predicted proteins | sample 9_EtaG_FD_75066 | JGI IMG/M metagenome (GOLD analysis project Ga0098042, IMG submission 75066) | Marine viral communities from the Subarctic Pacific Ocean - 9_ETSP_OMZ_AT15188 metaG | ecosystem: Environmental > Aquatic > Marine > Oceanic | place: Pacific Ocean | collected 2015-01-10
AATTTCCAACATCTGGTTTTATTGTAATAGAAAAAGTAAACAGCACAACAGGAATTTATGAAAACGAAGTTATTGAGTACACAGGAAGATCTACACATCAATTAACAGGCTGTACTAGAGGAACAAGTGCACCTTACAGAGGTGTGTCTCCTACATCTACAGTTGCAAGTTCACATAGTAATTTAGCTAAAGTTTTTGGAGCTTATAAAATATCTTTTCTTGAAGAAACAGAAGCACTTGCTGGATATAATGATAGCAATGGTAATCCTGCTCTTACAACAACACAGGTAGGTTTTGGTTTTGAACTTGTTAGTAATGCTAGTAGCACAGAAACAGGAGGCGGTTTTCAGTGTACAATTGGACCGATAAATGATAGGGCTTAATTATGTCAGGAGTTAAAAAATACGATTACAGCACACTAACTACAGCAATAAGAGACTATACAGAAGTAGGTTCTGATGTCTTAACTACAACTGTTGTTGATGGTATTATTATGGCTGCTGAGTTTAGAATTTATCAAGAACTCCCTATGGATTCTCAAAGGTTTGTTCAAGAAGGTACTTTATCTACAGACAATAATACAATTAATAATCCTGCTGGAACTTTATTTATTAGAGGTGTAGAAGTATTTAATTCTACAGCTAACACAGAAGGTAATGGAACTTGGTTAGAGAAAAAAGATCAAACGTATTTATCTGAATATGTAGACAGATTAACAGGACCAGAAGGAGATCTTACAGCACAGGATGTAACAGGTTTTCCCAAATATTATGCAATGTTTGGTGGTGCTGATAATACAACAGACACTTCATCAGGAGGTTTCTATATAGCTCCTACACCTGATGCAGCATATAAATTTAGAATTTATTACAACAAAATGCCAAATGGTCTTGGATCTGGCACTGGTTTTAATAATAACACATATTTAAGTACATACTTCCCACAAGGCCTTTTATACGCATGTCTTGTAGAAGCTTTTGGATATTTAAAAGGTCCAATGGATATGTTGACTTATTATGAAAATAGATATAAAAATGCAATACAACAGTTTGCAGGAATGCAACTAGGAAGACGAAGACGAGACGATTACACTGACGGAACAGTTAGAATACCAGTCAAGTCACCGTCTCCGTAAATGAGGAGAAAAAATTATGACAATAACATCGGCAATATGTAATTCTTTTAAAGTAGAAATTTTACAAGGCGGCCATAACTTTAATGATTCAAGCGGTGCTCCTACAGGTAATGCATTCAAATTAGCTTTATTCTCAAGTGATTCAGCAACTTTAAATAAATCAACAACTCAATACACAGCACCTGCATCTGCTAATGCAGTTCCAACTAACACACTTGAAGTTAGTCAAAGTCAAACTGATGGTGGCGCATCAAACACTGGTTATACTGCAGGTGGAACAGCACTAACAGCATCAGCTGATCCAGTTTTATCTGGTGACACGGCATGTGTTAAATTTAATGATGTTAGTTTTACTTCAGCTACTTTTACAGCAAGAGGTTGTATGATTTATAATACAACAGCAGTTACAGGATTTACTACAAACAGAGCTGTATGTGTTGTTAATTTTGGTGCAGACAAAACTGTAACTAGTGGAACATTCACAGTTCAATTCCCAGCTCAAACAGCAGGAAACGCAATCGTTCAAATAGCATAGGAGTAAAAAATGGCTGACGTTACACTCACAGTAACGGGTCTTTCTTCTACTTCATCTTTAGGAGACCTGTCATACACAGGCGCTACTTCAGGATATGGTCGGTATAGTTGGGGACAAGCTGGTTGGAATGATTCTACTTTAATTGAACAAGGTTGGGGTAGAGAATTTTGGGGTTATCAATCTTGGGGTGATACACCAATTGTTACACTTACAGGATTATCAGCAACAGCTTCAGTAAATCTTCCATCAGAAAACATACAAGTTAAACCTGGTTGGGGTACACTTGACTGGGGTGAAAATGGTTGGGGCACTGTTGAGTCTGCAGTATTTAATTTAACAGGTCTTTCTGCAACTACTAGTGTTGGAATTCTTACAGCAGAAGATGTTGTAGGTCTACCTGCTCTATCAACTACAAGTGCAGTAGGAAGTTTAACTTCATTTTCTAATCACACACTTACGTTACCTGCATTAAGTTTAACGTCAAGTCCAGGATTATTATCTGTAGACGATCACTCAATTGGTTTATCTGGTTTATCAGCTACAAGTGCAGTAGGAAGCATATCTCCTGCAGACGTAATGGGTATAACTGCTCCATCTGCTGCTCAAACAAATGTTGGTAATATTACAATTTCTTCTAACCCTGTTATAGCTGTAACAGGTGTTTCTGCAACAACTGCTGTAGGTTCTTTAACCATAGATAATATAACTCCAGCATTATTAGCAGGTCAGTCAGCTTCAACAGCTGTAGGAACTTTAACTACAGTTCAAGTAACTAATGCTAGTTTAGTGGGTCTAGGACAAGTAGTCACTTCTACAGTTGGAGAATTAATAGCTTTAGGATATCAAGATATTAATATTGTAGGAAATACAAGTTATAATGATGTTGACGTGGTAGGAAATACATCGTATACAGACGTAACTCACGTAGTTTAGGAGAAAAAAAATTATGGCTTCAACATATTCAGATCTTGGGATCGAACTAATGGCTACCGGTGAAAATGCCGGTACATGGGGAACAAAGACTAATACAAATTTAACTCTTATAGAGCAGCTTACAGGTGGATATGTTTCTCAAGCTGTGACTGATTCAGGAACACCAACAGCTTTAGCAATTGATAATGGTGCGCTAACAGGTGTAGCACAAAATAGAGTTATAGAACTTACGGGATCAATATCTGGTAGCAGAGTTGTCACTTTCCCAGTTAACACAGAAAATTTTTATTTTATTAAAAATAGTACATCGGGTTCACAAACAGTTCAATTAAAAGCTGCATCGGGTTCAGGTGCCACGGTAACTTTTGCAACAGGTAATAAAGGTTGGAAAGCTATTTATTTAGATGGTGTTGCAACTAACACAGGTGTCTATGAAATTGAAATAGATACTGTAGCAACTCCAGCAGGATCAAATACACAAGTACAATTTAATGATTCAGGAGCTTTTGGTGCAGATGCAAATTTGGTTTGGAATTCATCAACAGGTTTAAACATAGGTTCTCAAAAAGAACTAAGACTACAAGATACTACGGGTGGAGAGTATGTAGGTCTAAAATCGGCTGGCACAGCGACTTCTTACACAATGACGCTTCCAGCAGCTGTAGGCTCTGCTTCTCAAGCTTTAGTAACAACAGATGGCTCAGGAACTTTAGGGTTTACATCAACATCTACTTTTGGTATAACAACAGGAAAAGCGATTGCAATGGCAATCGTATTTGGATAAAAGGATTAAATTATGGCAAACCCAAATATAGTAAATGTAACATCAATCCTAGGTGGAAACTTAGGTTTTAATTTATCTAACACTCTAACTGCAACTTTATTAACAGTTGATGCAGAAAAATTATTAAAAATTAATAGAATTACAGTAGCAAACGTTGATGGATCAGCAGCAGCAGATGTAGATTTATTTGTTGACGGCTTAACAACTGCTGGAGCATCTGGTATTTCTGCAACAGGAGCAGACGCAACGGTCTATTTAGCAAAAACAGTTTCAGTACCAGCTGATGCAACGTTAGTATTGGTTGATACACCTATCTATCTTATGGAAGGTGATATATTAAAAGGTGGAGCTAGTGCTTCTGGAGATTTAGATTTATTCATATCTTATGAAGTTATAGACGACGCATAGGAGGTTTAAATTATGGCTGGCAATGGCGGAATAATTGGACCTGATATTGTAATCTCTAATTCTATAGCATCACCCTCACCAGTAAAAAATTTTACAAGTACAGGGACGTACTCATCACCCTCAACTGTATTTGCTATTGACTATTTAGTCGTAGCAGGTGGTGGAGGAGGTGGAGCTATCGCAGGTGGTGGCGGAGGTGCTGGCGGTCTTGTGCAAGGAACTAATCAAACTATTTGTGCCTCTTCTAATTTTACTGTTACTGTTGGAAGTGGTGGTAATGGAAGAGTTCAATTTAATGGAAATGGTGCAGGCGGTGATGATAGTTCAATATCTACTCCTAGTACAACAATAGCTAGCGCTACTGGAGGTGGTGGTGGCGGAACAGGTGGAAACGTGCCATACAATTGGTTAAGAGCTACGGGTGGTGATGGTGGTTCAGGTGCTGGAGCAGCATTTAATGGACCTTCTTCTAGTGGACCACAACCTGCCTCAGGTGGTGGATTAGGTGGAGATGGAACTCCTGGTCAAGGTAATGATGGTGGAGATGGTGGTGGAGAACCTACTCAACATGGCGGTGGTGGCGGTGGAGCCAACGCAGCAGGCGCAGATGGTGCCCCAGGTGGTGGCGGTGCAGGTGGAGCAGGTTTAACTTTAAACACATCTGGATCTTGTGTTCACTATTCAGCAGGTGGTGGCGGAGGTGGTGGCGGAGCCGCAGGCGGTCCTACAGCCACAGCAGGTCAACCTACACCAAGTTCATCAAACGCAAGTAATGCAACTGCTAATTCTGGAAGTGGAGCTGGAGCGGGATCATTTGGTCCTAACACACCTAGTCCAGCTAATGGTGGTGGTAATGGTGGATCTGGAAGAGTTGTAATTGTAGAAAAAACAGTTTTAATAGCCTCAGGAGTATTTTCATTACAAGAACAATACGAGAGAAGAGTTAATGGACAATGGGGTACGTAATAATTTGATTTTAAAAAATTTTTTATGTATAAGAGATTAGGAGAAAAATTATGGCACATTTTGCAGAATTAGATAAAGATAACAAAGTTGTTAGAGTATTAGTTTTTGATAATAAAGATGTTGATAATAACGGTGGTGATCAATCTGAACAAGCTGCAGAGCATATAAAATCCATGATTCCTTTATCAGCAACAGGAATTAAATGGATACAAACTTCTTATAATAATAATTTTAGAAAACAGTATGCAGGAAGAGGTTTTACCTACGATCCTGAAGATGATGTTTTTATAGCACCACAGCCATTTCCTTCATGGAGTTTAAATGAAACTACACATGATTGGGATGCACCAGTTCCATACCCTTCAGTAGAGGAGCATGATGGAATAGAGCTTGGTTGTTATTGGGATGAATCTGGTCAAGTGTGGATGGCTAGAGATAATGATAATAACGAATACACTTGGGATCATTCAAATTCAGTTTGGATCCCTAGTTAAAAGGATTAAATTGAATGGGGACAACACGAAACTTAAATGGCGGCGTAATAGGAGTAAAGAACCAATCCTCTAGAGGATTAAATGGTGTAACTTCTGTACTATCTACAACACCAACTTATATTACAAATAGTGGAACTAGAGTAGTAGAAGCACTAGTTGTTGCTGGAGGTGGATCTGGTGCTGGAGGTAATGGTCCAGAAGGTGGTGGCGGTGGTGGAGCTGGAGGTTTTAGAACAGCAAGTTGTATTTCTGTTTGTGGTGGTACAACTTATCCTATAACAGTTGGTGCTGGAGGAGCAGGAGGTTCTGGTGGCGATAGAGGAGATGATTCAGTTTTAGCTATTCCATCAAATCCAATAACATCTACAGGTGGAGGTGGAGGAAGAAAAGGAGCTTCTTGTTCTGCTATGCCTGGTGGATCTGGAGGTGGTGGAGGTTCAGCAAGTAATGGTGATGCAAAAGGTTGTGGTAATACACCCCCTACAAATCCCCCACAAGGTAATGACGGTGGAGCAGGTGGTAGGCCTGGTGGTAGTGGAGTTTACGCTTCAGGTGGCGGTGGTGGAGCAGGAGCTGTAGGAACTAATTTTGCACCAGGACAATCAGGACCTGGAGGAGCAGGAACAGCAAATTCTATTACAGGTTCATCTGTAACATACGCTGGTGGTGGAGGCGGTGGTGGAGCTTGTACTGGTGGCGGAGCTAATGATGCTGCACCTGGATCTGGTGGACCTGGTGGTGGTGGTAATGGTGGTGATGGTGGTGCGGGTTCTGCAGGTCAAGCAAATACTGGCGGAGGCGGAGGAGGTTCTGGTGGACTTTCTAGCGGAGCTAACGGTGGCTCAGGAATAGTAGTAGTAAAAGAATTAACAAGAGCAAGTGGTGTATGGAGTTTATGTTCTGTAAGATCAGCACTTTTAAATGATACTTGGGCAAACACTAACGCTACAGCTGTTGGCGCAGATATATTATTAATAGCTGGCGGTGGTGGTGGCGGTGGTCCAACAAATTTTGATGTAGGTTTTGGTGGTGGCGGAGCTGGTGGATTAGTATTTCACCCAGGAAGTTTAGCTTTATCAACAGGAACTAATACAATTACAATTGGTGGTGGTGGAGCTGCTAGAACTACTGGAGAAGATTCAAGTATAAATTTTTTAATTGCTAAAGGTGGTGGAAAAGGTGCAGGTTGTTCTGGTTTAGATGGTGGATCTGGTGGTGGAGGAAATAGAGCAACTGGATCAGCAGGAAATGCTATTCAACCTGCTCAACCTGGATATAGTGCTTTTTATGGTTTTGGAAATAATGGAGGCCCAGGAAATAACCCTGGAACAGTAGCTGCCGGTGGAGGTGGTGGTTCTGGTGGTGCTGGTGCTTCTTCTGACCCAAGTAATAATGGCGGAAATGGTGGAGTAGGTAAAAACATGGCACCATCTTTCCCAGGAGTTCCTTTACCTAATGGTGGAGCTTTTGCTGGTGGCGGCGGAGGTGGAGCTAGAAACTCACCATCACCAAACCCAGGTAATGGACAAGCTGGTGGTGGAGACGGTGCTGACCCAAGTACTAATGCAGGTAATGGAACTGCTAATACTGGAAGCGGTGGCGGTGGTGGATGTTTTGATCCTCCTACTGCAGGTTCAGGTGGTTCAGGTTTTGCTGCAATTAGAGTTACTAACGCACCTCCATCTATGGCTGTAACACCATGTGCAAACTCAATTGTTACTTGTGGTAGCACTAAAACAGCTAAGTTTACTGTAACAGGAACTTTAACTCTTTAATTATTTTAATAATAGTATATAGTTAATTCATAAAGATATATGAATTTAAAAAACTATTACTGGTATTTTACCTCTGCATTATCTCCTAGATTTTGTGATGAGTTAATTAAATATGCATCTTCAATTAAAGATCAAATGGCTTTAACAGGAGGAGCGCAATCAAAAGACAAATTAACAAAACAAGATGTTAAAAATTTAAAAGATAAAAGAGACTCTAATATAGTCTGGTTAAATGAAAGATGGATTTATAAAGAAATACAACCATATGTTCATCAAGCAAATCAAAACGCTGGTTGGAATTTTCAATGGGATTTTAGTGAGTCTTGTCAATTTACAAAGTATAGTAAAAATCAATATTATGGTTGGCACTGTGATAGTTGGAAAGGTTCATACAATAATCCACAAGATCAAAATTTAAATGGTAAAATAAGAAAACTATCGGTGACTTGTTCTTTATCAGATCCAAAAGACTACACAGGTGGTGAGTTAGAATTTGATTTTAGAGATGCAGATCCTGATAAAAAAAGAGATGTTAGAAAATGCACTGAAATATTACCAAAAGGTTCTATAGTTGTATTTCCATCTGATGTATGGCATAGAGTATGTCCAGTTAAAAAAGGAACAAGATATAGTTTAGTCATGTGGAATTTAGGATGGCCATTTAAATAATTATGAAAAAAGAATATCCAAAAGAACTAGCTAGAGAAGAATTTTTTCAATGTCCTATATGGTTTGCAGATCAACCAGAATTTGTAGATTCGTTAAACAAAGCATCAGATTCATATATTAAACAATCCAAATTAAATCTTGAACCACATATAAAAGATAGAAACAAAAAGTATGGTAATAAAGGAGACATGGGACAAGTTTTTCATTCTACTACTTTAATAGGTGATCCTTTGTTTAAAAAGTTAGAAGATTATATTGGTGCTACTGCACATAATTTATTAGATGAAATGGGTTTTGATTTATCAGGACATAGTTTATTTGTAACAGAACTTTGGGTACAAGAGTTTTGTAAAAAAGGTGGTGGTCATCATACTTTACATACACATTGGAATGGTCACATCTCAGGTTTTTATTTTTTAAAAGCTAGTGAAAAAACCTCTGCACCTATATTTGAAGACCCAAGACCAGGTAATCTTATGAATCTTTTACCAGAAAAAGATAAAACAAAAGTAACTAAAGCCTCATCTCAAATTCATTATCCGGTAAAACCAGGCCGTATGATGTTTTTTCCATCTTACATGCCACATCAATATTCAGTTGATTTAGGTTATGAGCCTTTTAGATTTATACACTGGAACATACAAGCAATACCAAAAGGAGTTTTAAATGTCGTTCAAAAAAAATAAATATAGTGTTTTAAAAAATGCAATATCTAAAGAGTTAGCAGATTTTATATATAAGTATTTTTTAAAAAAAAGAGACGTAGCTAAAGTATTATTTGATTCAAAATATATTTCTCCATTTACAGAATATTGGGGTATTTGGAATGATTCTCAAGTTTCTAATACTTACTCTCACTACAGTGACACAGCTATGGAAACATTATTACAAGAAGTAAAACCTGTTATGGAAAAACATACAGGATTAAATTTAAGTGAAACTTATTCTTATGCAAGAATATATAAAAATGGAGATATACTTTCTAGACACAAAGATAGATATTCTTGTGAAATATCAACTACATTAAATTTAGGTGGTGAACCATGGCCGATCTATCTTGACCCAACAGGAAAAGAAGGTCGAGCGGGTGTTAAAGTAGATTTAAAACCAGGTGACATGTTAATATATTCTGGTTGTGATTTAGAACATTGGAGAGAACCTTTTACAGGAAAAAACTGTGGTCAAGTATTTTTACATTATAATAAAAAAAATTCTAAATTAGCAAAACAAAACGAATTTGATGGTAGACCTATGATAGGTTTACCAGGATGGTTTAAGGGTGCTAAGTTGACAAAAATTAAAAAATAGTCTATACATTAGGCTTGCAGGGGGATGATCCACCACAGATTCCCTCTGCTTAAAATCTATTGAAATCACCTATAATCTGATATAACACCTAATAAACAGGTTTTTATATGTTACAAAAATTAGGCTTTGCTCCAGGATTTAATAAACAAGTCACAGAGACCGGTGCTGAAGGGCAGTGGTTTGATGGTGATAATGTACGTTTTAGATACGGTACACCTGAAAAAATAGGGGGCTGGCAACAATTAGGTGAAACAAAATTAACAGGTGCAGCAAGAGCCATTCATCATTGGGACGATAATGCTGGTATTAAATATGCAGCAATAGGCACTAATAGAATCTTATATGTATACTCTGGAGGTATATATTATGATATACATCCTATAAGAACTACTTTAACAGGTGCAACTTTTACAAGTACATCTTCATCAAAAACAGTCACAGTAACATGTACCGGGACTCATGGATTAATTGAAGATGATATTGTTATGTTTGATTCAGTAAGCGGTGTTACTGCTGTAGGATCTACTTATACTGACGCTACATTTGAAGATATAAAATACATGGTTACATCAGTTCCTACTGTAACAACTTTTACAATTACAATGGAAAGCACAGAAACCGGCACACCTTTATCCGGTAGTGGATCTGCTTCTATTTTATGCTATCAACACGTAGGGCCATCACAACAATTAGGTGGATTTGGATGGGGTGCTGGTTTATTTGGTGGTACTTCTTTAGGTGCTGCAACTACAACTTTGGCTTCTACTATTAATGACACTGTAACCGATATACCATTAACTAACTCAGCAGCTTTTCCTTCTGCTGGTGAAATAAGAATTGGTACAGAAGATATAAGTTTTACAAATAATAATACTACAACAAATACTTTAAGTGGTGGTGCAAGAGAAGTCAACGGCACTACTAAAGCAGGACATAGTAGTGGTGCTACAGTTACAGATATTTCTGGTTTTGCTGGTTGGGGAGATCCAGCTTCCTCTGACTTTACAATTGACCCTGGTCTATGGGTTCTTGATAACTATGGTACAAAATTAATTGCACTTATATACAATGGTAAATGCTTTGAATGGGACGCTTCTGCGCCAGGAGCTGTTAACACACGTGCAACTGTTTTAGCAAATGCACCTACAGCATCACGTCATGTATTGGTATCTACACCGGATAGACACTTAGTATTTTTTGGTACAGAAACAACTGTAGGCTCATCTACTACACAAGACGATATGTTTATACGTTTCTCAGACCAAGAAAATATTGATGGTACAGATGCTTACACAGTAAAAGCAGAAAACAATTCTGGTACACAAAGATTAGCTGATGGTTCTAAAATTATGGGCGCCATTAAAGGTAGAGATGCAATTTATGTATGGACCGACACTGCACTATTTTTAATGAAGTTTGTAGGCGGAGATTTTGTATTTGCTTTTGAACAAGTAGGTACTAACTGTGGATTGTTTGGTAAAAATGCGTGTATTGAAGTTGATGGTACAGCTTATTGGATGTCTGAAAATGGTTTCTTTACATACGATGGTCAATTAAAATCAATGCCGTGTCTTGTAGAAGACCATGTCTATGATGATATAAATGCTACATCTAGAGATCTTATTAATGCAGGTTTAAATAATTTGTTTGGTGAAGTGAATTGGTTTTATTGTACATCTGCTTCAAATCAAATTGATAGGGTAGTTACTTATAACTATCTTGACTCATCACCTAAACGTCCTATATGGACAACCGGTACTTTACCTAGAGCAGCGTGGCAAGATTCTGCGGTATTTGATAAGCCACATGCAACTTACTACAGACTAGCAGACAATGCGTCATCAGATGTTGTTGGTAATACAGACGGAAGTACGATATACTATCAACAGGAAACAGGGACCGATCAAATTAATGCTGGTGGTGTAACAACTGCTGTAATAGGAACGATTACATCAGGGGATTTTGACATCACACAGAGACGAAGTTCAACAGGACAAACAGTAGGAATGCCAGACCTTAGAGGAGACGGCGAATACATTATGAGAATTAGTAGATTTATACCAGATTTTATTTCACAGACAGGAAACACTGCAGTAAAATTTAAAACAAGACTATATCCAAACAGTGCTGAAACAACTACTTCGTTTACATGTGACTCTACAACAACTAAAAAAGATGTAAGAGTAAGAGCTAGACAGATTGCATTAGAAGTTGCTAACACAAGTACAAGTGAAGATTGGAAACTAGGAACATTTAGATTAGATATACATCCAGGAGGAAGAAGGTAATGGCTACTGACCAAGAGATACGAGACGCAGGTTTTAAATATATTCCTCAACAAAAGTATTTACAAAACCCTTTTGAAATACCCACTGCACCAGCACCGGTAACGAATCAAGGTATTGTAAATACAAATGCTTTTGCTGGTGGTAATAATAATGATGGTTTTAGTGTTTATAATGCAGACCCCAATACAATAACAAACATGAATCCTAACAGGTATGCTTTGCAAGATGCAAGATACGATAATGAGTTATCTTATGTAGGTTCACCTATTACTGGTTACACAACAGATACTGCAGCAATGAAAAGTATGGAAATGAATCCAGGTTACTATGGCATAGATACTATAGGTGATAGATTTGAACTTGATGAAAAAGGTCAACTTGTTATGGACAGTGAGGGTAATTATATACAAAAAAATCAACCATCAAAAGCAGCAGAACTTTTATCAAAAGGAATAAATCTTATACCAGGAATGGGTCTTTTAAAAACAGGGACTGCATTTGTAGGAGATTTTGCAAATCAATTTTTACCTGTAAACAGAAGAGCAATAATGGAAAATCAATTAGGAGCTCAAGGTGTTATGGTAAATGATATTGGTCAAATTGTGGTAGCACCAGGCGGTAGTTATAATACACCAGAAGGAATTATGGCTGGATATAATGCTAATAAAATGACTGATGAAACTTTTACTAATAGACAAGACGTAATGAGAGAAACATTAAAAGATAAATATGGTTTAACTGATACACAAGTGGATGGTATAATTTCTGGCTCGTTATCAAAGGAAGAAATGGACGAAGTTAATGAAAAAGCGTATAATAAAATAACAGGTAGAACCAGTGATATAGTTACTAATCTAAGAAATATAGAAATAGCTAGAAATAATTTTGGTAATATTACCGATACAACAAATACAATTTTTGATATTAAAACAGATACTAAAAATCAAAAAAGTGGTGACAGCGATGGCACATATATTGGTGGAGGAGCGTCTCTTACAGATGCCGGTGGCACATATGATGGAGGAATGCATAGTGCTGAAGGTGGATTGGAAAATACTGGTAGCAGTGGTAGTAGTGGTATTGGTGGAGCTAATGAAGGAAATCCTGGTGCGAATCAAAGTGAGCAAGGATATGGTCCACATTTTGCATACGGAGGACTAGCAAGTATTTTATAATGGCAAAAATTGTACAATCATTAACTAGAGCTGAACCAGAATACAATCAAACTAATCTACAATCTTTGATTAGGGATCTGGATGCAGTAATTACAAAATTAAATACTTCTTTTCAACAAGAAGTAAAACAGGAGATAGAAGCTAAAAGTTTCTTCTTAGAATAATGGCAGTAGTAAACCAATATAAATTTGTCGGTAAAGATAATGACACCTCAGGAGGTGCACTAACTGTTTTTGCAACAGGTAAACCAGGAGTTAATGAAACTATAATTATTAAATCAATATTAGTTACATCTGCTGGCACACCAAGTGTAACTGTTACAAATAATAGTATTACAGCAATTAAATCTAAAGCTTTAACAGCTAATGAAACTACAGAACTTTTAACTCAACCTTTAATAGTAGAAGGTGGGTCAGCTTTTACCATACAATCAAGCACTACAGATTCATTTGATTTTGCAGTTAGCTTTTTAAACATATTAAAGGAGAAAATAGACTAATGAAAACAACAATAATTGATGGACAAGAAATACCTGTTTTAGATGCAACTAGTGTTGAGACTACATATAGACATTTAGAAACAGGAGAGGTTTTTAAGGAAAGAAAAGACTGGGAAGCTAAGGGTTTTAAAGAAGAAGAGATGGCACAAGACGTAAAAGTTATAATGCCAGCTCTTGATTTGTTCTCGAAAACCAAGTAAACATAGGAATTAAGGTAAAATTATGGCAATATCTAGAATGCAAGAACCCCAACAAATACAATCAGGAATAGGTTCCTTACAAGATCCTAGACAAGGTTATTTCTTAGGTAA
>Ga0098042_1000672_pt1 | contig 13270 bp, 9 predicted proteins | sample 9_EtaG_FD_75066 | JGI IMG/M metagenome (GOLD analysis project Ga0098042, IMG submission 75066) | Marine viral communities from the Subarctic Pacific Ocean - 9_ETSP_OMZ_AT15188 metaG | ecosystem: Environmental > Aquatic > Marine > Oceanic | place: Pacific Ocean | collected 2015-01-10
CATTAGCAGCACCAGATATTATTTCGCTTACACCTGTAACAGGATCAGTTTGTATCTGTCTTCCTTCAGGTCCATTTATTTTTATAAAAGTACCTTGTGCAGCTTTAACGTCATCAAGAGATGATTCATCCTGTGTCTGTGCGGTTATTGTTTTTGTAGGATCGCCTGTTACACCTGTTAATTTAGCTGTCTCTGTTTTTACATCTCCTACAGCAGTTTGTGCAGTCATAGAACCTGCAGGTGTAGTTGTTTTAGTTACTGGGTCTGCCTGTAATACTTGACCTACTTGTGCAGGAGTAGTTACAATAGGAGCTACAGGTATAGCTTGACCTGCAGTAGACTCTACAACACTACCTGCTATTTGCTCTGGCTGCATCGTAGCTACAGGTGTTGCTGCTACATTTCCTGCCTGATTAAGATAAGCATTTAGTAGCATGTTTTGTTGTCCTGCCACTAGAGCATCTGCCATTTCCGACGTTGGCTGACCTACAGTGGTTGTACCTATAGTTACAGGCGCTGCTCCGCTATACTGTAAACCTCCCACGCCCCCTCCTGGCGCATACCCTCTAACTGCACCACCTTTATTATACTGACCTAACATATCAAGCAATTTGTTATTTTCACCCTCTGGCATCCCTGCTTTTAGTTGAGCTATTCCCGCTCCTCCAGACTGAGCAGCATCCTGAGAAGCTTGAGCAGAATCTTGCTGAGGAACTTGAGGGGTTTGTATTGGTGTAGTTTGATCAGTTACCTCAACATATCCAGGTGGTATATACTGTTGAGGTACTCCTCCTATAAAGGTGATGTACATTGACATACCTTGAGCGTTACGAAATAAACGTGTTTCAATCTGACCTGGCGCAGTGCCACCCTGCTGTATTTTTTCGTACATAGTCTGAGGTTGATAATAAGCTTGTTGTGCATCTGCCCTGTCTACAAACTGTCCTACTTGATTTGTAAATAAGTTTTGATAACCTGGCACATTCATAGCCTGAGTACCTGAAGTAGGTGTTATATTTGCTGGACCTGCTGCAGGTACAAACTCTCTGTAAGAATCTGGTACATTAGCAGCAGGAGTAACATACCCACCTACAGGGGGTGTTACATCAGCATAACCTGGCATTATACCAGCACCTGACGTGGTAGAAAAGTTAGTTCCCTCTTTTAGTGGTGGCTTCTTCTTTTTATCAAATTGAGACATAGCCCATTGTAAAGAGTTTTGTAATATAGGTTTACCACCACGAAAACCTTGAGATCTTAATTCTGTTTCTTCATAAGTTTCACCTAGCTTTGAATCATAGTTAGAAAGGTTTTCTAGGTTTGCAATCGTAGGTACGTTATTCTGTTGTACATGGTTATTTATAAGTTCCTGATTAGCAATATTATCATTAACCATAAATTTATATTCAAAGCCGTCTGGATTATCTTCTGTTATTGTAGAGGGGTCAATTTTACCTGCGTACTTTTCTAGGTTTTCTGGAGTGCTCTCTAAGTATCCAAATTCATTAACAGCAGTTTGCACAGCAGAATGATGTGCAGCTAATCCTTCATCTTTAGGAGCCTGTGTTAAACTTTGATTATTATAAAATGTAGCGGATTGACCTTGGAGATAACCAAAATCACGTAAGAAAGTACCTGCAGGGTCCATTCCAAACTCATCAAATGTGGTATTTGGATCAATGCCTACCGCTATTTTTGCAGCATTCATTACATCCTCTGATACACCCGTAGTCTGAGCAGCATAAACAGTATCTGCAAGAGCTATAACGTCAGCTTCTGTATACTCTACACCATTATTTGTCATCGTCATGTTTTGTTCCTTACTTACCCATTGTCATCCATACCGCACCTGCAATAAATGTCAGGACTCCAACGGTAGCTAATTTTACTACAGTAGACCATATTGATCTACGTGTATCTCTCCATGCTTCTATCAAGTTACGCATTTCTAGTATATCTTTTTGTGCATCGTCATCAAGCAGACCAATAGAACGTAGTGCCTCTTTAGCACCTCGCCTAGCTGCGTTGTCCAACATCTCTTCTAATTCTTCTGGGGTTAGCTTAATGTCACTCATAGTTAAACTTATAAATCCTTATTTGTCAAGGTTTTGTAGGCCAATCAGAGTCTTCTAAGTTAGGCCAGTTTTCATGCGTTGGCAAATCCCGTAAAGACTGTCTATAGGTTTTCATTTCATCAGTCATGGTTACGTCTGTTAGACCATAGATGTCTGTATCTGATAACAATCCGTTTCTAATACCTCTTTGAGTAATTGCATGATCAGAGTCATAAGTAGCTATTTCTTCTGTTGTCCTATCAACAATAGTCCAATCTACAGTCCATGTACCATCTACTAAAGAAGGTTCTGTATCTTGAATAATCTTTTTAGTTCTTATATCGTGACTAGGTTCTGCTACGTAGTTTACAGGATAAACTCCATAACTTTCAGCTAACTCATCACTAATATTTAAAGGGAAAGAAGTATCTGGATTTTCTGCTTTTAAACTAGCTTTACTATAGGGATACTTTTCTATTTTACCATCTTTTATTTTTACACATAAAACCATTATTTTTTCCTTTAAGAATCGTATTCTTTAACTACGTTAGGGTTTCCTGATATTGCAGACATATCGGCTGACGTGCCATGAGTAGCAGGATTAAAAGTGTCACCATTAGAATAACTAGCACTGTTAAAATTATAAGTACCAGCACCACTAATACTAACACTAGCATTACTATCTATTGAAAAAGTGCCGCCACTGTTATTAATAGTAAAAGTACCTGTTACTGAACCATCTCTAGGATATTTAATGTAACCTTGTTGCATACATATATAAATATGCCCGTCTGCTTTTGGGTCAACTTGAATCATTCCTGCTCTTGTATCTGAATTTTGAATCCTAAAATTCCTAGTCCATTGATGTGTTCCTGAATTATTATAATGAATTACAGTTGTCATCCAATGACCACTAGTATTTTCAGTGGTAAAGGAATGAAAATAATGCTCATCTGTAGCACTACCACTGGGACTACGATCAGCAGCAGCACCGCCAGAAATTTGACCAAATCTATTTACGTAAGAAGAGTTTTTAGTATAAGACTTAAAAAAATTATTGGTAGTAAAGTTAGAGCCATAAACACCAAATTTTAAAGAAGAATCACTGGTTAGTATGTGTAGAGCCTGAGTCTGATTTTGACCACACATTAATGGCCTCATACTTTCATCGCTTAACCATTTAGATTTATTAAAATGCTCACCTGCTCCATTTAGATACCCTGCAATGGTACGGCCTTTAGATGCACCCACCCAATAACAACCTTGATTATTATTTTGTTGAGCACCACCTATACAAAGACCTCTTGCATAAGCACTAGAAGATCCTTGACTTTGTATTTCTCTAGCTTCCCCTTCTGTGTAACTACTATTACCAGGAGTAAATTGCATAATAGCAACTTTGTTAGTGTGGACTAACCCTCCGATTACCCATAAATCATCTTGATCGTCAATACCTAAAAACCTTGCTTCGTGTGTTACAATGTTTCTAAATCCAGGGCTACTATAGCTAGGATGTCTTATACCTCTACTATAATTTGTTGAGCCATCTGAAGTATCTATACACGCTAAATGAAAACCACTAGTAGTATCTTTAGTTAAAACATGTAACCTGTCTTGAGAGTCTATTACTAAACCATGAGCAGACTCACTACTGCTCGTTCCATAACTATGCCCTACATCCCATAAAAGATTTCCATCAGAATCATGTGCAGCTAGTCCATTAGCACCAGAACTACTGCTTGTAATATCCCATAAAGAATACACATTATAGTTACTGTCTACAGCCACATTTGTGCATTTTTCTGCATCTCCCCAAATGCCAGATGACCCTGATAAATTTACATAAAATAAACTACCTGGACCTCCTCCACCTGCACCACCTGCAGCAGCAGCAATAATTGTGCTGTTATAACTCATCCTACTGCATCTCCTGCACGAAAACCATACCAGTTGCTGCCACCATCATGTGAAATAAAAGCAAAAACATCAGTCTCTCCTGAAGCAGGTGCATCTGGTGCGCTACCTCCAGGCCAATCTACTGTGTTAGGCCACGTTAAACTGTGTGTGCCTCCTGCAGTAACCTTTAACACAAAGCCATGAACGTCATTAGTTGTTAATTGAATATTACCATAATTAAATACAAACGTAGTGTTTTGATTTGTGGTTAATGTAAAAAAGTTTCCTGTAGCTAAATCTAAAGTTACAGATGAACCTGCAGATAATGCAACCACAGTCTCTAAGTAAACTTTAGCTTGGACTTCTTCACTAAGTTTTATATTACCATTAGCATCAGCACTAACAGCTTTACTTGCTGCACTTGTACCTAACGTAGCAATATCTACATAGTTAAGTTCTGCTGCAGTTGCTGTTACACCGTCTAAAATATTTAATTGAGCAGCAGTTGAAGTAACACCATCGAGTATGTTAAGCTCCGCTGCAGTAGAGGTAACACCGTCAAGTATGTTAAGTTCTGCTGCAGTAGAGGTAACACCGTCAAGTATGTTAAGTTCTGCTGCAGTTGAAGTAATTGCTACTCCACCTATTTGTAATGCAGTACTAGCATTAATTGTTGGTGCAGCTAAAGTTCCAGTAAATGTTGGTCCTGCAATAGCAGCTTTTGTATCTATCTGAGTTTGTATCGCAGATGTTACACCGTCTACGTGATTTAGTTCAGCAGTTGTAGCTGTTACTCCATCTAATATATTTAACTCTGCTGTAGTGGATGTTACACCATCTAGTATGTTAAGTTCTGTTGCTGTAGCAGTAACGCCATCTAGTATATTTAACTCTGCTGCTGTAGAAGTTACGCCATCTAGAATGTTAAGTTCTGCTGCAGTTGCTGTTACACCATCAAGTATATTTAACTCTGCTGCAGTTGAAGTGACAGCAGTTCCGTTAATAGATAAACCATCTGCTTCTAGTGTACCATCAATATCAGCATCACCTGATATGTCTAACGTAGCAGCATCTAACTCTCCTGTAAGAGTTACATTTCTAAAGCTAGAAACGTCTTTATTGCTATCCGCAACTACAGCTTTTGAAGCTGTTATAGTTCCTGCAGTAACACCGTCTAATACATCAAGCTCAGTGTCACTAACACCTGTTGAAATATAGTCGGCTAAGTCTCTTGCTCTAGTCATCTATCCTATCCCTTTTCTTCCTCTGCTAGTTTTGCAGAGAGTAAATTTATAAACGCATCTCTTCCAACTCTTAGTTGGTCTATATTAAATTGTGCTGTATTTAATTTTCTACCTAAGTCAGCAATATGGTTTACCATTGTTTGCTGTTCTGGAGTCATATCCTCTACGATATACTCTTTGTCGTTGATAGTAATTGGGGTCTTTTTATCTTTTCCCATTGTACCATTCTCCTTTATGTTATGGTTTTATTTTATCCTACTCATATATCTAATTTATTAGGTGTTACACTTGGTGAACTTGTAGACCAATTAGATTGACTTGATTTACTAACTGTCCTACTTTCTGGTGATGTGGTAGCAGAGTAGAAGTCTTTATCTTCAGCGTCTACATCTGCAGCACTATTACCTCCAATAGTAAAATTTACGCTATTAAGAGTGTAGTCACCATAAATGTCTGAACCATCTTTTATAGGAAGTTTAAGAATGTAGTTTTTACCGTTAGCTTTTGCGTGATGATAAACGTGAGTATCAGTTATTAAAGCTCCTGCACCTGTTAATGTTAATGACTGTTGCCAGTTTGAACTTGTGCAAGTAATACCGTAACTTTCTGAAAGTCCACCATTACTATCGGACAATAAAGAAATGTTAATGTCGTTGTTTGTTCCATTTACGTTTTTATTATCTTCGTGAATAGTAACTATACCCTGCGATGTTTTTTTAATAGCAATACCTGTCTGCGTAGACTGACCACTTATAAAGCCATTTGTGTTGTTGTCACCTTGTAACCTTATAGATTTACGCCACTGTGCTGATCCCGATGAGTTTAATTTAGTAACAAGATTATCTCTTGTATTTGGATACCCAAGTTCACAAAAACCAATTGCGTAAATGTTGCCAGAGCTATCTACGTCTAAATCGTTGCAGTAACCAATTTTATCTTGATACGCAACAGAAAGTGCAACGCTTGAAAAATCAGAACCAAACTTCATTACAGTAAATCTATCGCTTGACGTTCCCATACGATAGTTACCACCAACATAAATAGTATTAGAAAATACTTTTACGACACGATGTCTATTATCATCTACACCATGATACGCATGACCAGAGCTTACGTTCAAATTGCTTCCGTTTAATATAAATCCAGTAGGTCTTTTTCCTGACGATAGATCAAAACCAGTATTTATATAAACGTTACTACCACTAGCTGTTATACTATGATAACTACCAGTATTTTCATTTGAGTAGGAGTAATAAGCCTCCTCTTGTTCAGCTAAACTTGAATTTAATTTAATCAGCCCTATTCTTGATTGACTGCTAATATCTTGCCTAGTACATAGATAAAGATTTTCACTGCTATCAACTGCCATTGTAGGATAGTATGAATAATAAGTGCTTGAGGAAACTCTTTTGTCAGCTAAAACAGTGCCGCTTTTATCAAACTTAACAATAACTGCCCCATCTGCGCTAGTACCTGATCCCATAGCGACATACATATTTCCACTATCTGTACCATCTGCTGAAAGAACTGGTGATCCAGCACCCCAAGCAGTGCTAGAGTTATACTCTAGTATAAATCCCCCTGCACCGCCACCCGATGCACCTAACATAAGCATCATAGCGCCTGACATTAGCTTACATTCCCTGTTACTACGCAGACAGTTCCACTTATAAATAGAATCGTACATACGCCTCTAGTTGCAAGCGTCACACTATTTTTATCAGAGTCTTCACCTGCAATGTAAGCAGTTGAGATAGATAAAGTAATAGTACGATCACCAGATGTATTGTTAAATATAGAAACTGCATCTCCTGCTGCAAAGGTGCTGTTTGGAACGGTTATTGATCCACCTGATCCAATACCTATAAAGTTTCCTACATCACCAGCAACTAAACTGTAACTAGATGTTTTATCAGAACCAGACTGAGGAATAGCTCTTATTTTACCATCACCGTCACTTACAGTGCCACTAAAAGTTGGGGATGCAGTAGGAGCTTTAGCATCTAATTGTGTTTGTATTGCAGATGTTACCCCATCAACATAGTTTAATTCTGTAGTTGTAGCAGTAACGCCATCTAGCAAATTCAATTCTGTTGCTGTAGCTGTTACTCCATCTAATATATTTAACTCTGCTGTAGTGGATGTTACACCGTCAAGTATATTTAGTTCGGTAGCAGTTGCTGTTACACCATCTAAAATATTTAATTCTGCTGCAGTTGAGGTAACACCATCAAGTATATTTAACTCTGCTGTTGTAGATGTAACACCATCAAGAATATTAAGCTCTGCTGCTGTAGATGTAACCCCATCTAAAATGTTTAACTCAGCTACTGTAGATGTTAGTGTACTAAAGTCTTTTCCGCTATATACAGTTGCGCCCATAGCTGAGTGGTTGGTGCAGTAGTAGTACAAAACATCTGGTGCATCTTGCTCAAGAGTTACCTGTGTGTAAGCTCCTGCAGAACCTGGAGTACCTACTGCTGTTACACCTGTAGTAAATGCACTACCACCACCATGAGTACCGTTTGAAGTTGCACTTAGTCGTAGTGGGTGTCCTGAGTTACTGCTGTCACTTTGATCAAATCTTATAGTCACAGACTTTTGTAGTAGTGCAGTCTGCTGTTGCGCTCCATCAAGAAAGTACTTGTTAGCACCACCAACGTTTTGAACAGTAACCGCTATAGTGTGGTAAGGTTGTTTAGCGTCTATCTGAGTTTGTATTGCAGATGTTACACCATCTACATAATTTAACTCAGTAGTAGTTGCTGTTACGCCATCTAATATGTTTAACTCTGCAGCAGTAGATGTTACACCATCTAGTATGTTAAGTTCAGCAGCAGTTGAGGTAATACCTAAATTAGTAATAGCTGTAGCAGCACTAGTTAAATCAGATAAATTGTTTGACTCTAATAAGTACCTAGCATCAGCTTCTGTTTTAGTGTAATGAGTTGATAAACTAAACGTACCATAGGCTACAATGTCTACTATATCATTTACTGCAGCACCAGAGGCTAATACAATTGAAGTACCTGATGTAGCAGTAAAGTCTGTACCTGCTAGTAGTTTTACACCATTAAGATAGACATCTACAAAGCCTGAATCGTATGTAGCTGCAAAGGTAGTTTGACCTGCAGTAGCTGTATAAGTGTTACGATTTGAGGTTCCATTGACTGAGCTACCTGCATTTTGAAATCCACCAGAACCAAAAACCTGCATAGAATTTGTGCTAGTATTAAAGTACAAAGTTCCAACAACTAAAGAATCCCCATCGTTGTCTGTAGAGGGTGCTGAAGATTTAGCGCCAAGAAACCTGTCATCAAATAAATCAAAACTGGCGGCTGCAGATGTTGCGCTAGAAGCTGCTGCTGTTGCACTACTTGCGGCTGCAGTGGCACTTGAGGCACTAGCAGTTGCAGAACTAGCAGCAGCAGATGCTGAGGTAGAAGCTGCAGTAGCTGAACCAAGTATACCATCTACGTATGTTTTCGTTGTGAGATCAGCATTAGCACTAGGCGTATAGGTAGCAGTAATCTTGTTACTACCTGCTGCTACTGCACCTGTCAGGGTTCCACCTGCTAATGGTAAAAAGGTATCTGTTGTATACTTTTTAGTTGCTGCATCTTGATCTGATGTTGGGTCACCCAAGCCTGTAATTTTAGATGTACCCATGGCAATAGCACCAGACATTGTACCACCTGCAAGCGGTAGCTTGGTAGCTATACTATTTGTAATAGTTGTAGAAAAATCTGCATCGTCACCTAGAGCAGCAGCTAGTTCGTTTAGTGTGTTTAGTGTACCTGGAGCAGAGTCAACAAGCCCAGCTACTTCTGTATCGACATAATTTTTTGTGGCAGCATCCTGTGCATTACTAGGATCTGTAACGTTAGCGATCGTTGTACCTGTAACGTCTAGTGTTCCGTTGACTGTGACATTGTTAAATGTAGATGTACCAGAACCTGCAGTTACGTTACCTGTCACATTACCAGTAATGTTTCCTGTAATGTTACCGTCTATATCCCCTGTAATATTACCTGTCAAATCTCCGACAAAACCAGAGCTTGCTGTAATAGTTGTACCTGTTATGGCTGCTGCTGTGCTGCCTCCAATAACAGCACCATCAATAGTACCACCATTAATATCAACAGTAGTTAGTGTTGCTTGACCAGATGTAGAAACAGTTGTAAAACTACCTGCTGCTGCACTAGAAGCACCAATTGTTGTACCATCAATAGCACCGCCATTAATATCTACTGTGGCATGTGTCGAGGTTCCTGAGCTTGTTAGGTCTGTAAATGTACCTGCACCTGCAGAAGAACCTCCAATAGTAACACCATCTATTGCTCCACCGTTAATATCAACAGTAGTTAATGTAGAAGTTCCTGAAGCACTTAAAGTGGTAAAGCTACCTGCTGCTGCAGTAGAACTACCAATGGTAGTATTATCCATTGCTCCTGAATTAATATCAACAGATGTAAGAGTTGCTGCTCCTGTAAAGCTAGACGTACCAGTTACAGCAAGTGTGCCGCCCATAGTAACATTACCTGTAACGCCAAGAGTGCCTCCTACCGTAGCATTACTTGATGCTGCCATTGTAGTAAAGCTACCTGCTGCTGCACTAGAGCCACCTATTACAGCGCCATCTATTGCACCTCCATCAATATCTACAGAGTCAAAATAACCAACACCATCAATATATAAATCTTTAAATTCTAAACTAGATGTACCAAGGTCTATATCGTTATCAGTTACAGGAACAATAGCACCATCTTGAATACGTAATTGCTCTACTGCAGCAGATGATACTTCAGTAAAAAAACCTATGCGGTTATTACTAGTGTCTATTACAACTTTGTTTAACGCATCTGTATCAGCTATTAGTGGTACATACGCACCTTCAGTAGAACTACCGTCATGTTTATGCCCACTTGCAAAAGCAAATGCATCTCTTATTGCATTATATTCTGCGTTTACTGGTGCAGCTTTAATAACCGCATTAGCGATAATATCTGCTGCTGATTGTCTTGAATAACCTGCCATGTTACAACCTGTCTCCTACTCCAAATGTAATCACTAAACCTTGAATACTGTGTGATGCATCTGAGTCATTAGTTACGTATCTGAAAGATGCTGATTTACCTGATCCTGATATGTTAGTTCTTTGTACTGGTGATGGATTACCATCAAATATTGCGGTGCTATTGTATATAGCTTCATTATAGTAAGCAGCCGCACCTGCTGTTGATAACGTAAAGTTAGTTGGGTTAAGTGTAGCTACATCTTCATAATCATAAACAGCAGACATAGCTATTTCATTATCCCCTTCAGAACGTAAATATGTAGCCACAGTGTAAAAAATCTTGCGTTGCTCTGGGTCTTGCATATAGTAAAAAGGGGTTTGAAATATACTTAATATATTTTCTCCATCAAAATCATTACCTTGTTCTTGTCTATGGACTTTACCTGAGCTATCACCATGTAATACAAACTCATCTTGTCCTATGTAGCCGCTATCAGAACAGGTAGCTCTTATACCTAGCATCTGACTGTATTCAAATTGTAAACCGTTAGGTGTTTGTCTGAAGCCTCCTATAATACCTTGAGAATCAGAGGCAGCAAAGAAATACCTAAACTGTGTTTTTTGTCTTATTACAACAGCGTTAAGACCTTCTAAGTCTATATTAAATACGATGTCTGTAAAGATAGACTGTACGTCTTTTGATACAGTTTCTAAATTAACGTCACCTATTTTATCTGTGCCTGAAATTGGACGTAATCCATCTTGAGATAGAAATAATAAATCGCCACCAATTTCTATAACACTATCTGTAGCTAAACATCCTAGATCATCAGTAACAGTTTCTAAAACAAAGTTAGAAATATTATTGCCAATAAGCTTACGAATGTTGTTACTGCCAAAAATATACAAAGCATCACGAAAGGTCTTTATTGCTACTACAGGAAACCCTACGTTTATTACACCAGATCCATTAGCTGTACTAAAATCTGTTTCTGCATAGGGTGCGCTGAAGTATAGGTTTGTTTCTTCGTTTGGGTCACCTGCTAAGAATAAATGATTTTGGAAAATAGCAGAGAACTTGGGATCATCAGGGGCATTAGCATGTGTTATCTGTGTATACGTGCTGCCATCATAAGTTGCTGCAGGATTTACACCATCTGTAAGAAGTACCTTTGGACTACCAAAATTATACCTACTAAATCTAACTTTAGATACGCCAGTCATTGTAGGAGATCCAGAAGTCGTTACAGCAGCCCATCCTACTTTAGCAGGTACAGAAGTTAAAGTAGTGCTAGTACTAAAGCTATCATCTGATATAGCATTACCATTTGTAAAAATAGATGTGCCTGGAACTTTACCAAAGTCTACTACTATTGTATTAGAGCTTTTAGATATAAGTGTTCCTGTTACAGTAGTTGCTGTACTAGAATCACCTGCAGTTTCTCTTTCTGATATAGTTTGACCGACAGTTAAATTAGCATCAGATGCTACCGTAAAAGTGTAATAAAAGCTCCAATGATGTAAATAGTTATTACCAGATGAAGGTGTCCTACAAGCTAATATACCTTGATTTATTCCATTAGCAACACATACACCAAGAACACTTCCTGTTCCTGTAACTGATCCAAAGTCATTTGAGAACCCACTAATTTTTCTATAGCCACCAGTAACAGCAGGTTCATAGTTAAGTAAAGTTATAGCTGAACCAGGTTGAGTTTGACCTTGAGAAAGGACATCTCTACTTGTGTTTAAGCCGCCTTGACAGAATACTTGAAACGAGGCTAGATTATCTGCCATTGTTAAATAAATCTCCCAAATGTACTTGTATTTGATCTTGTTATTACTGTGGATCTTACAATAAGGGGATCATCAACTAGAACTCTACGCATCTGCTTTATACCAAGATCAAAGTTATTTTGATGCATAGCAGCACTTTGTTCGTTACTACGAAAGCGCATCATAAACATCATAGCGCCATCAATAACAACGTGGTTAAACCTATCAGGTATAACTGAAGTATCATTAAAGTTAGTTAAGTCACTGGGGAAAGACCAATAGATGTACTCTACTTGGTAGGCTGCATCTGGCACAGGAGTAACACCAAACTTTTCTTCTAGTGTTTGATATACATATATTGGAGCACCATCTCCATTTGTTTGGTCACCTGTATCATCAATGTTTCTGTGGTTTTGAATATAGTCATCATAACTGATTGGCTTTAATCTTACAGGGGCATTATCTTTAGAAGTTAATTTTTTAAGATAAAACGTATCCCAATCTGTGCTGGAGTAATCAGTAGGAAAACTATACTGCCTAGTACCTGCAGCAAGTGTTTGTGTTTCTGTTGTTTTTAAAAAAGGAAACTCTTGTCCTGTTTGTACAATGAGTCTAATACTATTATTAATTGCATCTTTAGCTAAAGCGTGAACATTACGTACAGTTGTAAATCCATCACCTGCAGTATCTAGACTAACCTCATTTAATCTACGTAGTAGTTCATTAACAAGTGTAATATATGTAGCCATATTGATGCCCTTTAGATGTACGTAGAGGGGCTAGTTTCCCAGCCCCCCACTTTTAAGTTATATTACGCAAGTAGATCTCTATCTACTTCATCAGGAGCACGTCCACCTCTAGCACCTGTGTCAATGCAACATGCCATAACACGTAGAATACCAGATGTAACATCTGCAGAACCTGCAATCAACTTAACGTCAATTGTGTCTGTAGCTGTTACGTGCTGTGTGAAAGTTGAGGCAGAGCCTGTTCCCACAACCATAGCCTGACCGTTTGTTCCTGAAGCTAAGAAGCCAGCGGAAGAAACGTCACCACCATCAACGATATCATCACCTGCTGCAAAATCAATATCTACAGTTGGCGATGTGCCATTGAAAGCAGTTTCAACTTCAGCACCTGCAAACACTACTAATGTATTTGCTGGTATTTCTAGAAGTTGGAAGATGTCTCCATCTGCGTTTGAGTACCCTGCTGCAACCAACTTAGCAATGTCAAGACGTGCTTCACGCATGTACATTCCCATTGCTTGATGGCGAGAGGTA
>Ga0098042_1000674_pt1 | contig 13261 bp, 11 predicted proteins | sample 9_EtaG_FD_75066 | JGI IMG/M metagenome (GOLD analysis project Ga0098042, IMG submission 75066) | Marine viral communities from the Subarctic Pacific Ocean - 9_ETSP_OMZ_AT15188 metaG | ecosystem: Environmental > Aquatic > Marine > Oceanic | place: Pacific Ocean | collected 2015-01-10
AAAGTCCCAGTTATCATCATTAAGTTACCCATTGTGTGTGGTCTGTTGTCTATTGTGCTTGTAAATGCCATTTATTTCATTCCTCCTGTGTTTGTTCCTCAACTATTTCATCGACGGCTTCCTCAACCTCGGATGGCACATCGGGTACGGGTGCAGGTGGGTTGAGGACCACATCGACCATCTCCAATAGTTTGGATTTGGTTCTGTATCCTCCACCCACGCTGCTTCCGTTGTCCTCTAGCCATTCTACGATTTTGGCTTTGGTCCAACCCATGTCGGGTATGCCGTCGCTGCCTGCGTCAAGATGAACTCCTTCGTCTCCCTCAATCAGATATACCATGTCACTGATTTTCCTACGGTGTGCATTGAGCCACTCTTGGGTGACTTCCCTGCGGTCCCCACGCTTGAAGGAGGGGACAGTACGGTCAGGGCTCCTCCTCTCATAGAAGGGTCCTTTGTAGGTTAGGTAGGGCACGAAAGGTCACCTCAGTTGTACATCACCAGCACGTTGTGCTTCTGGGCGGTTGCTCCAGTGACAGTCACTTCTAGACCAGAGAAAGCCACTTTGTTAGCGGCGGCTGTTCCATCTTGCTGTGAGGACATAACCATCAATACTGATGATATACCACCTGCTAGTGTTACTGCGGCTGAACCGCTTGCGGTAGTTACCTCTAGTAGAGCCATCTTTGGTGCTGGGTCGTATCCGTTTGCTCCATCCGAGTTGGATGCGTTGAACGTACCGGGACCCCCACCGGGGTACGATACGTCTGCTGCACCGTCTAGGTATTCTGTTGTGTCCATTGACCCTGCCCTGAGTTCCCATGCTCCCAAGACTGTCACTGCTGCGCTTCCTGCTGCTGTTGCTGTTAGTTCTGTTGCCATATCTTTTTCACCTCTTAATTATCTCCACTTGCAACCTCACTTTAGGTTGCGAATACTCCCTTGTGCTCCGAAGAAAGTGGTCCATACCTCACCCATGGTTCGGTAGAGCCCCTCTTGGCCCAATCTGTTGATGGCGAACGGGTCGCCGGTCTCGATACCGCTCTCGAAGTACTGCGTTGGTATAGCAGTGCTGAAGTAGAGATAGTCGGTGTCTAGGTAGTAAATCTTGGATAGGTTTCCATCGTCTGGCATGTCCTTGGTTGGGATGATTGGCACACCGTTGTAGGTCGCTACGATGAATCCGGCTTCCATACCGGGTACACCCTTCACGCCGTTGTAGGTTGGTGTGACTCTCTTCTCCTCCATGAACCTCTGCTGGGACTGTAGCAGTTGCTGTAGTCTCATCAGAGTGTCGTATCCAGTTAGCATGACCTTGGGGTTGCCACCGCGCTCCCAGATTTGCTGGAACAATGTGTCCAGTTGGTCTAGGGACAGTGTCCTGTCGGTTCCGCCGGAGCCGACGTTGGTCTCTGCGTCTGACCATGAGTTAGCGGACCTGCTTATCGAGTAGATATCTAGGTCGGCAGCGACGTCCACCCAGTTGGTGTCCTGTCCCATGGTTGCGTGTGCTGCGGTGATTCGGTCCAAGGACTCGAAGTTGTTGTTTGCTTTGTCGTCAACATCGTCAAGAAGCATCTTGTTGACCATCTCAGCGTGGTGCTTGCCCATCTCTTCCTTGAGGACTGCTCGGATGTCTCCCAATCCGTCGTCCCTGTCTGCTAGGAAGATAGCCGTCTCGGACATATCGAACGTGTGTGCGATTGTCTTTGGCTTTGCAGCGATGTGCTGGAAGGTTGGCCTCACGGTCTCAGGTAGTGTTGCGTTCTCTGCGACACCACCGTGTATTACACCGGAGTTAGGCTTGTCGGTGATGACTCTCCATCCCGAGCGGTCCCAAGGCCTCTTTGGTAGTATGCTGAATGCGTTGAACTCTTGGTTCAACTGCGACCAGACCTTGCGCCCGTAGATTGCTTGGTAGGTACCAGCAGTCGTGGACAGCATAGGGCTGTCAGCCTTGAGCAACTCGCTACCTGAGTAGGAGTATCCCATTGCGTTTCCGGCGCCGTAGTAGTAGCGCTCCATGTCTGTTATTGTTCGTACGTAGTCTCTTGCCATATTTTTTCACCTCACTCCGGGTTGAAGGCCCTCGTTGCCAAGTTGTGTACCTCACTCCATGACATTCTCGCCAAGTCTTCTGTCGAAGGAACGCTAACTGATGGTACATCCGATTTTGCAATCATCTCACCGACTGCTGGTGCAGTGGTTGCCGTGTCAATCCTCTCAGCAAGTGCCTCGATGGACTTCTGTATGTCTGCTAGAGGGCCACGAGCATCGTATGCTGCTGCCTCAGCCTTTGCAATCTCCTCTTCGCGCTCTTGCGCGTATCGGGTAGCGAAGTGCTTCTCTAGGTTTGCTCTGTAGTCCTGCTCTGCTGCTGCGGCTTTGTAGACCTCGTATGCGGCTTCTACATCTGACTCACTGACTAGTGATGGGTCCAAGAAGTCGGATTTCTTCACGTCTTTCTTGCCACCGCTTCCAGTTGTTCTGGCTATAGCGTTAGTGGAAGGAGAGCCGTTTTCTGTTGCTCGGCCTTTCACTTGACCGCCGAAGCGCGTGTCGTAGTCGGACAGTTCCTCTGGTGTGGAACCCAAGTTTGCTTTGGCGACATCATCGAAGTGGGCTCGTGCCGCATCGATATCGACTCCACCGCTCTTCAGGGTGTCTTCCATCCAGTTAAGGTAGTCCGAGGTGATGACGTCCGAGAATTCATCAGATTTCTTGGCGTCGTCTCCTTTGCCGTACATCATCTTCTCTTTGTCGTCCTCTTTCTTGTCCTTGTCCATCATGGCTTTTTCTTTGTCGTCTTTGTCACCATCATCTTTCTTGTCTTCCATGTGTTCTTTCAGTCCTTCGGGTACGGAGCCCTTCTCCATGGAGTCGAGTCTACCTTCTAGACGAGAGAGCACGTCGCTCATCTGTTTCATCATGTCATCGTTTTCTTCTGTCATTTTTTCACCTTTGTCTTCTTTCAGTATGCTAAATGTTGCTTCTGGGTTTATTCCTTTTTCACAGATAGTGATTTCGTGTAGTTCAAGTTTGCTGATTTCTTGGTAATCTCCCCTCTTTGGGTCTGATTTCCTCATTCGCTTGAATGCTTGGCCTCCGATGCTGAATCCCCTTAGACTTCCCTTGCGTATTTCCGCTGAGACTTCCTTGGCCTTCTCGATGTCATTTCGTAATTGAACCACTACAAACATCCCGACATCGTCGACTTCGCTTTTCCATAACCTCCCTTCGCTATCCGTGTAATTTGGAACAACTTCTCCTACCTGAATGTTTGAGTGCGCTAGTTGGACGTTTCTGTATTTCGGGTCTTCCATGAACTTACGAAATGCGTCCTTCAATGCCCCCCTTGTGATTATATCGCCCTGCTTGTCAACCAACTCGACACTGGCGTATCCAGCGACAATGAGGTCATTACCACCCTTGAGAAGGTTGATTGACTCACTGTTACGGAAGAGTTGCTCACTTAGGACCACTGACCCACGTTTGGTCTGTCATACTACTTATACCGCTCGCAGGTCAAACGACAAGGTTCTATTCCTCGATTTCAGCATAGGATTCTTCCTTTTTATTCTTCTTTCGAGGTTTTTTGGGATAGTCAGAGGGCTTCTCAGGGTCCTCCTCAGGCCTTTCCTTCATGTCCCAGTCAGGAACGGCGTGTTCTGACGTGAGCGATGTCGGTCCCCTCGGGCTGGCTATATCTGAGCCCACGTCTATGCCAAGCGCCCTACCACCGCTCATCGGATAGTGCTCCTTCTCAAGTTTGTCGAGTATTCTCTCCATGGTGAGCAAAGCCTTCAACGTCTCCTTCGGCTTGAGAAGTACGTTCTTGTCTTTCTTCGGTTTAAGGATACCACCGCTCTGATGCTCTATTCTCTTCGCACGTTCATCGGTCATTCCCTCATTGGATTTGTCTTCATCCCAATCAGCCCTGTCTAGTTCCTCTTTCAATAGTTCTTTGAAACCTTGACGCCAATAGGGTTCTAGGCTGTTAGCGAGTCTCAATGAGTAATCTGATTTGGTTATGCTACCTATCGCTGCAATCGGGTTGACTGGCTCATCGTCTAATATCTGATACTTCACCAAGTCCTCTGGTAGATGGATGATGAAATGACCTCTGTCCATTTCCATTGCGAATGGTATGTGGATTTGCTCCTGTGCTTTCGCAAGCAGAACCCACTTTGGATGTCTCTCCTCGCCTTTCATGTAAGTCGACTTGGCATCCCTCAGGAGTAGTTTCTGCCCATCGGCCCCCAAGTCCTTCACTGCCTCCTCGAAGCCAACCTCGTCTGTGACACGTATGGATTCGGGGCTAGGGACATGCACAGGCTCGTGGCTGTCGAACTGCCCCCTGATGAGTTTGACCCTCTCCCTCGTGGTAAGGTCAGTAACGTCCGTGTCGTCATAGAGCATGATGTCGTTGATGTGGAGTTCATCACCCACAATCGTTCCATCTATGACGTAGTCTCTTTGGCAGACCTTCCTGAGTCCAGCCCTCATCTCGTCATCAACACCGACCTTCTCACCATCCTCATCAGTGATGTCTATCCTTCCACTCTTTCTCTTTATCTTCACCCTCTGACCATCGTGGTACTTCGATATCACCCACTCGCCTGTGAATCCTCGTAGTTCCTCCATGTCTTCTATCTCGAATATCCTGTGGAGGGGGTCAATCAATGGTAGTTCCTTGGGTAGTTCGGCTTTCGATAGATTGGATAGGTCGTCGACCTGTGCTAATCCAGTCGTAGGACTCACTTGCATGTGGTTGCTCTGTAGCCCGGAGAGCATGGTGGAGAGATTGGGGTTCGCGTAGAGGGCGTCGGTCCACTCCTGTCCGAACACGTAGTTCAACCAAGGCATGGGAACGCTATTGAGCAGTTGCTCGTTCGGCATGTTGGTACCGACTGTTGGTGTTCCCCTAGTTCCGAACTCGACTCCGATGGTGGGGCTCATGGAGTATCCGAAGTCCATCCTACCTGAGTTGAATATGGGTGTTGCCACATTGCCTGTCATTTCGGACACAGGTCTGATAGGGACATGCATCTTACCATGCATCGGCTTGGTGACAGACCCAGCGCTAGCCTCCTCCAACGGTCCTGATTGTTGTTCGTCGAATGTGTATATGCTGTTCGACAGCGCTTGATGATATGACTTGGTCTTCTGCGAGGATTCCCACAGGGAGCCTTTCTTCCCTGTCTTCTTGGGTGGTAGTGGATGAGAGTGTATGTCCAAACCGTACGTCGTAAGGTCGCCCCTTGACTTGAACGCAGGGTTCGAGAGTTGGGTGAGCGCGTTCATCGCAGCATACTCTGGAAAACTCCTGTTGTGCTCTATTGCACTTTTTCTGTCACGATACGGGGCATCCTCGAAATCACCGATGTGCTCCCTCATAGGTCTGTCTATGTCCTTGAATTGAGAGAAATCCTGCCCAGCGATATCTTGTCCCATTCGGAGTATCTGTCCGAATGTAGCGGCTTTGGTGGGACCGACTAGTTTACCCAGCATCTCCTCGACTTGAGACCTGTGCGCATCATTGTCCGTGTCTGGCATCTCAAGAAGTTTCATGGCCTCATCGACGCTCATGCTCGGGTCCAACTCAATCGCGTTGTCTCTGAGTGTTGTTGCTAGTTCCTTGTGAGGCGACACTCTCCCCCTCTGTTGCATGGTCTGCTCTAGGCTGTCCCTAGTGTCCTCCTTCTCATGGTATCCGAATGTCTCCAAATCATGGTCACCGTCGACCATCAGACCACGACTAGCATCATACGCTAGACGCATTGCATTAGACATGGCCTTCATTGGGTTGCTCGTGTTGAAGGCATCCGGGTCCTTCTCAAGGAACATGGCTAGTAGTTTGTTCTTTGCGTACTCAGCAGCGGCCCTTGAGTCAGCACCCATCTTGTCGCTGAAGTCCTTGCTTTGTTCAGTCCTAGCGGCATCCCTACCCTTGTATGCCAATCTATCCATCCTGTACTTCTCGTCCCTTGCTATGAGGGCCTGTAGGTCGCCCCTTAGTAGACGTATAGCAGCATCCCTCCTCTTGGGCTCTAGCATTCCGCTCTCTACGGCGTCTAGTTGTTGGGTGATGTCGAACATCTCGGATAATATGTCCCTCCTCTCTATCGCATCCAACTCATGACCGAAGGATATCTTCCCACTGTCGTCGATGACCTTCCTAGCATCCCCTAGGAACTGTAGGTAGTTCGAGTGGATGTTCGGCCTTGGTCCTAGTCCGGGGTTTTCATATAGATTCGAGTAGTCATGGACGAAGTCTTGGGACGGGTCAAGCGGGTTGTTATACCTACCTAGGGCCATTGCGAGCCTATGACCCGCTGCACTTCTGTTAAGCACGGAAGAGTCACCCCTTTCTCTGCTCCCAACCGCTGCATATGGGTGATTCTGCTTGAAGTCCGATGAGGTTCTCCTATCGAACTTGACATCTCGGAAGTGACTGTCAGAGGTTGGTAACTTGTCATATATACTACCTGCCAACTCTGGGAAGTGCGTGGACAGTTCGTCGGCGTAGTTGTTATGACTGCTTCTAGCCCTGTCATCTCCCTCTACGTTCCTTTTGGAAACGTCATGCCTTGATAGAATCTGTAGGGCACTCGTTGGAGTCTTCTCCCCCGGTAGGAGCGGTGTGACGTGCAAGCCACCGTAGAGACCAACAGTATCGTCTCTAGGATTCAGGACGCTGGTTATGATATCACCGAGTAGTGAGTCTTTGCCTTCTCCGTACTTATGGTGGTTGTGTATGAAGTCACCATACGTGGCCGGGTCCCTACCTAATCCACCCCTGTCACCAAAGTATTTGTGTGCTAGATGTGAGAGGCCTCTCGTTTTACCATCCATTGTGATGTAATGGTCATTGTGTCCATCTGGTAGGTCTGCGACTCTAGGTGCGTTGAAGCCGGACCTAAGGAATCCGTAGGCGTTCTTGATATCCTTCGACTGCTTACTTAGAGAAACTTTAGAGTCGTACTTTTCTATGGCTTCCCTTGCCTTCTCCTTGGAAATCAAGGGACCCTTGTACATCTCTGATGGTATTGTGGGATGATTTTCCAATTTGTTCAAATCATTGTCGTAGCCAACGAGGCTGAGGAAACCGCTTTTCGTCAACTGTGCCTCGTTTGAGTCAGTTGAGAATTTTTTGAATGCCTCTGCCACTGAGTCAGAGGTTTCCTTATGGGCACCTATCCTATCGTGATGGTACTCGTCATGGGGGAATAAATTGGAAAGTTCGTGAACCTCGTCGGAATCCTCGTCTTCGTTCAAGATGGTGGTCAACTGATTGAGTATGGTATCGTAGAGTGATGCGTCCTCACTGAATGCCACGTCCCGTAGTGCGTTCGCCATGCCCCCTTCTCCTCCATCGAACTTCGAGTCTGATTCTGACTCGATTGTCTTGGGTACGTTCGGCGCTGAGGCTGCATGGCTTCTGCTGAACCAGTGCTTTTCCGCTCCTGAGTTCATCTCTAGGTTTTTCTTCAACCTCGTCATTGGATACTCTAAGCCATCAGACAACTGCAAGAGTTGATGCTCGGAGTTGTCAGTGCCCTTCTCTTCTATGTGCTGAAGTATCTTGGTCCTATCCTCCGGTTTCAAGAAGTACATTCCCTTCATCAGAGTGTCCCAACCCATGGAGTGGCTGTGTTTCATGGGGTAGGGCTCAGCCGCCTCTGGGCCATACTCAGTGACGAAGTCGGATATCTCTTGGTCGCTCATGCCTTCGGTCGGGTCAATGGTCGTGGTAGTAGTGTCCCCTCTGGACATCTTGTCCATCCTGTCCTTGAAGTGCTGCATCTGCATCGCCCTCTCCTTGTCCTCCTCGGAGAGACCTGAGAGTCTCTCCTCTAGAGATGCGAAGTCAGTTGCCCTCTCCTTCTTCCATCTCTCATAGTCATGCATCCTCGTTGTCTCCATGTGGTCATAGGGGCTGTATGCGTTGTTGGAGGTAGGACCTCCGAAGAATGAGTAGAGGGTTCTGTTATCCTCCTTACTGATGCCGTTGAATATCGGGGACATGAGTTTTCTGTGGTGCTCCTCATGAGCATCCTCGACTCTCATGGCTTGCTTGGCGAAAGAGTCCTCCTCAGGGGCATCTTTCATCTTCTCATGAAAGTCGTCCTCCCACCAAGGCGTCTCATCGTGACCGAAGTACTTCTCGAAGAGCATGGACTCATAGGTGGGCCTACCAGTGACTACGTTCTTCATCCTGAGAGGGTGGATGTCCTCATGGAATGGATGATGCGAGGAGTACCCCGACGAGGTGTCAGGCTTGGCACCGGGCCACTTACCATGAGCCATGCCTATGTCATGTCCACCGGTCATCCTGTCCATCCAGACATGCTCTGTTATGTATTGGGGAAGAAGCCTAGACAGATTTCTATTGTAGAATGAGATGTTCTTCCTCTCAGGTGCGGCCCTCTCTTGGTCCCCCTCGGTTCTCTCCAAGTATTCTATCAACTCATTAGGTGACAGTCTCTGCTTCAGTACGTCGGTCGATGCCTTAATGCACAGGTGGTCTTCAGGAGTTACTTTGTAATCGATGTCTGAACGCAGGATGTTCTCGACTGCGAGTAGGTAGTGACCTGCCTCTTCCTCGATGTCTAGGTTCTGAGAGATTGATTTCAGTAGGTCTAGCCTGCTCCTTGCGAGAACCTCTAGGCCATCCTCTCGCACTTAATCACCCTTTCACCCCATTGACGGTGCATACTGCGGACATTCACTTAGGGCCTCCCCATCGTGACCGGGGAGTCTGCATCCTTCGTATGCGTTTGCACCACACCTTCCACAGGGGCTCATCATGGCTGGTGCCTTTCTTACTGCCACATAACCCAATTTCATCCCTCCGTCTGGTGACCGGGGGCAGGGTTGTCATGGGGATTTTGATTCCTGTTCAAAGACACCAAGTTCACACTCGATGAGGATGCGCCCTTGTTGGCGACATCCTCGGACTCCAGCAGGCTGTTGTTCGTGCTGTACTGCTGGTGGTAGGTATTTCCACCAGTCTCAACCATGAATTGAGTGGTCTCTGGTTTGAAATTGAACGTCTGTATCTTGTGCTGCTCGCCTTTCTTCATGTCGGCTTTCATCGACCCACATCCTGCTTTCATGCACATTCCCTTCTCCATGTCCATTTTACCACCACAGGATGGGCATTTGCCACTGCCTTTCTTTTTCTCATCCTCGGGGCCTTTACCATCTGCGGCGAATGCTGGAACTTTCTTGCCCTCATGTTCGACCATGTCCAGTTTCTCTGCCTTCTCAAGTAGGCTTTGGGCTCTCTTTAGCAATTCAAAGGCCTCACCCGAGGCAGGGCTTTCTCTTGGTCTCATCTAGTACATCTCCTTGACTTCTCTGGTCTGTTCTGCCATCTCGTGTATCTCGCTCCACGACATCTTGTGAATATCCTCGTTGGAGTACGAGTCGCTGTTATCGGACTTTAGGAACGATTGAGAGTCGACACCGAGGTCCCCCCTAAGGGGGTCAGTGGTCACATCGTCAGCGAGCGGTGTGCGAACGGAGATGTATCCCGCCTTTCTGAGGAGAGCGGCAGGTGAGTCCACTACTCTCCTCAATGCGGCATTCTCAGCCTTGAGTATCTGGACTTCGCTGTCGATGCTCTCCATCTTTGAGATGAGGGCATTCATCAACCTCTCAGCGCCGCCTTCTTCCATGGCGTTCACTCACCGGGCCCAACGTATCTACCGAATGTGCTTCGGGCTTTCTGCATTCGTGAGTTGGTTCGTGCTGACATGATGGTTCCGGGTAGTTGAGCCGACCTGTTCGCAGGGTCGAAGTTGCTACCAGTCTCGTTGAAGGATGCAGTGGGGACTCCGTTCGCATAGACAGTCAGAGGGTTAGATGCGGTCTCCTCTGACTTTCTAATCTCAAAGACAAGGTCCTCCTCTAGGAATGAACTGAGTTTCTTTATCTCGGATAGATGCATTCTAGCGGCCTCTGGCTCGCCTGCTTCTAAGGCTTTTGCGAAAGCCTCGTTGTGTACGTTCATTTTCCTTGCCATAGGGTGCATCTTGTGTAAGTCCATGGTAATCTCGGACGAGCCGTAGGCGTCAGGACTTTTAATTATGCACCCCGAAACCGTCTCGCATTCATCAAAGCACGGCTATTTTGCTCCTGTTGAGTGGGTTGTGCGCCTCGCTGTTGCACTGACGATATCGGAGAGCCAGAGCCAGCCACGCTTCTTCTCTGAGGAGCAGCAGGTCCTCGTGGGGTTCTGATGCCCATGCCCTCACCGCCGGGTTGCGATGGAGGTCTCATCGACGCCAGCATACCGGGCGGTAGTTGTTGGTTCAGGCCAGTAGCGCCGATTGGTCCTCCCTGTGGTGGGGGCGCTTGACCGGGAGGCATACCCATCGGACCCATTGGTGGCATACCCGGAGGCATACCCGGAGGCATGCCCGGAGGCATCCCCTGTTGCATGGCCTCCTCAGGTGGTAGTTTCCTGTAGGAGAATCTGATGTCCCTGTCTCCCTCCTCCAGTAATTCGGGCTTGTAGCCGAGCATCTGCATCCTCTGAGCGAGGTTGACCTCCATCTCGTCTCTCCTGAGTCTGGTTATCTCGTCCTCCTCCTCGTTCGGGTAGAGTGTAATCTTCCAATCGGTGATGTCCATCTGCTCAAGGAGCCTTGGGAACAGTATCTCGGTGTAGACCTTCTGGCCGAACTCGACGGCCCTGTTGGTGACGAGAATCTGCATACCCTCGTTGCCAAGTCCACCACTCTTGCCACTGTCTATCATGAAGATGCTGCTAACACCATAGAAGGCAGCGATTCTGTTTCTTATCTCATCCCTGACAGCCGTGTACTGCATTTCCTCTAGCGTGTCCATGAACTTGACCCAGTTGACACCACCCCTTCCGGTCTGGCTCTCTATTCCGACCTTGGGGATGTAGTGCGGGTCCCTCTCCATCTTCTCGTCCACTGACTTCCAGAATGACTTCATCGATTCTAGGTTGTCAGTCGTCACGGATATGATGCCCTTTGGTGTTCTTCTCTTCTGATATGCTGTGTACATGTAGTTGTCCATCGCCGTGAGCGTCATGGCTTGGCGCCACATCGTATTCACAGGGCTTCTACCATAGAGTTTGCTCGGTGCGTACTTGCTGATGTGTATGACCTCGCCCTCTAGGTAGTATTGCGTCTTGCCGCTACCAGCCATGTTTGCGTAGTGGGCATCCTGCATGTGGTTGCCGCATACGGTGCACTTCTCCTCCTGTCCGGGGTAGGCAATCTGGTCCCTGTGTATCGGGCAGACCTTGTACCTACCTCCCCTGACTCCCCTCTTGTCGGATATTATCCTCATGAAGATTGGGTCTCCACGAATGACCTCCTTTATCCTGTAGTGCTGTATCTCACCACTGTCGGGGTCGATGAAGTAGTCTTTGACGACGATTAGGAAGGCGTCATCCACTACGTTGAGGTCCTTCTCTATCTCGAAGAGAACTTGTAGGAAGTTCTGCTCCATCTGGTTTTGCCCCTTCAGAAGCCATTTGGCATAGGTGGTCTGGGTGGGGTCCGGCCCTCTCACAGGACCATCGCAGTACTCGCATTGGTCTAGGTCGTAGTGATACTCCTCATCACAGGCATCGCACTTCTTCTGGAATCTCTTCTCCCAGTAGTACCCCCTCCTGAATATCTCCTGCTGAAGTTTGGAGATGACCGTTCTGAGAATGAGGTTCTCATGTGACACTGCATAGAGGGCGGGTATGGTTATGCCTTGAGCGAGAACTGGCTCCTGTATGCCAGTCGTGTAGAGCGGCATCTGTGGTTGTGGGGTCGAACGAATCCTGAATGGACCCCTGATTGCATCGATGAAACGGCCTATTGGACCCCTATCTACATCCTCTGCCATTACAGTTCCTCCTGCCATTTCGCAACGTCGTCGGTGCTCACGCCCCACTCTGCGAGAAGCGTCTGACTCTTTGCCTTATCGTCGCTCCAGTTGGAGTACTTAACTAGTCTTTGGAGTTGTTCCTTTCTCATTGGGTCGTCCTCCTGTATGAAGGCGAGCACCGCTTTGGCCTGTGTGGACTTCATCTTGAGGTGGGGTAGAAGGTGGTTGAGCAACTTGCCGATGTCGTCCTTGGAGTAGAACTGCAATCTGTGTTGGCTTCTCTGGGTGTTCTTGTACACCTTCTGGTCGAGTTGCAGGACACCGCATCCCAAGGTCTTCTGCAACTGCTCGCAATGAGTCCTGCCCCTCGTACCGGTGGCGATGAAACCAGCCCTAGGCTCCCCCCTTCCTGTGATTGAGATGTACCCATCAGCGTCTAGGAACCCAGCCGCATAGGCATATGGGTCCTTGAGAACGAGTCCGTCCTTCTCCATCTTGACGAAAGTGCCTCTTTGAGCACCATTGACGATGTCGACCTCCTCGCCATAGAGTGAGAGCAGTTTGGATAGTTTGTTCGCGGTGAGTCCGGGCATCTTCTGTATGGTATCAGACTCGAACATGGCTCTAGCACTCATGGGGCCGTTGTCCTTCAAGAGTCGGGCACATTTAGTGATTGTCTCTTGTTCCTTGTCGGTAAGTCTGTCCATTTGGGAAAGGGTGCTCTTCCACATTTTTCTCGCATCCTTCCTCAACGTCATGGCGTTGACCCATGCCTTCTTCTCCTCGTCGCCCCAGACCTCCTCATGCTCCTTCAGTATGCTCAAGGCGTTCTCAGCGTCCCTCCACATGATGCATGCTTTGACTAGATTGACCTTACGGGTGTCTGAGAACTTCCTAAGCGACTTGAGCGTCTTGTCGGAGAGGTCGAAGTTCCTTATCTCACCTAGGTAGTCGTTGGCCCAATCCACTGATTTCAGAGTCATCTCGACCTCCATCGCCTTGAGTGTCCTGACGTCTTGGATGAGGGCATCGATGTCGTGCTTGTCCTCCTTGTTGTGCCTTCTGGCCTTCCTTAGTCTGGACACTATTTCAGTGGCGCTGACGCCGAGGTTCTCCTCGAACCATCCATCACCGCTCTTTGAGAATGCGCTCATACCCAAAACGTCCTGTTCTCGTTCCTATCTTCGACGTAAGTCGTGTTATCGTGTTTTCTCTTCATTCAAGGCACCATCCATTTCGGGGTCCTACTCCCTTTGAACCAATCGTCGAAACCCGGCATATAATCATCGAGGAGCATGACTGAGCCTCTGAACTCCTTCGATGCCCAATTTGCTAGGGCTAGGCTCATCGCCAAGTCATCATGCACACCGACGCTCTCCAACTTTCCGTTCTTCTGCAT
>Ga0098042_1000677_pt1 | contig 13234 bp, 11 predicted proteins | sample 9_EtaG_FD_75066 | JGI IMG/M metagenome (GOLD analysis project Ga0098042, IMG submission 75066) | Marine viral communities from the Subarctic Pacific Ocean - 9_ETSP_OMZ_AT15188 metaG | ecosystem: Environmental > Aquatic > Marine > Oceanic | place: Pacific Ocean | collected 2015-01-10
AACGTATACATCCTAGTGACATACGTATGATGGTGAGGAAGGTGCATGGGATTCGATATACAGACTCTCGATGTCACTGATATAGAACGTGCTCAGAAACAAGGCATTCGTGCTGAGGAGCACTACCAGAAGAACATACAGGTTGACCCTGAGAATCCACTCAAGGGAACCGTGAGCAAGCAGCGTGCTAACGCACGAAAGGCGGCTGACGTGCTTGACATAGGCGCTGGCACTAGGTGCAAACACTGTGGGATGCTACACTTCATGTGGAGAGAGACATGTGGTGTGTGTGAGAAACCCATGGAGTACAATCTAGGCACGAGAAACGAGGAGGCGAGGATGTGAGCGTGTTCGACAGCGCTTGGTCCGTCCTCAAGGCACCTCAGATGGTACGTTTCTCGCAGGGTCCTAGAGGCAAGGTCAAGACGCAGAAGGAGAAGAAGTATTTCAGAGACCTCGTGAAACAGGCTATCCTACAAGGTAAGGATGTAGCATCCGATAAGAGAATGTCACCCGAGGCAATAAGAGCGATATTCGGCGTTGATAGAGTCACGGAGGACATGCTCGACTACAAGAGGGACAACAGGGGCAGGGTCGTAAAGGACAAAGACGGCAACTCGATTCCCAACAATCCTAGAGCATTGAACGCATTCAATGAAATCTTCAAGCGGTACTACACCAAGGACAGAAAGGAAGAGTTCAGGGCCAACCCCAAGAAATACGGTGCCACTGGCGCCTTCTTTGAGGACCCCAAAGACAGAAGGGCCAACAGGACGGGTGACTTCAGTAGGCTTGACGACACGGCTGCGATGAACCCACAGGCGGAGCGTGAATCCACTCCGACTGAGAGAGCAAAGAAAGCGCTCGCTGGTTTCAAACCAACCACTAGGAGTGAAATTAATAGAAAAGCCACAGAGATACTGAGGATTCTAAATCAGAAAACGAGCACAGATAATTTCAATCAAGTTAGAGACTTGTTATACAGTATGCACCCTGAGTTAAAACCGAAGGAGAAGCCTCCCGTTGACAACACATCCACAGCATCGAGGGTTGCGAGCAACCTACTCGCGAACCCCATACTACCGAAGGACGGAGACAAGCAACCGACCCTCGATGACTTCGGGGGAGACCTTCAGCAAAACCCAATAGTTCCGAAGAAGCCTGATAAAAAGACGAGCAAGACTACTCCTGACATAGAGGAGATGATTATCCAAGCAGAGAAACTAATACGAGTCGCTAATGCTAATCAGAATGCAGGCAAGGACGTCACAGCGACAGGCCATTTTGAGAGACTCGATGACGTGTTAGAGCGACTTAAGAATCAGGGAGTCGGAGTCAATGAGTACAATGATACAGCGAAGAAATTGGGCATCAAAAGACCACAGGTTGCTGACGCTGTGAGACCCACTCCTCCTCCTCCTCCTACGGAAGATACACAGTCAAATGGTGGGTTACCACTCACGCCTGATGGTCAAATCGACATAGGGGCGTTAGGCAGCATGTACGCATCACAACAAGCACCAGCAGCAAAACCACCGGTAAAGGTACAACAAAACACACAAGCACCAACAGAAACTACTGATTTGGAATCAGTAGAATCAGTATTAGAATCGCTGATGCCTTCCGCTTCTGCACCCGCTTCTGCACCCGCTTCTGCACCCGCTCCTGAACTATCAGAGCGTGATAGGTTTGTGCAGGATATACAACGGAACTTTGGTGCGGGCCTCAATAACCAACGGGCAGAACGGATGTTAGACGAGCATAAGGCCAATAATCCAATCGATGACCATGTGAGACTTCTAGGCGACGTAGGTCACATGGGCAGACTCTCGGAACATGTGGGCTTGCCTATAGAATCATACAGTAAGTTGTATCAGAACCTAATGGATAATCCTGAGTCTTACGGTTTATCTGACGGTGCATCCTCTGCTGACGCTCACAATCATATAATGGGCTTATTTGACCCGAATTTGAGATATTAGGCGGTGATTAGATTCCACAAGTATTCAGTCCCGGCGAGCCTGAGACAAGACCACTCGACCCCGATGCACTGGCATACACCACGCCTCAGAGGGTTGCTGACCTCCTTGAGATAGGCCCTCAAGAGCCTGTACTGATGTCCGCGAACGCCGAGGCGAACGCCGTGTTCGTGACAGGAGCCGATTACAGGAACATCGGCTTCTCAGTTGGAGACACTCTCCTGCTATACTCAGACGCAGACCCTTTGGGGTTGGACCGTGATATCACCGCAATCACCACAAGCGCAGGTGGTGTGAAACTCGCATTCTCATCTGCCATCAATCCGGGTCTCTACGAGACGACCGACAACGGATACGTGCAGAACAAGGCATCTTTCAGCAACGGAAGCAACAGGGGCATAACCTACGACAAGGTGAAGCGCCTCATCCTGCGTGCGCAGGACAAGATAGACAATCTGACGCACAACTCGTGGAGACCCAATCTGGTCGCTGCCGAGTACATCAACTTCGATACGTACAAGCCATACAGGCGTCGTTACTACACGGATTACGTCGGCACCACACCTCTCCTGTTCCGCAACGTCCAGCAGATTCTCAGACTGGAACTGTGGCAAGGTGATGACTATCGAGAGATAGGCGCTTCCGAGGCTCGCCTCAATATTCCAGATAGCGTACGTTCCCTCTCAGGCTCAATCGTCATGTCTCCCGGCAATGGGAGCGCCGCTACGCTCACGATAGGAACGTCAAGCACACAATGGAGGGCGGACTTCGATAAGATAACCACCGCACAGAACCTCGTTGACCTCATCAACAAGGAGGACAGGGTGAGCAAGGGAGCCGTGGAGTTCTTACCTACATTCACCCTTGAGGGTAGCACTTCCAACGTCGCAGTGCACAATGAGTTCCTAGCGACGGCCAATGCCGACTACGGTAGCGGTCATGTCAAGATTTCCAGCATGAGGTCCACACAGGCCGGTGAGTCGTGCAGCATAGTGTCCACTAACAGCAACATAGAGATATCACAGACGGAGACAAACACGGCCACCTTCAGCAGCCTCAACAGCACGACCATAACAGTGGACGATACAAGTGGCTTCGCAGACGCTGGTGTCGTTGTTGACGCCAGCGGTGACGTCTTCAGTTACACCGGTAAGACAGCCACAACCTTCACCGGTTGCACAATCGTGGTTGGCTCTGCACTCTCCGACATAGCAGGCACACTTACTCAACACCTCATGCAGGTTGACCTACAAGGTGGAAGCGCCAGTGGTGACAAGGGTAGGCTCCGTGATTACTGGTTGGACCACGAGATGGGAATCGTCTACTTCAACAACTCATATCCGTTCTTTGAGTGGAACGCCGTCAAGGTCGCGTACATCTACGGCGAGAGATATGTCGAGAAGGCCATCGAGGACATCTGCACCAAGATGGTGGCTATCGACATACTCATGTCGGACGACCGCAGCGTGCTCATACCGGAGGGAACGCAGAACGTGGACCTCGCATCGAAGATAAACATGTACAAGCAGGATGTTCAACAGATGCTCCCACGTTATGTTGAGGTTGTGAGTTTTGAATGAGTTTCGCTGAGCAGCAGAGCGATGACTACATCAAGCAGATGACCGAGTACTACCGCAGCAGCGACATGCAGGAGAATCTCAAGCAACTCGTCAAGAACACGCCGGAAGAGTTTAGGGAGCGCATTCTCAAACAGGAGTTGAGCGTCTATGGGTATGAGATTGAGAACGGTGTTTTCTTGGATAACATTCGCAATCCTCTACCTGATAAAGAGAGAGAGAAGGTGATGAAGAACGTGGATAGGAGGATGCTCAGCGAGTCACCTTCGCTGAGGGAGCACAAACTTCAACTCGTCGGTGGGTATCTGCTCCCCGATGCAGACGCCATAAGGAGGGACGAGTGATGGTTGCGACGTTCAAGGAGGCCATCGACGTTATCGTTGACCTGTTCAAAGACGACTGGAACAGGGGCAACACCGACAATATCAAACCCGTTGTCGATGATATAGCCAACACCACTGCCGAGAGGGGAAAGAGGTTAGACATGAGGAACAGAGACTACGTGCTTGTCTTTGAGACGGCCCACAATGAAGAACTACCAGAACTGCTATTCGATTTTGTCACAACTCGTGTCAACATAACAGTTGATGCGAGGACGATAGTTGGACGTGAACGGTTGAAGAAGATGGAGAACGAGATACGCAGACTTGTACACACAAAGCGCAAGGGGGATGGTGTAAACTTCGACAGGTTGGTATACAAGACGCGAACAGACCTGTCTGATAGGAGCAAGCAGTTATTCCGTATGACGTTCCAAATAGAGGTAATCGTGTTTGCAGAATTGATACCATGAGGTGAAGAAAGTGCCATCGACAGTCTATAAGGGAGATTTGACCGAGATTTCATTCGGTCACGAGACAGAACTAGAACTACCAGCGGGCTTCGATGGCGCGTTCCAGTTCGTCATAGCGAATGGCGGTACTGGCACCGACACATCCACGTTGACGCTCACAGGCGGGACCAACAACTCTCCAATCAGCAGCGGCGAGTTGAGATACCCTCTTGGGATGCTTGTCGGGTGCGAGGTCGCCTTCTCAAACCTCTCCGGCACTGGCACTAACAATGAGGACAACATGAGCGTGTCAGGCAGGAGATACACCATCGTCAAGCACGTCATCAACGAGAGTGGAAGTACAGTCCTGCACGTCACACCACAGATGCGCACGACGAGCGCGACTGTCAACGGCACAGTCACTGGGACTCTGCACATCTCCGCCTACAAACTACCCACGTTAGACGAGGACTCCGAGCATGATGATGATGCGAACAACTCCTCCGAGAGCGTCCTCACCGACCAGTTCGTCGGTCTGATAAACACGATATCACTGCCTGAGACGAAGGTTGACCTCAAGAGGTATCATGTCATCGGCCTCGGTCGTGATGTCGCTGTGCAGGTTCCCGGCAGATTCGTCAACACAGGCGGTCAGTTTGAGGCCACCATGCACAATGCACGATGGCTGTACTACGCGCTCGGGCAGGAGAGCGTCAACATGGAAATGGGTGGCAGTGGCTTCGATGTGAGCAGCACTGGCACCACCGACACAGCCACCGTCCCCGGACAGGGGCTGATAACCCATGGAAACGCCAACATGAGCCTGTTGCCCGGAAACTATGTGCATATCACAGACACAGACACCATACCTGTGCATCTGCACAAGGAGGCTGCGTTGGACAAGTCTGGTACAACCACATACCCGATTGGCGATGAGACTGCTCTGACAACCGATGCTCAGAAGAACGAAATCAGGAGAGTGGCAGCATACCACTGGAACTCATCGGACAGCAAGGGATACATCTGGTTGGACGATGGGTTGAACTTCGCCCACTCCTCGGGCAAGGCACTCAGGAAACTCGACTACTCCACAAGCAACAAGTTCCCACTTCTTGATGCCACAACACGGACGATAGCGAGACCCGTTGACAAGATGGTCTTCGCCAAGACAATCGTCCCATCCTTCGCGCTTGAGGTCAGTGTCAGAAGGAATGACAATCAGGACGACGACGGCGGCACTGCCGAGGTCGTTGATGGTGGCTCCACAGACGCCAAGCAACTCACACGCGTCTTCCGTGGCTGCAAAGTCAAGGAGTTCTCAATGACCGCTGACACAGACGCTGCCGTTCGCCTGAGTGTTGGCTTCGATGCCGCACTCTGCTACACAGACACAGGTAGGTTGGAGACCAGCAACAAGGGAGACAGGTACAACGTGCACAGGCTCTTTGAGGACACTGCCAACACCGCACAGGCTAGGAGGGAGGCAGGTATAGCGAAGGGGACTCAGAAGCCCTTCATGTTCTACAACGGCACAGTAGATGTCGGTGGCATCAGACTGGGGCAAGTAGTGTCATTCGACTTGAAGGGCAAGACCGGGGTCGAGCAGTTCTACACCATATCTGGGAACAAGGTCGCTGACAGCGTGACTGACCAGATACCATTCGCAGGTGCTAGAAACGCATCAATCGCCGTCGAGGGCAAGACGGAGTACGAGTTGGACATGGAGATTATCGTTGACGACCCGACCCTCTATCATCAGATGAGGAGGGCCGTTGACAACTCTGACGACGCCAACAAGATGGTGAGCCTGTCATTCACCAAGCAGGGGACGGGGGCTGCATCCGGCAGGGAGTCCATGACCGTCGTGATAGACGACTACTACATCGTTGAGGCGCCGCTCACGATACCCGAGGACAAAGGACCCATGCGCTCAAAACTCAAGGTAATGCCTAAATCCATCCGTGTGTTTGCACAGGATACAGTATATCACTACTGAGGCGAGTCAATGGTCACGAAGACGCAGAAGAAGGCAAAGTACCGAAAACTCGGTGCCAAGAGATACTTCAACTGGCTGTGCGACAAACTAGGCATCGACCTCCCTGAGCCTGAGAGCGAGATGAGGAGGAGGGACATAGAGAGAATCATAGAGTCCCACGCTGAGGACCCTCGATATATGCCTCCACAAGAATCGGTGCACATAGACTACGCTGATTCAGCACACAACCATCCACATGAGATAGCACCATCTGAACCAGAGCCTGAACCAGAGCCCGAGCCTGAACCAGAGCCCGAGCCTGAACCAGAGCCCGAGCCTGAACCAGAGCCTGAACCAGAGCCCGAGCCTGAACCAGAGCCTGTTTTGGACCAGCCTTTCATAGCAAATGCAATAGACTATTCTTCCATGACGGTGCGTGAATTGCAGGTAATCTGCAAGGAGCGCGGCCTCACCATACGCGGGACAAAAGCACAAGTCGTGCTACGTTTGAAACGCGATGATGAAGGCATAGTGGAAGAAGACGCCGCAGAAAGCGAGACTGAGGCCCCCTCGGAAGAGGCTGCTGATGTCGAGCCGGATGCCCCCTCGGAAGAGGCTGCAACCATAGGTGAGGAAAATGACGCAAATAGCGAACAAGGAGAATATACTAACGAAGAGGAATGAACGAAGGCACGAGATTCGCGTGGACCCTGATAATGATGACATTATCATGGAGGTGTGGATTCGTGACATCAACTTCTTCGATGTGCAGAACGCCGCCCAGTCTATGTTCATCATACAGGATGACGGCAACGCATCGTTGAATTTAGAGGGGTACTGGAAGTACGCCTTCTCAAACTGGGTCGTCAGAAGCAACCCATCACTCACACCTGACGAGATGCTTGAACTCAACGCATACGCAGGTGACCAAATCGCTCACATCCTACCCAAGCCCGACCAACTCGCGGAGATGATGCAAGGGGGTTTTACGAACGCGAGCAATTGAGGATTCAGGAATTTCTGAAGCGCAAGGACATCAAAAGTCAGGAAGACTTCATCCTTCAGAATCAATTGTTCGCCTACTTCGTGGCAAAGCACTACGGGATATCACCGCAGGAGGTCTATGAGATGCCAATCAACATGTTCCGTCAGTCGCTCTCATGGGCATTGGCTATGCAGGACAATGAGAACAAGGAAGCAGCGAGAGCGAGCATGCAATCGCAGACGGGCAACGAAACCATTACACTCGACTACGGGTTCCTAGATATGGAGGATATCTGATGGCAGCACCACTCGTGGCACTCGGACTAGCCCTGTCGCGTACAAACACGCTCGCTCAGAGCGGTGTCACTGCTGTTGAGTTGATGTCCCAAACAGTGTCGAAGATAGCAGATGCTTTCGGCAGGGCCTTCCGCTTCGCCATGGAGAAGGCAATGGAGGCGTTCATCTTCATCAAGGACTTCTTCATGGAGAAGGTCTTGCCCATCTTCCAACCCTTCATCGACTTCGCAATCACAGCATTCAATACCATAAAGAGTGTTCTAACCACAGTCATAGAGAGCCTTCTGAGTCTATGGAGTGGCCTTGTATCAACGATGGCAAGCCTCTGGGACAACACGATAACTCCGATATGGGAGACAATCACGAACTTCAACCCGTTTGAGGCTATGGGCAATCTCTGGTCCACAACCATCAATGGAATGAAGAGCGTATGGGACAACACCATATCGCCCCTCTGGGAGAGGATAACCAACATCGACCCGTTCGGTGCTCTAGGTAGAGCATGGGATACTGTCATGAACGGTATGAAAGCCGTGTATGACAATACCCTTGGACCTGTCCTTGATTTCTTAGGCGACGTAATGGGCGGTATAATAGAAGGACTCGGAAAGATTCTAGGAAAGATTGGTGACATCATAGGCAAGGGATTCAACTTCGTCAAGGACGGTCTCGTAAGTGCAGGTGGCGCAGTCAAGAATGTCGTTACTGGTGGAGGCGGAGGCGGCGGTAGTTCCGACACCACTAGCGGAGGAGGTGGCGGCGGCAGTATGACGTTCAACATGACATTCAACCTCAGTGGGGTAACAGACAGGACGGACAAGCGTGCACTTGCTCGTGAGATAGCGGAAATCATTCAACAGGAGACGGCAAGGGCGGTTGGCGGCTCGACATACTCAGGTAGGTACGGCTGATGGCGAGAGCAGGCACACCGATTCGACTCGTTCGCGAGGACGGCGGTCTCATCGAGTTGCTTGCATTCAACATCGTCCTGTCAACAGAGCGCAAGTTCGGCCCCAAGGCCTTCCCCGCCACAGGCAGCAACAGGGCGTCGTTGGACCTCAACGTCAACAGAGCCGCCATCATCATGCAGGGCATCTTCATCGATGATGAGACTGAGGTTTCAGCCGTGGGCGCCTCGGCACTCATAAACTTCGCAGACACCAAAGGTGCCACTACTCATTTCCTAAATTCAACCAACCTCAATAGAATCCTATCAACCACATCGGGCGATGCGAACCTCAAGTTGGTTGACTCCAACGGCGACACGCGTCTCATCAAGTTGCAGGTAGCAGCAAGCACGACAGGAGCATCCTACAACACATCGACTGACACTGTGATAATAGGTGAGAACACCAGTGGTTTCAGCGGTACTGCCAGTGTGGCATCTGCCGTGAAGACGGCCATCGACACCGACCTCTCCACTTACTTCACTGCCACGTTGAAGGACACGGAGAATGGCAGTGGGCAAATAGTCACTAACGGAGGACTCCTCATTCAACAGAAGGTCATAGGCTCCTTCGCCTCAACGGGGAATAATGACAACCTACCCAAGATTAAACCTGCTACTGATAAAGTAGGAAATCTCTTTCCTGCTGTAGAGACATTCAGCGGTGGCAAGAACAAGAGCCAGTTGTCCGCTGGTGACAAGGCGCAGGAGTTGTACAGCATCGCCAACAACAGCAGCAGGAAGACGTTGAGACAAGTCGCTAACTCGTTTGGCAACGTGTTCAGAAGAGGACAACCGTACTCAGAGGTAGGTACTGACACCTTCATCTTCGGCAAAGGCAGCGACTACATCGTCGGGATACAGATACCTTTCAACTCCATGGCTAACGCCGGTATTGGTGACAAGTACACGCCTGTGAACTTCTTCATGCCCACAGGACTTTTCATAGGGAAGAATGACAAGACAGCAGAGAACGCTCTCGCGGCTGGTACGGTGTTCAACGAGAGTGACAACTTCACAGGCATATCAGGTGGTCTCAAGCAACTTGAGATATCGTATGACGCTGGTGAGGCTATCTACAACTTCGACTTGACATTCCTCCCGTCCGATGCTATGTGGTGAGAAGATGACGGTCATAGCGAGGACGAACAAGGCCTTCTTCTTCGATGGCGTCAGTGACAGTATAGTCGTACCCTCCGGCCCATTCTCCGACATAGGTAGGAAGAACCTCAACTCGCAACACGATGCTCGTGACTTCCTAGGAGGCTCTACAAAGGACACGACGTTCTCGATTGACTCTGGTAGGTACAACAGCAACATATGCGTCGAGGTATGGGTCATGCCTGACTTCGGGGGCATCGTAGCAGAGAAGGAGAACCAATTCAAGTTGGAGGTCGGCTCTGTCCACGAGCCCGCACCGATAACCTTCACCGTGACGTTGCAGAAGGGCAGTGACACAGAACGGCACAGCATCAGCACAGCCCACTTCAACGGCACTCGATTCATCGGCACCACATACCCTCTCTCCACCCTCAACGGCATACACGACACGAATACCACCACACTCAACCGAAATCACAGGCCACTGCTACATGTGATAGGCACCTTCCACAGAGGAAAACTGCAAATCTACGTCAACAAGGTCCTCATGGCCGAGAAGGAACTCAGGAACGACGCCCTCTCAATCAATCATTCTGAGAGGAGCCTGTATATCGGTGGCAAGGGCGGTCAGTTCAGGGGAGTGCTTGAGGCCCTTCAGATATCAGCCAACTTCAACAGTTCCTTCCTCGATAGAACCGCTCCGTTGAGAAGCGACGACACTCTACTGCTGTATCGCTTTGAGGAGCCCATAGCACCCATAGAGGATACGTACTCACTGTCGTCTGGAGCCAGTGCCAATGCGACTACAATCTCGATAAGCGCAGCAAATGCCAAGGCACTTGCCACCAAACTCACTGGGAAGAGCGTCACGACCGGGACGATTGACTTCACCTCATCACCTTACACCAGCGGCAATTACAAGGTCATACAGAGCACATCGAGCGGCACGACACTGCATGACGTGGCTCATGTTCCCTACAATCTGCTTCTCAGACCGGGTGCGTTCGATAAAGAAAAGAAAAGCGCAAGTGGATTACCACCTGAAAGAGTGCGCCTAAAAAGTATAAACACCAATGGGACACTAACCATACAGAGCATACACCTCGATTTCGGTACGGCCAATGACGGAACTCGTGGTCTTCTACATGCACACGCCTCTGGTATCGAGTTCGTCGTCGTAGGTGCTGACCTCCTCGTTGACACCGCGACAGGCAAGCCATACCAAGCCCCACACTACTCATCGAAGGCGATTGACAGGACAGGTCAGATGGTCATAGACGAGAGCGGGTACGAGCAGCATGGCTTCGTCTACTCGTCCCGCATGGCATTGAGCACCACCGATACCAACAATCCGTACAAGGTCACATGGCCTGAGACCCTATCGACGGAGTACAGTGTAGGTCACTCAGGTCGTCACATCCTCAACCACGTCGATGGTCATGCATACCTACGTCGTCTCCCTCGTGCCAACGAAGAGATACTCGACCTACAAGCAGATGGCAACGCCGATGTGTGTGACATAATCTACGATGAGACTCACAGTGGATTGAAGGACCAGATATCAATCAACAGCAGGGCAGACGTCTATCGCGAGATTGGCACGTTCAACATCAAGGACATCAAGAACACCTCGACCGGCACTGTCATCTTCAACACGCATCACAACAGCGGCAGTCTCTCCACCTCAAAGAGAGAGGTCATAGCCATAGGAGGGCCGAACTTCGATTACGAGCCTTTCTTGCTCAAGGCACCCACCGTTCCCTTCGGAGCGACGATAAACGACGAGACGAGGACGCACCACCTGAGACCGAGCAGGGAGAGCAGAGTCGCGTTGCTGCATGTCCCGAGACTAGCCACTGTGCATGGCATGGCTCCCTACGTCGAGATACACTACAATGCAATCGACCTCACTGGTGCCAGTATGAGCGGTACCACTCAGGCTCTTCTGATGGTCGAGAAGACCGTACCCGCAGGTAAGACAGCGATAGGCGACCCTGATGCTGGAACAAACACCACCGTGTACGCAGAGATTAACACAGCCGTATCAAGCGGTGCCACGCTCCATGCTCCCGGTGGTGTCATATTCGTTGACACGGACGAGTCACCGACCTTTGAGGACATATTCACCAACCACAGGTTCGCGAACGACTCAAGCGAGGGATATGACGCAGACCTGACGCTTGACGAATCACAGACGCCTGTGAATCTCACACCATACGATGGTGACGACATCATCAACTCACCACCGAACGTAGTGATAGAGTCAACAAGCAAGACGACGCAGCATGACTCCTCATTCCACCAGTTGTTCATCGAACCTGTCCAGACCAAGAAGCAACTCACCGATGTGCTTGACTACAAGAGACGGGAGATAGTCACGAGCGGCACACAGGCGAACGAGCCCGACTTGGCCGTCACTGCATCAGCCTCTCCAATCTTTGAGTCGTTCGACATCATAGACAACATAGAGACGAGCCAAACCGGTGCTAATCTAAAGATAGTCATACAACCGTCGTTGCGAACTAGAACGAATCAACTCGCTCACATAAAGACGGGCGAGGACAGCAAGGAGGTGAAGAACGGGGCATCGATACACTACCTCGTATCACGTACGCGAGTTCGCTCGATATCGGAGACGAGCAATGAGGAGGGTGCGTCGTACACGACCATACAGTGTCTCGGGCTACAGAGTTCACTCGCCAGCAGGAACGTGTCATTTGAGAGTTCAGCCAGTCCTGACTCCCACATCGTCAAGGAGTTAGAGCCTAACGCACCCGTCGTCTCAGTCACATTGGGTGGGCCGGGTCAAGGAGCGATTGACACCAAGCCCACCTTCTCACCGAGTCCGTTCTCGCATGAGCCTTACTCAACGAGAAGGGCGTATGCCGTCACAGCGACCGGACTCTCATCTGACGTGCTATCGGTCATGCCAATCAACAACGATGCAGCCGACTCAAAGAGTTGGGGCACCTACGGATTCCCGAAGGTAGGCAGGGTCCACTTCACGGATGGAAGCAGCGCCAAGTACGCCTCAAAGAGCGGAACGTCATTCACCTTCGCCTCGACAGCCACACTGGGAAGCGGTGACTTCGTGAATGGCTCAGGTGTCGAGTTCACGACGGTCCAATCGTTGATGAGGTCCATTGGTGTGTTGAACGATGGCGATGATAGTTGCGCCGCCACTGTGTTCAGCGAGCCTGACTTCGGTGCGGAGTCCGAGATAGGCGACGGCACGACCGTCAACGACCGCATGTTCCAAGCGATGAGCGACGTCCAGCATGACTACCAACTTGGTACCCAGTATGCCAGCACACGTGCGCTCGTTGAGATACCATTCTTCGCGAACCAGTTCTTCAGCGACCTCGTTGGGCCTGACAGCGCCTTCAAGGTCCACCTCGATGCGACTCACACCGCTCACACATGGAACCCGAAGCCGGTGGGCCGCAGACCGATGGGCGTTGCACCAGCAGACCGCGAGGCGCTTTCGGCATACTCGATAGCGCTAGCCAATGACCAGCATGTCCCCACTACGAAGTTCATCACGTACTCCTCCCCTAACCTCGTCGTGCAGAACGGGTCCATCTTCCCAGACGACTTCAACGG
>Ga0098042_1000678_pt1 | contig 13220 bp, 6 predicted proteins | sample 9_EtaG_FD_75066 | JGI IMG/M metagenome (GOLD analysis project Ga0098042, IMG submission 75066) | Marine viral communities from the Subarctic Pacific Ocean - 9_ETSP_OMZ_AT15188 metaG | ecosystem: Environmental > Aquatic > Marine > Oceanic | place: Pacific Ocean | collected 2015-01-10
CGTCGTTGCCAGCTTGGGAGCTGTGACCGCACCGTTTAGGATTTTAGCTTCGATGACGGCGTCAGTATCCAACTTAGTAGCCGTAACTGCCCCGTTTAGGATTTTATCTTCGATGACGGCGTTGGCAGCCAGCTTAGTAGCGTCTACGTTTAGGTTTTTAATCTTAGCGGTCTCGACGGCGTCAGTAGCTAACTCAGCGGCGGTTATTGCTCCACTCGCGATGTCATCAGCCGTTTGGAGTGTTCTTGTTCCGCTTCCTGAGCCGTCTTCAGCAGTCTCCTGAGCAACGAACAACGCTTGTCTGTAAGCAGTGTCCAAGTCAGCCTCGGAGATGCGAGAACCAGACTGGAAGTCAACTAGAGAACTAAGTGAGGTTTCCCTGTAGATTCGCATTTGGTCAAGAACATCTGAGAAAGACAGGTTTGCAGATAGAGTCACTAACTTGGTCGAGGCGTCAACACTCGCGACCGCAACACTTTGCCATTTGAAAGTAGAGCCGGATGTCATCTTCACGACTGCTTTGATGTCAGAAGTGTTAATGTAATCGAAGTCAAACGGACCATACACTGTCTGGCCCACGGCGTTAGTTCCACTGGACCCAGATAGCAGGGTTATTGTAGTATATGAATTTGGCATGGTATTTTATCTTAATAGTTTAGCTAAGTCAGCTCTAAGTTCTTTGAACTCTTTGTGAGTTTGGCGTCTAGCCGCTGCTCTGTATGCGTTAATTACTTTAGAGATTGCTTTAGACCTTGGGTGGTCTTTATGTCTGTTTTGTTCGGTGATTGGAGGAAGACGTTGGTAGGCGTTAGACTCGATTAGCTTTCTCAAGTTTTGACGAAGCGTTAGCTGAGAATTACCAAGCTTAACGGTTCCCGAAAGCTCCTGCATACGGTCGTAAGCAGTTTGGTCCTTATCGTTCCTGTAGTCCCTATAACTAAGACTGTTCCCACCGATGCTACGCACGTCGCCCATTGGTTTACGTCCAACCGCTTGGTTTTCAATCTCAATATCAACAATGTCGTTGGAGATTTCAGAAGAGAAAAGAGGGTTGATTCCCTGCATAAACGACCCGGTGTTGTCCTTGCTTTTTCTGCGTATTTCACCAAAGGCGTTCCGCTGTGGCATGATTTTTCTTCCGGGTCGCATAGACTCGGGTAGACGCTTACGCATCCTATCCAACAAGCCTCTAGCTTCTAAGATAGCAGGTTCTTCTTCAAAGACGTTTTGGGACCAGTTGAGTCCGTTAGGGACGAAACTACCTAAGATGTTTGATGTCACGTCTTCAAAGCTTTCGGCTGGCTTCTCCATTGCGTCCAGAAGCTCACCTAAGTTCTCGATGTAGGATTTCTTCATCGTGTTGTTAGCGATGGACGTTGCAATAATAGAAGCGACTTGGAAGAACTCATGTTGCTTTTCTTCAAACTCTTCCTCGTCCCCAAACTCGCTAACTCCGGTATCTCTCATGTCGGAAAAGCCTTTTACCAAATCCGCCATCATACCAAGGGTAGTAGCGAACGGGTCAAGACGTTGGTAGCTGTGCCATTTGTCGCCAAACTTAATAGCGAATGGTATCTTACCTGTAGCAGCCCAAGCTGCGCGTTTACCGGGGTCATCTGGGGGAGAACCTGTGACTCTCTCTCCAAGGGCTTCTATGTTCATTAACAAAGCTCCTGTAGCCATGATACCCGTAGATAAACGTCCGAGAGTTTCGGCTGATTTCGTAGCAGTCTCGTTTTGTATAAGGTTCAAATACTTTTGAGCTTGTTCTCGGGCTTGCACCATTTCGTCCGCGCCAAAATCTCCTTTTTGTATATAAGAATCAGCAAAGGCTTCTACGTCCATGTCGTCGAATGTTTTAGTCGCATTACGCGCTTTTACAAATTCTTTGGTCATTTTAAGCGGCCTCGGTATGCTGCGCCCCAAGGCAAACAAAAGAATGTTTGCAGGTGTCCTAACGAACGGGATGACAAAACCCATCCAAGGGCTCGTTTGTGCCCATTCTGCGGTATTCTTAAAGAATCCCTTTTGAATATCGTTAGTGAAGGTGTTTACAAGAGCCCAATCTGTTCCTGCTTCGACAAGTGCCTCTCTTTGGGAGAACCCGATGTCGTCGTCATATACAACATCTTTTACGCGTTTGAGTTTATTCGTATCATAGTGGTCTTTCACGTAACCATTGATGAACTTCCTTTCGTCGGTGATGTCTTTTCCAGCCTTACGAGCTTCGACAAGAGCCTCCACCGCTTCGCGCCTTACGTTTTCCTCATTACGAAAACGACCCTTTGCAGTAATAGTAGTATTGAATCCGTTCTCAATGTGTTCCGCTAGTTTACCGGGTTGTCTGTGAAGGCCTTTTTGGTATCCGTCTAAAGCAAGAGCCGTCTTGATACGCGCTCGGTAGCTCATCTGTTTGAAGAACTCATCACCCGCCATCATTATTCGAGAGGGGTGTCTAACAAGATGACCCATGAAATTGAAAGCGGAACGAAGTAGGGTTCCGTCAGGGTTATCTACGCTAATCTCCCCTCCTTTTTTTAGTATACGGTCGTCCCTGAATGCAGTGTAACCGGAGACTGACCTAGCCTCATCATCAATTCCTGACTTCCACGCCCATCTAAAAGAGTCTTTGATACTCTGGAGGTCAAACATAACCCTAAAGTTAGCCTTAACTAAATTTTTGTTACCTGTCATAGCGCCCCCTGCGACTGACTCAATGTGGCGTAAGGGAAGAACGAGCGCGTTACCTAAAAAGTTTACAGCCCAAGAAGTAGGGGAGCCTAGAATAGCGTTGTAATACCATTCCTGAGAAACAGCGAGACCTTTTCTACCTGCTAACGTCCACTGAGATAAACCCCTATTGACGCCTATTTGGTTAAAGTCCCTAGCCATTTGGTCCATATCAATAACCTCTCCTGAATTCTTAAACACCCTTTGAAGGTCTTTGATAATTCTTTTGTCGCTGAGATTACCCCTGTTCTGTCTCCGGTAAATCTCGCCTTGTTTCTTCATGGCGTCCTCCAAAGCTACTCCTAGAGTCCTGTGCTGCCCGGCTATGTCCCTACCTAGAGCGCTTTGTCCTGTGAGGTATAGGTCATTACGCTGTCTCATTCCAAGCGACAACTGAGTTCCAAAGTCAGCCCAGATTTCTTGAAGCGCTGTCCAGCGGTCCATGGCTGAGAAAACCTCCGTCATCGCCTCGTCTTTGTTTAAGACGGTCGCTCCTTTTGGAGTCTGCACTTTGGCAGTTCCGTTTTTTAACGCATACTCGGCGTTTGCTACTTTATCCTTTAAGTCTTTTGCGACGCCGTTCAAGGCGTGGTAGAGCGTTTCAGCTTCGCTTCTGAAAAGCTCAAAGTCCTTCCTTCGACCTCGGAATAAGGATAAGTCTATTTCTCCTTTACCTCCTGCTGCCTCAAAACCACGATTTGCAATTTTGCTTGTTTCCTCCCAAAACTTTTCTTGAGCCTCTGGGCTCATCTCGCCTTGTTTACTGGACTTCCTAGCAACCTTAGATGTGCGCATAAGCCAAGCGCGCATTTCAGGAACACTATTTATAACCCTAACGGCTCCAGCCATTGCGCGATGGTTAGTGTTTTCAAACAACCCTGCTTCTTTAACTGTTTTGGCTACGTGGTCTTCGATGGTTTCTATTAGGTGCTCTTTTCCACCTGCCTTAGTCTCATCGAGTATGTCTTGAGCGAAGGCTCGTTTATTTTTAAGAGAAACCTTAACTACTGAAATACCTTTACTCAAGAAGAATTCATCGAGTTGTTCCTCTGTCCATTCAGCAGGGTTTAATTTTCTTGCGGCTTCTTTTTTAGCTTGCCAACTTTTTCTTACATTTTCCTGCGCGGCTCGCGAGGCAGCCTCTTCAGCGTCCTTGAGGCCACTCGGAGCGCTTGGGTAGTTTCGAGGGTCGTTAGGGTCGTTTCGAGGGTCGTTAGGGTCGTTTCGAGGTCCGTCAGCAAGGTTTCCGTCAGGCGCGTCGCGCTCCACTGCCTTTTCATACGCTCTCTCTACGTCGTCGATAGACTCCCGAACACCCGGAGGTGGTGGAGTTTCGCTAAGCTTTTCTCCAGATTGGTTCTCCCAATCGGTTGCGTTTCTAAGGTCGTTGTTTCGGTGAGCTGATTCTTGCAAAGCCAACCACTCTTGATGCGTTACTTGAAGCTCTGGGTCATTCAAAGCGTCGTTAAGGGCTTCCCATTCGTCGGCTTCTTCTGCTCCTTCCTTTAGTTGCCGTTTTACGTTTGCGTTTTTACGAGCAAAGATACCAAATATCTTTTGTAGCGCACTAACAGCTTCTTCTTTCTCTGGAGGCTCAATGGCTGATTTATTTGTAATTTTAACAGCCTCCCTCTTGGGCCTTATAGCTCTATACCCTTTACCTATAGCGCCTAAACTGAGACCAATAGCCTCGCCAACAATAAGACCTTCTAAAGCAAGCTTACCACGTTCGATTATCTCGTTGCTGTTTTCGTCGTCAGGGTCGTAGGCCAACCAATTAATAAAATCCTGAACAGGTCCTCCTCCACTTTCGTGTGTAGCCAGTAAGTTTGCAAGACGCTCCTCTTCCCCTTTGAAAACGAAAAACTCAGAAATAGCACCCGCCACGCCAAACTTTACGCTATTCTTTGTAGCAGTCTTGTATCTGCTCAGCCTCTTCATTGACTTAGAAGATAGGCTGAGTTTGTTTTTAGAGAAACTCTTAATGGCGTCTTTGCTTTTGGACAGTGTTCCCGATACTTTTTTTAACTTAGAAGCTTTTCCTAGCCAAGACGCCGCCTTTACGCCGGGTATAAACCCAGCAGCAAACTGCATAATATCTTCACCAGCTCTACCTACTCCTGTCTTCGGCTGTCCTAGCCATGATTTCTTTCTATCGTAAAAATCCCACAATCGGTCCCCGGTAATGTAATCCGCGAAACCGTAGACGCCTTCCGCTGCTGCTTCTAAACCGCGCGCTCCCGCAAACGCAATGTCCGTGCCGGAGTCGACATACGCGCTGCCTGAAGGAAGAATAATGTCGATACCGTGTTTTTCCTCCTTTTGAGGCTTTGGTTCTTTTTGGGGCTCTTCTTTCTTACTACTAAAAAGGGGCTGTTCTACTGGTTGCTCAAGCTTTATTTGTTCCTCTTGCGCTGGTGCTTGAACTTCTTCTTCAATAGGTTCTTGAGGTCCTCCCTCCTCTAACTGCCCAAGAATTTTTTGTTGTGCTTGGTCAAACGAGTCCCCTTGTAGGGTTGCTCTATCGAATGAATCTAATTTATCAGTCATGTTCGCTTAATTGAGTGTTTACTTAGTATTGGATGCTCTTTGGTTGGTGTAATAGGCGTTGTTATACTGAGCCTTTAAAAGGTTTAGCGGGTCAGCATAGCCATGCGCTCTAGATACGCGCTCTAATACCTCTTGACTCCACCCCGCCGCTTCGCTTATCTTCACGACGTCATTGGCTGTTGGTTCCGCGCTACCAAAGGCCAGCCCTGCGATTGGCGTTTGGTGTTTAACAAAGAAGTTATGACCAAGAATTACATCTCGTCTTATGTCTGGCCAATCCTCATGTGTATTGACGTTTCCGTCAACGTCGCGACGAAGATTATTTGTAGCACCCGGATAATACCATTCGTACTCGGCGTTTCGGAGTGTCTTATAGGGTTTTATATCTAAAAAATCATCTCCCATCTTAACAACAAAAACAGCTTTTTTACGCTTGGATTCGCCTAGCTCACTCGGTGTCTTCGGTGTCATGCGGTCCCTAAGTTCGGGATAGGCTTCTCGAACCATCGTGCCGCCGGCGCGCCCTCCTGCTGAGTAATATGAACTAACCCTCGACGAGGCTAAATCTCCCATCTCTTCTGTGGTGACTAAAACTGAGTAGTAACCTTCTGCTGCTTTATCCATTTCGTCCGCCATCGCATCATAACCGTCTACTACTCCGTCTGAGGTATCTCCAGTTAAAGGGTTTTCTCTAAACCAACCGTATCCACGTTTTGCTACGCGCGATGTTAAGTCTGTGGTCTGTTTATAGAAAGCTCCTTTTTCATCAATGTAGGAGGTCAGTCTTAACTTAGCGGCTTTTTGGGAGCTTACATAAATCTCATTGATTGTTTTTGCTTCTTGAGGGCTTTTAGCGAAAGAGTTGCTTAGGACAAAACCAGATGCTTCTTTTACTAAGCCTTGACTTACTGCCAGCTCCAAAACCTCGTCGGGAGTCTTAGTGGGATGCTCTTTTTCTATTTGTTCAATTGTTTCTAACGGCACGAAATTAGCAAAGGGTGGTGAAGAGCGTCTAGCCTCCGCGTTTCCTTTCAAATTAGCTATTAAATCGTCGTTCGATTTAGAGTGTTTGATAAGGGAAGCGGTGAGGTCCTTTTCAAAGTTTTTGTTCAGCTCGTCAAAACCCTCTCTGTAAGCTTTGGTAAAATCATCTTGTGTTGAACCTTCCGGTAGCGTGCTTAGGACTGCACGCTGTAAGTTGTTTAGGTCCTTTGTGTATTGAGTAATAACACCACCCGACACGGTGTCTATCTCTCCTACCATGAACGCACCACCAGTCGACTTCAGACCTGCTGTTGTCCTAGCGCCTTCTTCTCCAAACCCCTCAAGGAAATTATCAATTAAACCAGAAATGTCTACAGAAGAACCGCCCGGAAACGTGTCGTAATTTGCAGAGATGCTCCGTAAAACTTGCGTAAGTCCCTGCTGTCTGTCGGACCTTGGTTTGTGAGGAACGGCTTGTGTTAACAGAATTTCCGTCACCGCGTCTAATGTGTCTACACCACCTTTAAGGCGCTGGACTAAGTCAAAGGCGTATGTGGGCAACTTATCATCTGCAATTTGTTCTATTTGTTTCTCCAAGTAAGGAAATCGTTTAACTAATTTTTCTCTTTGTTGGTCAGGAGTATCGTTTACGTTTATGAGGTTTGCTGTTGAAACTGCTATTTGTTCAGGAGTCATACTCCCGCTTAAGTTAGCTATTTTATGGCTTGTCTCGTCCCAAGCTATAGAGTAAGCAGCGTTTTTCGTTTTTAACTCGTCGATAGCTGTTTTCTCAACCGCATCCTCAACTTGAGCCTGAAGAGAATCAAACTCAGGAAGCTCTCTAAATGGTTTATTGTTGATGTAAAGTTCATCAGACAACTCATCGAAGAACGATTGGAACTTAACAGCCCCCTCATGTGTGCGAGCCATCATTCCGTAAAGACCGGGAGTTGGGGGTATTCCGCGAGCAGGGTCACCTTGAGTTCCAAACAACACTGCCCTAGACTTTGCTTGAGACATACCCGAAAGTTGTATAAACCACGAGTTCTCGGACTCGCTTAACAATCCTTGACCGGGGCCCAACTCAGCATAAGCTTTCATGGCTCCAATCATGTTCTGCGTGTTGAGAGCCTCTGATTCATCCATAAGCGCACTCGCTAGTATAGGATGCTTAGCAGCCCTTAAGCGGTCTGTAGCTTGGATAAACCCTTTACCAACCTCACCTTCAGGGTCTAGCTTCTTCAACAGCATGAAATCATGCATGGTTTTCTGAGCTAGGTCGAGAGCCTCTTCGCGAGACAGGTTAGAGCCGTTGGGGTTGTCTGCTAAGCTCTCTATAAGTTCTTTGGTCTGCTGTCTGTGGTACTCATCATACTCTTCCGCGTAGGTAGCTCCAAGGAGACGCAAAGCTCGTGGCCCGTATAAAGGAGACTCGGTGTGCTCTCCGGGGTTGGCCTGTTCAACGCCAATCTCCGCTTTGGCTAATTTGGCTTTTTGGCGTCGGACTTGTTCGTTCGCCTCCTCAATCATCTTTTCAACTTGCGCGTCGTTTGCTTGAGACAACATGTAGTCCCACTCCGCGTCGGCTCGGCGAGTCTGAGCTTCTTCTAGCTTCATGGACTGTTGCTTGACGGTTTCATCAAGAATGTCTCCTTGAATCATAGCGCCCTTAAGATTAAGGTCAGCTTCTTTACTCGCGATTTCCTGTAGGTTAAGCTTGCTCTGTAAGCCTTGACCTTTAAGCTCGACTTGTTCTTTCTGCGCTTGGTAAGCGCTGAACTGACCCAAGATACCGCTTACGGTCCCCAACGAATTAGACAACCTACCTAGATTGGTCTGAGAGATTGGAAGAGGCTTTTGAACTCCAACTCCATAAGTCCCTGCTTGACGAACAGAAGAACGAAGAACGTGCTCCCGCTGCATTTCTTGAGCTTGCTGTCTCTCGTCGGTGCTGAGAAGAGCAGAAAGTGGGTTTTTCTTAGTTGCCATGGTTTATTATTGGGATGTGTCTTTGCGGTTTATTTTAAATTTTTCTAATTGGTTGTAGAAGGTTCCGGTTCTAAGTCCAGCCGCTGTGTGTGACTTACCCAAGTTGTAGATTTGTTGCTGAGTATATCTGTAGCGCTGCTCCGCTGCTGCTTCTTGACCTCTCATGACTTCGCGACTGAGATTAGCATTCTCTGTCTGCATTTTATTAATTTCTCCTTGCTGGTAAGTGCCCATCATACTCCCTGCGGTCCCTAAGATTGTTCCTAAGTAATCAGGCTGAGCAATGGGTTGATTAATTCCAATCATGTTAGTGACATACTGCTCACCAGAATTAGCAAGCCCAAGTCGGCGTGATGAGTCGTTTAAGCGAGCCTGTAAAGCCAAAGCGGACTGGTAATCTGCATTGCTTCTTTCGAGGTCTTGCAGACCAAGACCCACAGATGTTCCTGCTACATTGACTGACTCAGCAGCGACGGTCCCGGTGGAGACTGATGCTTCAGATTCACGTTGAGCTTTAAGCGCTTCCTGAGCCATTGAAGTTTCTTCTTGACTTTGTTGCATACGCTCAGAGCGCATAGCCATCTGCTGTCGCTGCATCTCGCGAACAGAGGCTGCATCTTGAGCGGCTGCTTGCGCTTTCGCTTGTTGCTGCTGGGCTCCAATAGAAGCAGCTCCTTGTGCAGCCGTAAGAGCCATAGTAGCCATCGTTATGTCACACATATTACTTAGTTATTTTGAATTTTCTGAAAAGTTCTTCTTTGATTTTTACGGGTTCGTCGAACTCCGCTCCACACCATTTAAGCCATTTGATGCACACAAGGTTATCCGAGTGTATCCAATTAGACACAGAACCATAATGACTCGCTAAAGACCAGACCCATTTCCTACAGTGCTTTAGAAAGTCTTTTGCGTATCGTTCCACTTCATTAGTCCCTAGCATCCAGATGAAAGGCTCATGGCCTTCTCCTGCTCCGAACATAGCCATAACTTTGTTGTCCTTGGTCATGACGGTAAAGCTCATGTCGCTGGCGTTCATGGACGACTCAACAGCTTTTGACGGCGCTGAGCCAACACAAAAGCATTCAAGTTTGTCCATTTCCCTCATGCCCTCCGTAAGCTCTTTAGCGTGCTCTTTGGTGGCGATGAGAATGGTATGTCCTTCCGGTGTTGTTTCTACTACACTAGGCATAGCGTCTGGAGCGATGATGAATGAACGACTCAAACTCTCCACTTTGGAAGTTAGAGGGCATGGCCGAGGAGTTCTCAATGGTAATGGTAGTGTGTTCAGGGTCTGAGAACACAGGGAACCGGAAGCTGCCCGACTCTAGAACCGCAGAGCCCTCTATGGTCTGCTGAACGACAGAAGCGTTGAATTCCGCAGTTGTGGTGTCTCTTAGTTGAGGCGTGACTTTGACTTCAAAGTGAGATGTGTCCTCGAAAAATAGCGTCCCTCCACGCACTCGCATTTTACCAGCGGTGCGTGTCATGTTCTGCCCGGACTGTGCTTTGAACAACAACTTAGAGAAAGTATACTTCATGGTGTATTTAACACCAGCATAGAGTGGCTCAGCGTTGGTAGACAACCCTCCGCTCACGGTGTTGTTTTTGAAGGTGACATCAGTCTGATGGCCGTTTGGCGTGGCTACTAGGTTCTGAAGAAGAAGACCATCTTTGGTGTAGACTTGTAACTCCTCGTCGTCCTTAAGCAAGTAGGGTAAAGTAAACGTCGGAACAGCTATAGTCGCATCGAGCGTTACAGCAACGCGCCTGTCTAGGTGAGTGTTGTATCCTTCAGGGTCTCGATGCTTGTTACCCATGGGTATCTTAAGTAGATGCGTCTGGTTTGTGTCTGATATAGACTGAACAATATACAACTCAGATTCGATAAACGTAAGACCCCTGATTCCACCACCGCTTACGGTGAACTTACCCCAAGAGCTGAGAACTTTCTCATTCCCCTTGAAGAAGTATTTGTAGATATAGACGTCGTTACCGTCAGTGGTTGCCATCAGGCTTTCTGCGCTGGACCCGGAAAGAGCCACAAGCCCTCCTCCGCTGGCCTTGGGGATATACTGAGGAACGTGAGCTGTAATTTCGTTTGCGTCAAAGTTGTCGGTGTTCGCGTTTACGGTGAACTCACGGATTCCCATGAATCCTCCGCGAACGAACGGGAAGTAAATATACGAACCAAGACCAACCGGGTCTACCGACTTGTCGTATTCGTATTCTGTAATTTGGTTGAACGAGACAGTCTTTGGTGTTAGCAGGTCTCCACCCCGGAGAACAAACTGACTGAAGTCTGAGAACAATATCAAGTTGTCTTGGAACGAGATAGCAGCCCTAAGCTTGGTCACCTTGTCAGACGAGATGGTGGCGTCGATTGGGTCTCCATCAAGTAGCGATGTAACTGAAGTCCGGTAGAAGTTGTATCGTTGTAAATCCAACTCACCGTCGTAACCTCCGAACTTCACTTCGCTCATAGAAACAGATGAGCCGGATAAGAAACCTAAACGGCTCTTAAACTGGAACACTCGTTGGATGGAGGTTCCGATAAAGGAAGGGTCAGGGTTTGTCACTTCGTCCCCAGCGTCCAGCTTATCCAGAGGCATGTGGTTAAGCTCAAATTCGTCTACGGCGATGCTCTTGAGAATCAAGGGCATTGTATTAGAATCAATGCGGTCGCTCACGTTGCCTCCGCTGGTTTCAAACCAACCACCATCTCCAACAGAGCCGTCTGCCAAGGATGGGGTGTGTCCATTAACCAAGAACTGAACATACCTGTCGTCTTCAGATGCGTCTACGTCGCCTTGAACGGCAATCTTAAACCTGTGGGTAGCGGTGCTGGGTAGGTCAGCTAGGTTAGGGATTGATTTATACGCAACCCCAAGTCCGTCTCCAGCCATTGAATCATCTACTTGAATCGTAAAGTCAGCGGGTCCGGTAATAACACCAACTTGGTTGCCTTTGAGACTTACGGTGAACGATGTATCTGACGCCAAAGAAGCTGGGTATCCTGCGAATATAGACTGCGTAAGCGTAGCGGTGTCTACGGTAAGGGGCTGGTCGTATCGCGGGTTTAGGTCGTTAGCGTCCTTAACCAATCGGGGTACATAATAAGGTGCTATAAAACTTGTAACTCCCTCAAACAAATTACTCATGATGAAATCCGATTCAGCTTCATACCCGGTGTTGTAGAAGGACCCTCCTCCCGCTTTCTGAGACGACCCAGAGTAAGTCCAGTTCTCATATGTGGTCCCACCAGCGGTCGTAACAGACAACCCATACTTGCGCTCGTAGTCACCCTGCTTAACAAACACCAAAGCCTCTGAACTCACAGGAGCACTCGTTGTGGAATCTTTAGTTACCTTCTTCTTGGTATTCAAGACGTAGGTGAAGTCACCAGTAGTGAACAGCTTTAGGTCGTCCACGGGAACTGTGGGCGTCGAGTCGTCAACACCGTGAGTAAGGTAGTTACGAGTCTCAAGAATTAACTCTGCTTCCTCTGTGTTGTCTACAGTGTATTCAACTGTGTTTTGGTAGGAGCCAGTTCCAGAGCCGTATAGTGTAACGTCCCCGTCAAACCTGAGTCGCTTCTTGTCGGTGTCGGTAGCGATGTCGTGGATGTTGTATAGGGTAGTTCCTTTGTTTAGACCTCCGGTGATTCTGAGTTTACCCAACCGGGCGCTCTCAGAGCTTAGAACTGTAACGGGAGACTTCTGAGTAAGGGTGATTTCTTTCTTACCAATATAATCAGTAGCAAACGATTCAACCACTCCGGTATAACGCTCTGTGATTGACGCTTGCTGTCCTGTAGAGAGGTTAAAGGCTGCGATAGACTTCGTTGAGGAGGTTTTGTTCTTAATAATAACCACATACCTCTCGTCTTGGTCGCGTTCGATGAAGTGAATCTTAGAGTTCGCGTCGAGAGACGCTGTTTCTAGTAGTGTGACTATGTGCTGACAACCCGGTCGCTTTTGGAGACCGTCCACGATGCTTGGCAAAGCGTTCTCCTGTTCCTCACACTGACCAGCAAACCGAATAGCGTCTGGCTGCTGTGAGACCCCTTGAATGAGGTTACTTACCGAGGTGTTGATTAAGGGCATTAGTAGATATTAGGGTTGCGGTGGACGCCTACACGTCGGGCTACGTCCTCGCTGTCAAAGATGGTTCTGTCGGATGATAGAGCGTCTAGCTCCAACAAACGAGCACGGGCTTGCATTTCATCCAAGGCAATTAACGATTGAAGTTCTGTGCTTCCAATGATGCGACTTTGGAACACACGGGAGGCTCTAAGGGTAATGTAGCGTCTGGCTACTTCCACAAGCTCGTCCCATGATAGTTGAACGGTGAGGTCAACTTTGAAGGTTTCGCTGAAGATGTCCGTTTGGTTTTTACGGTCATACAAATACAACCCACGCTGAACAACGTCGCGTGTCTTGTCTACCGCATCAACGAAAAGAGTTTCATCCGGCAACCTAAGTTTTCCGGTGTCCTCCTTGATGGGCTCGTAGTCCGTAATGGTGTTGAAGTGCCACTCTTCGGTTTGCACTTCCTTTGAGACTTCACGTAGAGCGGTCAAGGCGGTGCTGGCGGAAATTGGTAGTGCTGCTGAGTCAGCTAGCGTGTTTACGGGTGCTTCACCAATATGCCCAAGCATTTGGTTTACACTTTCTAGTTCAGTAGTTAGAGCCATTTGTTTATTTTAAGTTAGCAACGCCAGCGTTTAAGAGCGAGCGCTTTTCTTGTAGGGCGACCTTTTTTGTCTTTCATAGGTCCTTTGACGCCCGACATGCGAGCACAGAAGGAACGCTTACGAGCAGCCTTCTTTCCTTTAGGGTTTTTTTCCGTGACCGGAGCTTTGAGATTCGAGCCTGTTTTGCGGTTATAATGGTCGCGTCCTTTTTTGGTAAGACCACCTTTCTTAGACTTATGCTCTATCCGCAAGTTTACTCCTTTCTTCATAGGAA
>Ga0098042_1000679_pt1 | contig 13219 bp, 3 predicted proteins | sample 9_EtaG_FD_75066 | JGI IMG/M metagenome (GOLD analysis project Ga0098042, IMG submission 75066) | Marine viral communities from the Subarctic Pacific Ocean - 9_ETSP_OMZ_AT15188 metaG | ecosystem: Environmental > Aquatic > Marine > Oceanic | place: Pacific Ocean | collected 2015-01-10
ATATCTGTGATTTTTGAAAACATCATCTCTGGATCTTTCTTTTTCAGTATGAAATACATATTCAAAACCTTTAATAGCTGAGTTAGGAGCTGTCATAGACACGTTAGATTCAGTACCATCGTAATATTGCTTGCCTTTAATTTCATAATCAAACCTAGCAATTTTACGAATACCAAAACCATAGCGATAATCATAGTCGTAATAATCAGTACCATCAACTACAACAGGCACATCATATAAGCTTCCATTAGGATTTGTTCTTACAAAATAGCTTGGTGCATTTTCTTTTGAGTTTTGAATATCTCCAGAAATATATACCGTACTGTACTTAAAAAAATCTTTAAATAGTTTTTTCTTTTCTTGTGCTTGAAAAGAGAAAGTTACTAATAAAACAAGTGCTAGTATTTTTTTCATTATTTATATTTTTTAAACATTAATTTGTATAATAGCTTGTTCCAAGCTTGCTGTAGTTTATCTACGAATTTTTTAATTTTTTGTTTCATGATTTATCTATTTAGGTTTATCCAGTATTCTATAACACCGTCGTATCTTTCAACTTCTATATAATCTACACCTAGCTTTCCATCTGGTCTACCTGCTTTAGGACCAGTTAAAGGAATTCTTTTATATCCCTTCTTCTTTAGTTGTTTAGCTTCAAATTTATAATCTTGTTTAGCTTCTTCTATTTCTGCTTGTTCTTCTAATAGATGACTTTGTGTTCCCCAATAAGGTAAATCAAAGTTCCAACCGCTATAACCCATTATTAAAGCTATTCTTTGCCATGTACGAGTTTCTTCGTCCATAGCTTGAGCCATATTATTATATTTTTGTAGAACTCTATCTATAGGAACATTAAAACCTGCTGATAATATTTGAGCTACTGCTAAATATGCTGGGTTTTCAATACTCCAACCTCTTCTTTTTACCTTATCCATGTTCCAGTTAAATGTTTTAGCGGCTGATCTAAGTTTACGAACTTTAGAATCTATAACTGGAGAAATATTAAACACTTCCCATACTGCTTCTTCATAATCTGGTGTTTTTCTTTTTGATTCATCAAATATTTTTAATCCTACGTTTTTAACTGTAGATACTATAGCTCCACCAAAACCAAGTCCAAATAATAATGAATCAAGCATTCCGTTGATTATACCAGCTGTTTTATTTTTTTCTTCCTCATCTGTCGCGTCATCAAACATTAATGCGAATAAAGCTTGTTGCATAGAATTAAATACAATGTTTTGTATAGTTGTATAATACATAACACCAGATATATTACTAAGATCACTTTCTAACTGAGTCATACCAGGTCTTTTTCTTCTATTTATAAGATCAAGAACCATTTTCTTTGCTTTTCTGTTATACTGCATTGTAACGTTTTGAAAAGACAATATAGTACGACCAAATAAACTAGCTTGCTGTTGAGATATTTTACTAGGATTACTAGATTGTTGAGTTTCTTCTGCTATTGCATAGAAATCTTGAAAAGCTTTAACTTCAGCTTCTGCTTTAGTGTATTTTTTACCGGTTTCAGGATTAGTTCTGTTTAACAAAGCTTTTTGTCTGTTAATAAAAAACGTAGCACCACCAGTAGCAATTGCAACGCTATCCATTATTCTTGTTATAACAAACCCTTTGTCAAGTAAATAAGATAAAGCGCCTTTAAATCCACCTTTTTTACCAGCATCTGCTAATTCAGCTTCATTTACATTTATTTTTAAACCATCACGTCTATTAAGAAGATAATCTGAGTTCATTAATTTTACTACCGTTGGCCAATAATCTTTACTTGCAAAAGCTTTAGCAGCATTATATATATTATTATCACCCCAATTTATAAAATTTACATTAGATATAAGCTGTAAAGTACCTGATCTAACATTAAAAAACATCATTGTACCTACTGCTTTGTTAAGCCAATCAAGCATTTCATTTACCAACCTTGAACCACCACCTGTGTAAACTGGTCTGTTACTTCCAGATTTCATTCTACGTAAATTATCTTCAAAAGCCTCTCTCCATTTACTTCCATAAATAGCTTCTAATTTGTTCATTGTTTCAGGAGTAAATATAGCTTTTACATTTTCATTAAACTGAGTCATCAGTTTATTTCTTACATTATTTTTTAATTCCTGCATCATATCTGTAGCCACGTTGCCCGCTAACCAATTGTCACTAGGTGCTGGATAACCATCACCTTTTCCTATTAGCATTACCTCGTCTGCAAATACATTTAATTCATTGTTTGATTCAACTGCTTTTACCAAAGCGTTTACGTCTCTTTTAGACATACCAGGAATCTCCATACCTTGTTTATTCCACATGTATACTCTAACAGCTTGTGATTTAGTATACGGACCTACTCCTATTTCGTCCATTAAAGGATTAGTTAAACCTTTACTTTTTAAATTAGGAAATTGCTTTTTAAGAGCTTCAAAATCTCTAGCAATACCCATTTGAGCTGAGATTACTTCCATTTCAGCTTTGTTATATGGGTCCATTAAATTATCATCAATAAACTTTCTATGTCTATTACCTTGCTCACCTTTACCCATAATTGGATATAATAAACCTAAAAAGTCATCAGCAGAAGATGTTATAGTAAACTGTCTTTTTAATCTTTTTATTATTCCTCCATCTTTTTTCTTTCCTTCTAGCTTAGCTCTAACATCTGAGTATTGTTTAAAGCTTTCAACTCCAGTTACTTCTTCTATTTGTTTTTCAAAGTCTTTATTTAAGTTGTTCGCCTTGCTGGACTTAGCTATAACTGTATCTGATTTAACATCTATTGCGTCTAACACTTGTCTTACTCCTTCTACGTTAGCAATAGAATCATCAGCAAAATAAAAATCATTATAACCTTCAGCTGTTTTATTTAAAACAAAATCAACTTTAGCTTGAGCTGATCCATCAGCTAAACCTGTGATGTTTTGAATAGGTATATCTAATCCAATACTTTTTAAAAATTCTTGTATAGCTATAGCAGCACTCTGTGGTCTTGCTGTTAATACAAATATATCTCCACTACCAAACTTACCTTGACGTTTTAACGCGAGATCAGCTAATGGTCCTTTTTTAGTTCCTTTAGCTACTTTTTCAAAATTACTAAAATCAAATGAAGCTCCTCCTTCTATTAAAATATCAGCTGTCTTAGCAAATTGAGACGCGGATATTTCTGTTGTAGTGCCATTTCCATTGTTTACTATAACTTTTTCTTTAGTTTTAGCTAGTGTGTCATCAAAATCAAATATACTAATACCTTTCGCTTTTCTATTAGGTTTAGCTGCTAACACTCTAGTTTCTAGAGAGTTTAACATTGTTTGTTTTTGAGCAGTACTTGTACCTTCTTTATCAAAAATTTGATCACCAAATGTTTTACTGTTTTTAGCAACTATATCGGTTTTAGCTCTTTGAGTATTTAAATTATATTTAGCAGTTAGTCTTTGTTTTATTACTTCTGCTTTTGGTTCGCCTTTTACAAACATATCATATAACATGTTGTTTTGTTCTTGAATAAGGTTTTGATTAACCTTTCCATTAGGCATATTATATTGTGAAGGAGTTAACCCAACACCTAAAGATTCAGTAAGAGTTTGAGTATTACCATCAGCATCCCAAACTAATATAGTATTCATATTAATACCTCCTTTGTTAGCATTAACTGATTTTTCAACATATCTTAACCACGTACTAGGATTTAATAAATCAAAAAATATTTCAGGCATATCTTTTTTAAGATTTATACCATCATCTGTTTTACCTAGTTTATCATCTTGACCTTTAGTTATTTTACCTTGATAATAATCTTTTTCTATATTATTAAAATCTCTATCTACAGTATTTCTTTTAGCCATACCTAAAATCATACTAGCAACTTGGTTTGCAGGTAGAGTATGTTCTGCAACCATTGTTCCTCTAAATATTTTACTAAAGAATTTTATAGGAGCTAACGATCTTATTGGGTGTCTACTATTACTAGCTTGACTTTCTAACCACGCGGTCCAGCCCGCTAAGTTTTCTGGATTCGCTTTTAAATCTGCAGCTATTACTTTAGCTATATTTTTTAATACTTTTAATTTATTTATTTGAGCTTGTCGCCATACAGGATCGCTTATTTTTTTCCTAAACTCTGACATGCTCCACTTTTTATATTTAAGCTGTTCGTTTTGAGCAATTTTTATAGTACTATATTCTTTCCCGTTTTTATCAGTAATTTTTACATCAGCACTTTTCGCCTTTGTTTTATCATAATATGTTTTACCATCTTTTTTAACTACTACTGGTATTCCCTGCTTTTTTAATGTAGTAACCATATCAGCATCTAATGGACCATCTAAGTCAGCGTCTGCTTCTCCTATAAGATCATACATTGAATAAGTTGTAGCGCCTGCTATAGTTGCTGCATTATGAAACTCTTTACCTATGTTATGATAAGCAGATATAGTAGTAACGCGTCTTCTTTTCTGATCAGCTTTAGATAATGTTTTTCCTGTACCAACTATCAAAGGATTTTCAGTATCACCTAATTCTTTTATTTGAACTGTAGCATCTTTACCTATTTTTTGATAACCTCTTAGAGATTCTGATTTTCTAGCTGACTTAACTGTTACTTCATCTAATGATGTATCTTCTTTACTACGTTGATCTAGTTTTTGTTCTAAACCGTCCATAAATTCACTAGCAGTTAGTGGAGATTTTTTAAGGTCTAATACTGTAGTTAACCTATCCATAAACCCTTTATCATTTCTCAACGTCTGCAATCCCTCTGCTAATATACCTTCGGTTAGCATGCTAAATAAAGACTGTTGTCTTTTTTCTGTTTCTTTATAATACTCTTTTAATTTTTCTTTATCAAGTTTAGTTATAGAATAAACATCAGGTCTAGAATAAGTTTTCTTTCCATCTTTAACTTTTATCTGATCTACTTTACCTATTTTTTTATAATTTATTAAACCAGAGTCAATATTACTTTGTCTACCCAACCTTCTTTTTATTGTTGCAACAGGTATTGCAGCAATTAAACCTTGATTAATTATATTGTCTACAAAAGAATTATACTCCGGTGATCCCCACTTCCCTATTAATTCTCTCATTGTTTGCATTACGCTTTTATCTTTTGTGCCAGCTATTATATCTTTGGCTACGGCTTCAGGATCTGTATTTCTACCTATGTTGCCAATTATATCTTTTGCTAAACCAGTTGCTCTTCCATTAGCGTCTACTTCACCTACTAAATCTTTAGCAACATTTTCTGTTATTTGATTTTTAACAGCTGGTATTGAAGAAACATATTTTTTCTTTCTACTAGTATCTTTTCTACTAGCAGAATCAAAATCTTTTTGCTTAGTTGTTTCAGGTGATACACCTTTTTCAGTTAACACATCTTGACTAACTTGTTTTCCTTTTCTAGTTGCTTCTTCTACAATTTTAGGACCAATTCTTTTAGCAATTTGATTCATATATGTAGAAGCTTGTGATATTTTATCATCAAAATTTTTAATAAAACTAGCAAATTCTTTGTTTAATAAACTTGTTACCTCCTTATTAAACTGAGGATCACTAAGATTTAAAGGAACCTTTCTTTTTCCAGCCCATCTTTTTAACGCATCTCTACCAGCAGCTTGATATTGTGATGTTAGATTTATTACATTATCATAATTACCCTTTTGATATTCTTTAGTAAGATCTGATAATGATTTAGTATCGCCTTTTGATGACTTAGCAATGTATGGAGCTTCAAAATCTTTTAAAGCTGCTACTGCTTGTGCTTTACCTACAAACCTACTATCCATTTTTAAAGATCCATCAGGTTGTCTAACAAGTTCATAAGGTAAATATCCTTGTTCAGCTCGTGCTTGATTAGGTGTCATTCTATCTAAGTCTGCTTGTCTAGCTTTACTAACTCTTTTCTTAGGTTTAGATTTTTTCTTTGTTGGTTTTTTAGTAACAGTCTCCTCACTCGCTATTAAATCACCTTCAGCTCTTCCTGATAATAAAGCTTGTTGACCTTTGCTTAATTGACCTTTAGCTATTGAATCATTAAAATCTTTTATAAAATTATAAACATCTTTGCCGTTGTTAAACCTAACTTGAACACCAAGTGATTGTAAAAATCTTCTAATAGCATCACCTATTCTAGTTGATATAGTTTCATCAAATTTTATATCACCGGTTTTTAATGCATCAGAAAATAAGGTTAATTTTTCTTCTGAACTTAATGCTTTAGGATCTTTTCTATATAACTCTAATCTTTTCTTGTAATCACTATTTTTTATTTGATCTATATCAATATCGCTTAATGAAGCAAGATGTTCATCTAAAGCATTACCTAATTTTATAGAAGTCTCAGGACTATTTTTTACAGTTTCAAATAATAATGCATGTAAAAATTCATGACCAGCAACATTAACAGCTTGGTCTTTTAAAGCTACATCTCTATTTATTAATATAGTTTGCTTACCAGTTTTAGGATCTTGTAATATAGAACCTTGATTACTAGATAATTTAACATTTAAATTATTATCTTTAGTGTATTTATCTATAGCTTTAGAATCTGCTAAATCTAATAACTCAATTTGACCTTTTGATGTTTTGTTAATGATGTTTCTTACATTGCTTATGTTTTCATCTAAATCTAATTCAGCATCTACTACTTGATTTCCACCTACAATATTTTGTATTTCAGCTGATACTTCATTTCGCCTTTTAATATCTAAAGCACTAATATCAGAATCATCAACTGTTTTTATTTTTCTATTTAAACTCGCTTTTTCTTTTAAAGCAGCTATTAGTTTTCTTTTTCTTTCGCCTTTTATATCAGCTGGTATTTTTAATGCTGCGTTACGAGTGTCGTTTAAATCTATTATTAATTGTTGTTTCTGATCGTCTTTTAAATTTGTATCATTTAATATATCATTTTGTAAATCTTTAAAAGCTGCTTCAGATGCTACAAAAGTTTTAGAACCAGGAGTCATATCTATATTTTCAGCTATTTTCATAGCTTTATCACTATAAGAACCAGTTAATATATTATTTATATCTGTTGATGATCCAGCAATACCTCCAATAGCTGTACCTCCACCAAATAAGTAACCCATTTTTTTACCCATTCTAGCTTCCATAAGTATGTCATCAACACTAATATTTGTAGTAAATGGAGATGATTGACCAGCTGTGGCGTTAGTAAATCCTTGTTCTAAATAAGATTGAAAACCTTCTGTTAAAAATTCTTTAGCAGAACCAAGTTCCATTGCTGTAACACCATAACCAGCTTTTAATAAATAATTAGTAAATGTATTAGACATTAACTTAGTTGTTAATGGGTTTTTAAACACCCACTTAGCTGCTCCACCACCTATTTTTTGTCCAATTACATCAGATATAAATTCACTACCCATTACAGATAAACCTGCCATAGCAGGATATGAAAACAAACCTGAATCAATATTATATTCAGAGCTTTTTAATATTTCCACATAATCTTCACCTGTTAATCTTTTACCAACATAATCTGGATTGTCATTTATAAATCTTTCAGTAGCCTCCATAAATGTTTCACCATAAGCCATAGCGCCTTGTATTCCCGCAGAAATTCCTGCTAAACCCATACCTGTTTTTATTAAAAATGGATTTCTCATGGCTATACCCGCAGTACCTACTATACCACCTACTATACTTGCAGACATGTGTGGTAGTTGATCTACAAAGTTAGCTGTTGTTTGCATTAAACCTTCTAATGAAAATCCTTCTGTTGTTGAAAAAGCAGCTTCATTATCATATTGTTTGTATATCATTTCATCCGCTTGAAGCTGAATCATTTCATCAAATAAATCTCTAGCTCTATCTTCAGAGTTTTCAAGACGTGTTTCTTTTCTATCTCTATAATCACCTACCGTATCTCCATCTGTCCAAACCCAATCATTAAAAGTTAAGAAATGATCAAGCTCTGCGTTATCTTTTCTAGCTTCACCTAATGTCATGTTGCTATCTAAACCATCTAAATAGTTTAAAATATCTTTTCTATTTTGAATTTGATTACTAGCAAAACCAGCCAAAGGTTTTGTTACAACTCTTAACTTAGTTGAACCTGGTAGTTTCCTAAACATTTCATAAATTTGAGCTTTACCTCTATTCCAAACCGCCTCCGTGCTCATATCTCTATCTTCACCACTTCCATAATAATTAAACTGTTCATCAACCCATCTTAAACCATCATCTTGATACCTATCAAAATCTCTTATATAATCAGAAAAATTAGCGTTTAAAGAAGCGGCGTATTCTTGAAAAAGTTTAATTGCTTCAGGATTTTTTTGAATAGCTTCATTATATGATTTATTCCACCATTCTCTCATATCTTCTTGTAAAAACTCTAAACCTTCTTGAGTGTAGATATTATATTTATCTTTTATAGAATCCATGTAAGCTAAAGAATCTTCTTGAAGCTGAGTAGTAATACTATTTTGTATTGTTTGAAACTGAGGATCATCTGCTACAAGTTTGTTTAATGTAACTTTATATGCTTCACCAGGATCAGTAATACTTTCTATTTCAGGTAAAAATGTTTTAGCATATTGCTTAGCACCATCTGTAACTTTAGTTATTTTAGCAAGTTCAGCTGTAGATAACTCAATTTCACCTGCTTTCCATTGATTAAATAGCTTTTCATTTTCTAGTTGTTGAGTTTGAAAAGCTATCACATCTTCTTCAGTGTAACCTTTTTTATCAATAGCATCTAATAATAAATCTTCTAAAGAACCACCAAATTTTTTATCATACCAGCTTCTACCGCTAGAAGTTATAGCTTTTTCTCCTGTTAATGCTTTTTTAAATCTAGATCTAGTATCATTAAAATACTCATCAAAATCTTCACGACTAACTCCGTTTTGCTCAGCAATACTCCAAAGTTTATCTTCATTTTGTATTAAAAAGTTTCTTTGTTTTTCTTCAACTGTATCACCTTCAACATTAATTCCTTTTATTTTCTTTTGAGCATCTAAAAAACCTTTTTGACCCTGTTCAAATCGGAAAGCGTTATATGTTTCGAAAAAATCTACTACATCATTTTGATTGTTAGTTTTGATTTGTAGTATTTCATCTTCTACATTTCCTGGATTAAATTCTAAAAATGTAGATCTATCATCAATCTCAGCTATTTTAGCATTTAAAGCATTAATGTCTACGTTTCCATTATCGTCAAGTGGAGGGTTGTTATATAGATTATCTAGCTCACTATTAACTCTTAACCTTTCTTGTTGAAAATTATTAGAAGCCATTGTAGGTTTTGTGTTTAAAACTACATCTTGATCAGCAGCGTCTACATTGTTTTCTAATTTAACTAAAGCACCTGTTTCCGGATCATAAGCATGAGTACCTGCTTTAATAGCTTTATTAACTGTTTCATTCCACTGACTATTATCACTAAAAGTATATTGATTATCTGTATTTAAAACAGTTGCTGTTATTAAACCTTTTTTATTTAAAGGTAAACCCATCCATTCTTCAGGATTTTCATCATACTCCTCAATAACAACATCGTTCGGATTTACTTCAACATCATCAACAACACCAAAAGAATTTTTCTGCCAAGTATTATAATCAGATTCAGTTAAACCCTGTTGTTTTAACAACCTATGTATATTGAATTTTTCCTGTGGTCCAACACCTAAAACCCAATCATCAAAAGCTATATCATTATCTTTAAGTAATTCTTCGCCTTTTAAATAACTGTATATGTTTTTTAAAACACTTGTATCACCTTTTTCTTTAGCTAAATCTGGAGCATAAGGTTTATAATCTCCATCTGCTTCTATATTATTGTTTTTATAATTTTCAAACCAATCAGAAAACCATTTATATTTCATTTGAGGATCTTTGTCTTTATCAAATCCACTATTTTTCCATGCTTTTTCTGCTAAAGGTAGTAAATCTTTACCAATTTTATTGTTAATATCAGACATTGCTACATCCCAAGAAGCAAATCCTTCTTGCGTAACATTGTCTTGTGCACTAAAATTGTTTACAAAATTTATTTCTTCAGTGGTTAGACTTTGCCAACCATTTTTCTGAGATTTTGATATGATTTGTTCAAATCTTTCTTTACTCATTATTAAATTTTATTTAACCAACTTTTCCCGCGAATCCACCTGTGTTACCACCTGTGTTAGTGTTAGTGTTAGTATTACTGAGTGTTCTTAAATATTCTGGCGTGTATGTAACTTGTCCATCTAAACCTGGAGCCGCCATTTGTGGCATAAATCTTTTCTTAAAACTATTTTTAATTTTACTTGCATACATAGCGGCAAATAAAGCTTTCTTTTCATCACTTAAAGGTATATCATCGTAGCTCCACGGTTCTTGTACTATTTGAGAAAATTTACTTTCATTCCAAGCCTGTTTAACAACATCAGCTTCTGCATCAGGTAAACCTAAAGCAGCTCTAGCTAAATCTTCATCATAAGTTTTAGCTCCTGGAGATAATCTGACATTCCATAAACCAATCATATCAGAAGGATCTTCCTGCATTGTCTCTAGTTGAGTCTCTAAATAAAGTTTTATTTTATTATTAAACTTTTGCTCGTCCCATTTTAACATAGCTTGTTGTCTTGTTCCATCACTACTTACTACAATCTCATATTCTGGTTTACCATCAGGTCCCATTACTATAAATTCTTCACCTAGTGCTGCTGTTGGTAGTATTTGACCTTTATCATCTAACATATCTTCTCCAAAAATACCAGAATCACTTAATAATTCATTTTCTAAGTCCGTCATCTTAGGAACGGTATGTATCATTTCACCTTCTGCATCAAGTGTGCTACCTAAAGTATTGTTATTTATAGAAAGTTTACCTTCTTTAAATCCAGGACCTTCAAAAACCATTTCAATAGTACCATCATCATTTCTAAGCATGTCTACTTTATATCCGTTTTTGCTAGTAAAACCAGGTTCACCATTAAATATTTTAGAAGCTAATGTGTAATCACTTTCTTGATTTTTATCATAATCTTTTCCACCTATTTTAGAAAACTCAGCATTTAAATCACCAATGAAATCTGCTGTAGCTGCTGGGTAACCTTCTAAAGTTTGCATTTGAGCCATTTCTACTTCACAGTTGTCTGACTCACAATCACCACTATTAATTTTCATAGCTAAATCAGCATACTCTTTACCTGTACCAGAGAAAAACTTTTTAGTTACACTCTCTGCGTTTGGATTATCATATTGATTTGCTGCCCACCAAGCTTTATTAAAAGCCATGTTTTGAGCTCTTCCAAACCGCAGTAAATCATCATTTGCTTTTTCGTTTTCTTTAAGTTCTTTTAATCTTTGTTCCTCAGCTTTTCGAGCTCTTTCTTTTCCAGCTACTACAGAAGAAGAAATATTGTCTTGAAGTCTTTGAAAAGCAGGTGCGTTAGATACGTAAGTATATTTAGGACTAGTATATGCCATTTTTTAAATTTTTATTAACCTCCAAATATTTTAGCTATTCCACCAGCCATGCCTGTTAAAGCAGATGTAGAATCTGAACTCGCTTGCGCAGCCATCATTCTCGCGTTATCAAGCTCAGCAGCTGTTCTATCTATTTGTTGTTGTTCTCTATTTTCTCTTTGAGTATACATAAATGACTGACCTTGAGCTCTAGCTTGTTGTACTTTACCAGCCTCAGATATTTGTATACCTTCAATTCTTTGTTGCTCTGCTATTTGTCTTTGTTCTAAATTAGCTTCGCCTTGAGCTCTAAGTTTTTCATTAGCAACCTCTTGTTGTTCAATACTAGCAGACACTTCTTTTTTACCTTGTAAAGCAGCTTGAGCCAAAGCGGTAGCACCACCGGCTCCAGAACCAGTAGCCATTAAAGTATCTAGTGTATTAGCTAAACTAATATCAGCTTGTTCTATTTGCATTTCAGCAGCTTGAGTAGCAACAGATAAGTTAGCGTATTGATTACTCATTAGATTTGATCTATCAGTAGCCATGCTAGATAAGTCTATAATACCAGCGTAAGGATCTATTATAGCTTGTCTATTAGCTTCTAAATTACCAAGTTTATTTTGTAACCTATTAGCTTCTTTCTGTGCTCTACGCCTAGCTCTTCTAGCCTGACCAGCACCTAAGAAACCACCTATAAGACTAGCACCTAATCCTAATACCGCGCCTGGTCCACCCATACCTTTTATGAATTTACCGACTCCTGATGAAATATCACTCATGATTATTTATTTATATATTCTGTACTAACAGCAAAAAGTGATTTAAGACCTCCGTTGTTAGTTGTATTATCTGTTTTCATTGTTACCGTAGTAAAATACCCTTTAATACCAGTAGTTTGATTTCCCCATATAACTTCACCCGCCATAGGAGTAGCTGTATTGTTTGGTATTACCGCGTAATATTTGTTTTGTTTTCTATCAAACCCTGCTCGATAGCTTATATTGTTTTCTGTATATAATCCTTCATCGTAACTATATATTTTAGTGTAAGTTGAATTTGTAGCTTGATCAAAATTACTTAACCAACCACCAGCTGGTGTGACAGAAGGATTTTCTCCTGTAGTATCTGATATAAAAGATGAAACTTCCCAACCATTACTACCTTCATAATTTATAGTTTTAAATGTTTTAACATAGTTAGGTTGTGGATTAAAAACAAACTGTATTGATGAAGCTGTTTTTGTACCATAAAAATTATTTCTATCTTGATTTGTATAATGAGTATATAGTTTAGAAAGGTTGTTTTTCATTTTTGTAGAATAAAACTTACCTCTACAACTAAACATAGTCTCTGGTCTATAAGTAAAGAAACTTGTCCAACCAGCATTTCTTTCATCAAACGTTAAAGTTTTATAAGCACCATCGTTAAATCTTCCTGTAGGTTGCAAAGATATAACATAATTTTGATTATACACATCATAAGAACCTAAAGCTTTTCCAGTAGTTCCTAGTAATGATAGTTGATCTCTAAAGAAATCCATCATACCAGCATTAGATATTTCTACTATTTGAGTTCCTTGTATTTTTAATACCGCGTTTCTATCTTTATCAATAAAATATTTATTATAACCGTAAGTAGCAAATGACTCTGGGTTTGTGCCTATACCCCAGTTACCTAAAACAGGTGTTATTTGTCCTATAACTATCTTACCAGTTGTAGTTAAACCTACACCCTCCGCTGTAAATATAGCATCTTTATCTATTAAAGCTACATTTACTTTTCGCTCTTG
>Ga0098042_1000681_pt1 | contig 13184 bp, 25 predicted proteins | sample 9_EtaG_FD_75066 | JGI IMG/M metagenome (GOLD analysis project Ga0098042, IMG submission 75066) | Marine viral communities from the Subarctic Pacific Ocean - 9_ETSP_OMZ_AT15188 metaG | ecosystem: Environmental > Aquatic > Marine > Oceanic | place: Pacific Ocean | collected 2015-01-10
AAACAAGATGTCAAAAAGGACACATTCAGTGGTTTTAAATTATAGTTTGTGATTAAATAGAGGAAAGTGTATGAGACCTTCTCCACCTTTCCCATCGCATCCTGAATATATGAATGGAAGACTTAAAAAGATAGACATGACTGCTAGACTTGATCAGATGAAAGCAGGTCTTGCAAGTAAGAGTTGGTATCCTGAATGGGATGATCGTCAAAGAGGGGCAGCTCAACGCATTCTAAATAATGCATTGGATGTCCTTGACGAGTATGACTATTAAGTATGAGAATCCTTGGAGATATAATTCAAAAGTATTTGAATCTACAAATATAGGTGATCATTATGGATTTGTTTACTGCATAACAAATAAAAAAAATGGTCGTCAATATATTGGACGTAAATACTTCTGGCAGTTTAGAACCCCAAAGGGTAAAAAACGCAAAGTAAAATCTGAATCTGATTGGAAAAAGTATTATGGGTCTTGTCCAGAACTTAAAGAAGAGATTGGGAAGATGGGCAGAGAAAATTTTAGTCGAACTATCCTATCATTACATCATACAAAGGGCAAAACAAACTTCGAGGAAACCAGACAACTCTTTGCACACGGAGTTCTTACAGAGCAACTTGACGACGGAACACCAAAGTTCTATAATAGTAACATCCTCTCAAGATACTTTAGAAAAGATTACTATGAAACCAAAGACGACTGATGAAATAGTCGCACATGCAAGAGAGTGGGCTATTGATAAAATAGAAACATCTGAATTATGTGGAGAAAAAATCGCACTCTATGCAGAATTTGAGGAGTGGATTGAATTAGATGATGTAGAACACCTTGACATCATATCATTAGAACAAAATCCAGAATGAAAAAGTTTGAATTTAAACCGTGGGGTTGGTATCTAACTCTCGATGAACATACTGATTATAAAGTAAAAAGAATATTCGTGAAACCAAACGAACAATTTTCTTTACAATATCATAATAATCGTGAGGAGCATTGGACTATCCTTGAGGGGATAGGAACCATAACGCAGGATGATATTACATCAACTATAAAACCTGGTGAATCTGCTTACATTCCACCTAAACAAATTCATCGTTTAAATGGTGGAGATGATGGTATATGGTTTATAGAAGTACAGAGAGGAGAATGTAGAGAGGATGATATAGTTAGATTAAAAGATGATTACGGTAGAGTTAAATGAAAGAACAATGTTAGTAGTAAGATGCAAACAATGTAATAAAGAAGTTAAAGAGGGCGATCATAGTTGTGGTTGTCCAAATATGCTTTTGGTAAAATGTGATACCTTTACTGCCTCTGATTTATCTAAAACTATTATCGTAACTGATAGTAGGAAGAGAAGTAAAAAGGAAGGGTTAACCGACTCTGATCTTGCATGGCAGGAGCAAAGAAGAAAGCGTAAAATTCGCAGATTAAATTTTGAAATTAGATAAATAATAATACTTAAATCAACAACTTGTCGTGTAGCTTTAGACAAGGAGGTTTAAGAGAAGCATTTTAAAACCAGATGACAGACCACTCTATTGAGTCAGAACTCAAGGAAGTCCATAAGAAGTTGAGTGATATTGAAAAAAAACAAGAGATGATGTCAAAATTATATCAACTAGATAGGGACAAGAAAGCAAAGATGGGGGAAAGACCCTCCACACATATACGGGAAATGATGTAGTATATTGTTATAAATAATCACTTGACGCACCTGCTATAATAGAAGCATATCTATGCCAACAATGACAGAAGATAAAATTAAGAGTATCTGTTACACTAAAGCAGAAGTGGATGCGATGGTTGCTGCTGCCTTGGAAGAGGCACGAGAGATTGATAGACTTTCTATGGAGAAGCATAATCGTGAAGCAACTATTATTAGTATGATATTAGGGTTTACCGCACTAGCATTATTTCTTGATGGATTACTTAGAATACTAGGTATCATCCCTCCATTTGCTGGACTGGATGTTGACATTATAGATAGAATTGTAGAGAGAGTGGAAACTGATATCATGCCAATGTTGGATAAATTACCAGGCATATGAATCCATTAACTGATTTTCTATTTACTTTTACTTGGTTTGCCCTTTTCGTAGTAGCGGTTCGCTCAATAGTAAGAGGGTGGCAAATAGGTAGTGAAGGTTCTTCTCCTATGGGCATACGTGAAACTAGAAGGACTGTCACTAAAGCAATTCATCCTGAGATGAGAGATGTAAAGCAAGGTGATGAATTAATGGTTGTTAACTTTGGTTCCAAGGCATGTGATATTGATGAATATAATCAATTGCAGGAAAGGATACGGGAGTTACAGTCTAAGTTAGAAGAGTCTATGGATGACGATGACGATGATGATGGAGATGTACCAGCACTATTAAAGAAATGAAAGAATTTTTACTATTCGTTATGAACTTCTTAGACTTTTGGTTTATACCATTGTTTATTTGTTTAGTTGTTGCCTTTATTATAGAAAGAGTAACAAAATTTAGAGATAATTTTTCCGAAGCAGACATTGCAATAGCAGTTAGAGTCAGACGATTTTTTTGGAATCAAAACTTATTGTTTAACATCACTTGGTTTTTCTTGTATTTTGTAGTATCATTTATGTTACGGACACCTGCCTCGCAAATGCCTAACGCTGTGTGGCAGGGGTAGCCTATATAATTCATACAAATCAATTATCATGAAAATCTTTTTAGACACTGCTGAAGTATCTGAAATTGCAAAAGGATTTAAAACTGGACTTGTCGATGGTCTTACAACTAATCCTACATTAATTAGAAAGAGTGGTAGAAATCCAGAAGAAGTCTACCAAGAAGTAAAAGACTTAGGACTCCGTGATATAAGCATGGAGGTCGTTGGAAATGATCTTAATATGATTTCCGAGGGCAAAAGACTGCACAAAAAATTTGGTAAGGTTGCTACAATCAAAGTCCCATGTACACCAGATGGACTTACTGCATGTAGAGAGTTATCAGAAAATAATATAAAGGTCAACGTAACACTTATATTTTCTCAAGCACAAGCAATCCTTGCTGCAAAAGCAGGTGCTGCATATGTATCACCATTCGTAGGTAGAGTTGATGATAATTCATTTGGTGGGTTGTGCTTAGTAAAGGATATTGCAAACGTTTTCCAAAGACATGATGTTACTACTGAGGTTCTAGCAGCATCTCTTCGAGGAGTGAGAGATGTTGGTAGAGCTTTTGAGTATGGTGCAGATATTGTTACCATGCCAACAGCAGTATTCCACAAAATGTATCAACATGTTCTTACCGATAAAGGTTTAGAGCAGTTTGACAAAGATCACGCAGCAACCCTAAACGAATGAAAACTATTACTATAGAAGAATATGTAAAAGATTCTGATAGTATTATTAAAAGAGTTGAACAAGGAGAAAAGATTGCGGTCACAGATGGACAAATACAGGCAGTATTAGTTCCATCTGATGAGTACGTTCGTCTTCATACTATGGGAGGTAGTGCAGAAACTTGACACACTCTAATTAACCCTTTATACTTTTACTGTCAACCAAACAAAGCAATGACGCTTACTTCAAAGTTTAAGAAAGATCTCAGAACACTAGAATCAGCAGTTAGAAAAGAGATTTATCTAGATGTAAAAAATCCCAAATTATACAAGAAGGTTAAGAAATATTACAAAAACGTAGAAATGATAGAATTTACTGGCGAACCGCTAGAGGATTATGATATACTAATGGATGTAATGGCAGAAGACCTAAAGGTCTTAACTTAAATGAACGTTCTTCTTGACAGATTTCCTTATCGTTATGTTGAGTCTGGAACTCTAGATAATGGTAAACCAGACTTTCGCATCCAAAAGATGGATAGTTACACGAGGAGATACAAGGACATGTATCTTTGTGATAATGGTATGCAGTTGACCACTGCTATGGAAGATTTTGAATACACCAAATGGTTAGACCCTGATGGTGTTCCTGCTTACACTAAAGGTGATTACTATGAGTGAAGAGTTCAACCGCATTGCATCAGCACTCGAAAGGATTGCTGATGCTTTAGAGAGGAAATGGCATATTGATATTGATCACGGTCATATTGAACATATTGATGCCATTGATCATGCCCATATTGATGATATTGGTGAGATACATGGTGATGTTACAACCCATCCTAAACCCTTTTAATCATGCCTAAAGAAGTAAAGTATGTTCCTGTAGTGGAACCAAAATCAACTTCATGTGTAGAGTATATTGAACTTGGAAGAATAGTTACTCCTCAACCAGTATTTAAAAAAGATACTGTATTTGTTAGAGTGCTGCAAAGGTGTATAGGTAATCCAGAAGAAACTTTTGAGACAGAAAAAACTTGGACATATGATGTTCCATGGCCTGTTGAAGAAGTTAAAGTTGAAGAAAAAATAGATGAAAAGGTTAAAGCAAGAGTTGTTTTATAAATAATCACAGATAAAAAGATTAAGATTATGTCAAAAGGAACAGCAGGAAAGTCAGCAAGTGGAGCATCTATGTCAAAGTATGATGTAGAAGTGGAGGCAAGACTTCAAGCATTAGAAAAAGCAGTTGCAGACATTGCTGCTAAATGTGATGCAAGAGCATCTGGTGGCGGTGGCGGTGGAGAAAGAGTTGATAAGTTGATTGACTGGATGACTAGTGTTCCTGCATTCTCTAATGAAATGCCAGTTCATTATGATGAGGAGACGGGTCAGGATAATCATCACCTAGATTTCTAAGTTTTGATTTCATCAAATATGTAAAAAGGGGTTGACATACCCCTTTTTTAATGCAATAATATATTTGTTGAGTTGACGAACCCAACACGGGAGTGACTGAATCAAACTTGCTGGCATAAGGCTAGTTAAGGTGATGAGACAGAGGTGGTGCTCGCTGGCAACTGTCCGAAGGGATAGAACCAGAATCGACTTACCAGTCGGGTCTCAGACAGTAAGGTAAAAATCTACTAATGTAGCAATGCCCCTTACTTGTTGGTATACATTAATCCAACCTCCCACCCTAAATATTAAAAATTAAATTAGATAATGATTGGTTTTAATGCTCTTGGACATCTTGGAAGATTGGGAAATCAGATGTTTCAATTTGCAGCATTAAAGGGCATTGCTAGAAATAGAGGATATGAATATTGTCTTCCACCATCAAACTCTACAACTGAGTGGAAAGATCATCATCAATACTATCATGCTGTGGGTCAAGGTGCTGCACAGCATTTGTTATTACAACCATTTAAGTTATCTAATACAAGTCAGTTAAATTTACAATACATTGATAAGAAGAGACCAGTAGTTCAAGAAGGTAGTTTTACATTTAACGAAGATTTATTTAATAACTGTCCTGATTGGGTTGACCTACAAGGGTTCTTTCAAACAGAAAAATATTTCAAGCATATAAGAGATGAGTTGAAGAAAGACTTTGAGTTTAGAGATGATATATCTATCCCATGTAAAGAAATGATGGCAGAAATACAGGAACCAGTATCTTTACATATTCGTAGAACAGATTATATTACTAATCCTAATCATAGTGCTCTTGATCTAGGATATTATGAGAAAGCACTTAAGCAGTTTGATAGAACTTCTACCATTGTAGTGTTCTCTGATGATCCTGATTGGTGTAACGAGCAGAAGTTATTTGCTTCTGATAGATTTTTAGTTGCAGAAGAGAATAGTGCTTACGTTGACCTGTGTTTAATGACTTTGTGTAAGGGGCACATCATTGCTAACAGTTCTTTCTCATGGTGGGGAGCATGGTTATCTGATAGTGAATTAGTAGTTGCACCAGAAGATTGGTTTAGGGGTTCAGAGAATGCAGATAAGGATACTAGTGATATAACACCTAAAAGTTGGATGAGAATCTGATGAAAGTTGCTATTACGTTTATTGGAACAGGAAAATATCTAGACTATCTGCCACAATACTATGAAAATATTGAAAAATATTTTCTACCTAATAGTGAGAAAACTATACTTGCATTCACAGATGGTGAATTGAATGACACACCTGATAATCTTATTCATTATCATCAAGAGCATCTCAACTGGCCCTATATTACTCTCAAGAGGTTTGAGATTATCAATAAGGCAAGGAAAGAGATTGATAAAAACGATTGGGTTGTGTTTATTGATGCTGATGCTATTCCCGTAACTACTATTACAGAGGAAGAGTTCTTTCCAGACAAACCTTTGTTCGGTGTACATCATCCATGTCATGCTCTTGGTATGGAACCACATAATAAACCACCTGGTGCATACGACCAGACCAAAGGGTCAGAAGCATATGTTGATTATGCAAAAGAAAATCCTGAGATATATTACCAAGGATGTTTTTGGGGTGGCAAAACACCCGAAGTGTGTGATATGATAGATGAGTTAGAGGCAAGAACTAATCGTGACCTAGAAAAAGATATCGTGGCACTATGGCATGATGAGAGTCACATTAACAGATACTATCTTGATAAAAAAGAATTGGTACATACGTTCGGACCTGAGTATGCATTCCCTGAAGTATTCAAACAGCATTGTAATTTTGAACCAAAGATAGTACATCTAGCAAAAGATAATTCTGAATATCAAAAATGAGTATAACAAATAAAATTATTACTAATAAAGATTTAATTGCTTTTAACAATTATCTTGACAGTAATAATTTAAGAAAAAGATACGGAGACAGACCAGATTCTCTTTGGTATAAGGAAGATTGTTATGTTAAATGGGCATCATGTTTAATGATGTTTGATGATGTAAAAAGACCTGCGATAAAGGTTGTTGATCTTGGTGTTGGTGATGGTCCTATAGCTCATGCAATCTCTCATCAAGGATATGATGTTGTAGGTGTTGATTTAACTAGAGTAAATCATCCATACCAAAGTTTAGTTGTCATGGTATTGAAAGATGCTATAGAATTTCTTAAAGGATATGAAGATGAAACGGTTGATGTATTCTTAGATAGTTGTTCTGTAACTCATTTTAATTTTACTAGTACAACTAATGATGGATGGGCAAGTGTATTTAAGTCAGTTAAGAGAATATTAAAACCTGGTGGATATTTTTTAGTGTCGTCGGATATTAAATTTGAGCAAGATGCTGTAGGAGAGTTTATTAGTCCAGAGGTAATTGTTAATACTGCTGAAGAGTGTGGGTTGACATTAACATCAGAAGTTGATTATAATAGAGATGATGCTATAAGCAGAACTGAAACTGGTTATGGTGTTCTTGGTGTAGCAAATTTTTGTTTTAAGAAAACATGATTAAACTTTTGATTATTGATGTTGATGGTATCATGACAGATGGTATCAAATATTACAATCGTGAAGGTGAAGTAAAATTAAAAACATTTTGTGATAAAGATTGGACATCGATAAAAAGGTTTCGTGCATCAGGAGTGAATGTAGTATTTTTAACTGGTGATGGATATAATGTAAGCATACTTGAGAATAGAAATCTTCATGTTATCACTAATCGTGGAGAAGGATTTCATAGTGATAAAGCAAACTACTTAGAAGAAATATTGAATGAGTATCAGTGTCGTGCAGAAGATACTTCTTTCATAGGTGATGATTTATTTGATATTGGTATTATGAGAAAGGTAGGATATCCTATCTGTGTTCAGAATGCTCCTGCTATTGTCAAAGAGAATGCACAATCTTTGCCAGTTAGTGGTGGTAATAATGTTTTGATGCACCTGTTTGAATACTTGGAGTCATCTAACTTGATACCTTCACTTAAGTATGAGGAGGTGGTTGATAAAATCTATGATTTAGATATAAAGGAAAAGTTCTAATGAAAGATATATCTCTCTATGGTCATTTGACTATTGATACTTTACTTGAGGGAGAGACTGAAAAGAAAACTCTTGGGTCAATAGCAAATGTATGGAAAGCTTTATTAGAATTAGATTGCAGTTTGAAAATTGGATTGTCTCCTATGGATATAGGACATGCACTAATCTATATTGATACTGAGGCAGCAGCAAGATATAGTAAAGGCACATTAAATCTTAAAAAAATTACTCCGAAGATCCATAATTCAAAGGTGCATCATTTATTATACTTAAATGAAATGTCTGACACTAGATTTATATCTTCTCTCGATGGTATAATCACTGCAGATGTATGTGTAGGTAAACCGCTAATGAAAGAGGTTCTACCTCAGATAGATTATCTTTTTATATCTGATGAGGATTGTGATGACTTTGATGGATTAGTGGAAGCAACTAAAGGATGGGTGATACTTCATAGTGCAACTGGTAGTATTTGCTCTAATGGTAAGGAAAAGTTTAGTTGGAGAATGCCTGAGAGTGATATATTGAAGAATGTAAACGTTTTAGGTGCAGGTGATATGTTTGCTGCTTGCTGTCTGTATAAATTATTAGGCGAAGATAATGATATAAGAGATTGGATTGAATTTGCACATCGTAAAACTACTGAAATTCTTAGGTATTACACAACATGAAACCGAATATTCTAATCCCTATGGCAGGTCTAGGGAGTCGTTTCGTCAAGGAAGGATTTAAAGTTCCAAAGCAGATAATCAATATTAAAGATAAGCATCTGATTGATATATCATTAGATTGCCTTGACTATAAGGATTGTAATTTAATTTTTGTACTCAGGGATGAGCATGTATATAATCATCATATGGATGAACTTCTCAAGAAGAAGTTTGGTGATGATATTACGATAGTAATTTTAGATCAATTGACTGAAGGTTCTGTATGTAGTTGTCTGTTTGCTGAAGAGTATATTAATAACGATGCTCCACTTGTAATTCATACTTTAGATATAGAATTTCGTCCAGTATTTAATCCTCATGTGATGGAAACATTGAATGCTGATGGATTGATTCTTACTTTCAAATCTAACTCTATCAATTACAGTTATGCTCAATTGGATAGTAATGGTATTGTAACTAAGACGGCAGAGAAGAAAGCAATAAGTCCAAATGCATGTGTAGGAATCTATGGATTTAAGAAAGGATCTGATTTCTGTAAGTATGCTAGAGAAATGATTGATAGAAATCTTAGAACTAAGAATGAGTTCTATATCTCACCTCTGTATAATGTTCTCATTGAAGATGGTAAGAAGATTGTAACTGAAGATGTGGATAAGATGCATATCTTTGGAACTCCTGATGAGTATCATTTCTATAAGGATAATGTAGTACAGAAGATTGGAGATAAACCAATTGCTCTATGTTCAGACCATTCTGGATTTGAGGCAAAGGAACAATTTAAAGAACTTCTTGAACATAATAATTTGGAGTATATTGATTTTGGAACTATCTTGAATAAAGATTGTGATTATAGAGATTATATTGCTCAGGCTGCTAAGGCAATACAAGAAAATGATTGTCACTTTGGATTTGGATTCTGTAGGTCAGGGCAGGGTGTGAACATTTGTGCTAACAAGTATAAAGGTATTCGGTCAGCATTGATTTATAATGAGTATGCTATGGAGATGTCCATCAGGCATAACTGTGCTAACTTCTTTGCTATTCCTGCTAAGAGCACAGACCAAGCAACTCTTGCTAGGTATTTAAAAATTGCTCGTGAAAATAGTTTTGATGGTGGCAGACATCAAATTAGAATACAGGAGTTAGAATGAAACAATCAAACATAAACGATTTTAAGGGAGGATGGTTTGTTGGAGACTTTGAACCATCAATATTTAAGAACCCTTTCTTTGAAGTAGCACATCATAGTCATAAAAAAGGATGTGAAACCTTTCCACACTACCATAAAGTCACTCAAGAGTTAAATTATATTTTGCGTGGAGAGGTCAAAGTATCTGGCAAACATTTTAAAAGTGGAGATATGTGGATTTATGAACCCAATGATGTGTCTGATGTTGAGTTTTTAGCAGATACAGACTTGGTTATTGTTAGATGGCCATCAATTCCTTCTGATAAGTATATGGTATGAAACTAATTGCTCATCGGGGAAATACACATGGACCTGATGCTAAACAAGAAAACAATCCTGATTACATTGACAAATGTTTATCAGAAGGGTATGATGCAGAGATTGATGCAAGATATGATCCTTTAACAACTGTTTTTTGGTTAGGTCATGATGAACCTCAATACAAAGTGAGTTGGAAGTGGATGGCAAATCGTCATGAACTCTTGTGGATACATTGTAAAGATATTACAACTCTCCATGAGTTTACTAAGTATAAGCATACAAAGTATCAATACTTCTGGCATCAAGGAGATGACTTTACTTTGACAAGTAACAATTATATCTGGACATATCCAGGTAAACCTTATACACCTAGTTCTATAATAGTAATGCCAGAAGAAACTATACCAGTACATAATATAACTGATCTTAGAGCAGTTCATTGTTATGGTGTTTGTACAGATTACCCATCAGAACTAAAATGAAAAAACTTTTAACAAGTTTAATAGCAGCATCAATGTTACTACCTACAACGGTACTAGCAAATTCTATTAGACCAGGATCGGTTACACATAAGACATTAAATCAGAGAACAAAAGGACCGACTTGCCTTGTGCTAGTAGATGATGGGGAATTTGTGGAAGAGAAGTGGAAGAAATGTGAGGTAGTAATAGATGAGACAGGTGTAACACACCCCATAGGTAAGATCACTAATGTAGTTCAATGGAACACCGAAGAGAAAGAATTTAATGTAGCAGGTGGAATTGTTGGTGGTGCTGCTGGTGCTACTGTAGGTTTTGCTGCTGGTCTTGGTACGTGCGTGTTTGCAGGACCATTCTGTTTAATTACAGCACCAGCATTAATGAACACTGGAGGTGGAATTGGAGCAGGTGCTGGTGGTAAAGGTAGTGGAAGATTCTTTACTGTGGTTGGTGATGATATTAATGGTAGAAGATTGATACAAGAGTTTCATTACAGTTCAGGTAGAACAGTTAAGAAAGCACAGAAGGAGTTGCTAAAGACAACTCAACTAGCAGAGGGAGAAGTTAGATGAAACTTGCACTTTGTTTTTCAGGACAACCTAGATTTGTTAATGAGTGTTCTGATTTAATACTATCTAATGTTATACAGGACTATAATGTAGATGTTTTTGCACATCTATGGTTTGATGATGCACTACAAAGTCAACCTTACAAGCATGGTGGGGATGGTAAATGGAAAGATCAGAGGATACCTAGAACTGCTATTGATGATTTTATAAACACATACAATCCAAAAGATATACTAGTAGAACCAAGTAAGTTCTTTGGAGACCCAGACTTAGATAAAGATTTTGAGTTGTCTGAGAAAAAGTATTGGGCAGGTGGTATAGAAAATCAACCCAACTTTCAAGAAAGACAGATAAACAATAGTCTTTCATACTTCTATAGTCTATCTGAAGCAAATAGATTGAGAAAACTATACGAATATGAGAATAAAATTAAGTATGATTATGTTATAAGGTGTAGAACAGATAGTCAGGTTAATGAAAAGATTGCTTATGAAAATTATGAACCACAAGCTGTACATTTTACATCACTAATGGCACCTCCACCATTCTTAAATGATTGGTTCAACTTTGGTGGTTCTGAAGCGATGGAGGGATTTATGGGAGTCTTCCCTTTGCTACGATACTTGATGCTTCAAACTAAATGTAGTCGTGAAGATACTTGGTGTATTGAGTTAGTTCACGTTGAACTACTGGAAACTTTGGGTATCCCTCTCGAAAGACATCCATTCTCTGTTACTCTTCCTAGATTCTAATGAAAATTGTTATATGGGGGCATCCCCTCTACTCACATACACATTCCTACGTTCATCAGGGATATTACAATGGGTTTAAAAGTTTAGGTCATGATGTCCATTGGTTTCATGATGATGATTATCCAGAAGACTTTGACTTTACTAATACCTTATTCATAGGTGAAGGGTTTGCTGATAAGAAAATACCTATCAATGATAGTAGCACATACTTTATAATGTATCTTCCTGACCCAAGGAAGTATGATGGTGTGAAGAGATTGATTGATGTTAGATTGACTGCTACTAACTGTAAGGATCATATCTATGACTTCTCTTTTGACCAGAGTAAAGCAATAAGTATGGGTCCAAGTGTATGGTTTGAACCAAAGAAGAGTGGGTTAGTGCATATTAAGAATGATTATATAGATGTTGATGTGCCTGACGTAGATAAGATGTACATCAGTTGGGCAACCAATTTATTACCAGAGGAGATAAACTTTGATGATATGTATATGGAAAGAGAGAATGCCATATACTTCTGTGGAACTATATCACCACACGGTCAATGCGAGAATTGGTCACTATGGGAACCATTTATTAAGGAGTGTTCAGAGAATGGTATAGACTTTCATTGTAATGATGTGTGGTCTAATCCTCTACCATTCAGTGAAGTTCAGAAGCAAGCACAGAAATCTATCTTAGGTGCTGATATACGTGGTCCTTGGCATGTAGAAACTCGTGTAGTGACTTGTAGAGTGTTTAAGAACATAAGTTATGGTCACTTAGGTATGACTAACTCAGAGCAAATCTATCAAGAGATGGATGGCAATATGGTATTTAATTCTGATACCGCACAATTGTTTCATGATGGGATGTCAAATCGTAAAAACTATGATATGATACGTAAAGGTATGCAATACGTAAAAGAGAACCATACATACGTTAATCGTTGTAGTTCGGTTCTTAAGATCTTTGAGGAAGGTGAATGAAGACTGCTTTAATTACAGGAATTACGGGACAAGATGGTTCTTATCTTGCTGAACTTTTATTAGAGAAAAACTATAGAGTGCATGGATTGATTCGTAGGAACTCCACATCAGATGGAACAGATCGAATCAATCATTTACTCAAGCTCCCATCTATCACATTACACTATGGTGATATGACAGACTTTGCTTGTCTTGCACAATTAATAAAAGATATTCAACCAGATGAGATATACAATCTAGCAGCACAAAGTCATGTAAAGGTATCATTTTCTAATGCACTCTACACTGCCGATGCAAATGGTTTAGGAACTCTTCGCCTCCTTGAGATTATTAAACTTCTAGGAATGGAAAAGACTACTAAATTTTATCAGGCAGGTACGTCTGAGATGTTTGGTGAAGTGCAGTCCATACCACAGAGAGAGGACACACCTTTCTATCCACGCTCTCCTTATGGTGTAGCAAAGTTATATGCCTATTGGATTACAAAAAATTATCGTGAAGCA
>Ga0098042_1000682_pt1 | contig 13177 bp, 16 predicted proteins | sample 9_EtaG_FD_75066 | JGI IMG/M metagenome (GOLD analysis project Ga0098042, IMG submission 75066) | Marine viral communities from the Subarctic Pacific Ocean - 9_ETSP_OMZ_AT15188 metaG | ecosystem: Environmental > Aquatic > Marine > Oceanic | place: Pacific Ocean | collected 2015-01-10
CCTTCTTCATTCTCGTCAGTTATCCATTTAGATGTATCTTCCACAGACCATATTCTAGTATTAACTAATCTGTGTATGAGAGGTTTACTTGGATCAGCTGCCATAGATGGATCAAATATTCTTAATCTATTATTAGGCTGTATGGCATAATTACCATCATCTAATTCTATAACATGTCCACATTTGTGTTGATCTGGTTTTTCTGAATAACCAAAATCTAATTCGTTATAATCACCTGCACACCAGTCAATTGTAAATAAATATGTACCTTCTCTTTGTTTACGTCTTCTAGATGTATATATCATTTTACATCCTTGTAATTGATAAAATCTAGTAACACTTACATTATAACTAAATGAATCCCATAACATCAATTCATTTAATGGTAATTCTTTTACACCAGGTTTTTTACAAAATGCAGATACTGGTGCTCTCCACCATATACCACCATCTGTCATCATATAATGAAATAAAGGTACTTGCTTAGGTATAGATGTAAAACCAAATACAACACACTCAAAGTATTTATCATGAGAATCTTTTTGATCTCTTAAATAATTACCTCTAACATAACATTCTATTGGGGGTATATTAGCATTTAAATACATATTTTAATTCTTTATTATTCTAAGATAAGTTTCTTAATTGATTTTGAACCATCAATATTATTCTCTAATTCAGCCATTGATTTTATACATTGATATTTTATATTACTATTAGGTTTTAATTGACGTTTTGCTATACGTGCCCCTTTTAAACATTCTGACATTGATGTTTGGATACGTGCTTCCTTGATCTCTCCCTGTACAATCATAAGTAGGGCTATTACTAATTCTGTCATACTATCTTACCTTTGTTTTCACCTTGTTTTAACACATACTTTTGTGTACCATTCTTACCATGTTCTACAGATTTCTTTAAATCTTTTACATAACTCATCTGTTTAGCCTGTTTATTTATATCAGCTATATAATCTAAAACTTTTTTAGTGACTCTGCCCGTTGCCATTTGCTCTCACCTTATCTTTTAATTCTTCTACATCTGTCAGAAGTTTTTCAGTTTGTTTTTGTATAAACTGTATGTTTACTTTGTTATGCATCATGTCTTCAATTCTTGTCTCAATCTGCTCTACACTTTTATAAAGATCTTCTAATAAAAAAAGTTGCTCCTGGTCTACAGGTACTTGCTCAGATTTTTTTAATAAATCATTTTCAAACAACTCACGTGATGTCTCTAGCGATACTAACCTTGAAGTCAGTTCGGTATAAGCGAATACGCCAGCTGCGACAAGCACGATTAGGCTAGCAACCGTCTTCATCGGCATCTGCACGGCAGCGGATTCCGATATGTTTAGTGGTTTTTTACTCATTTTTTTCTACCCATATAGTGATCTCCAGGTTCATAGTTCCATTTTTTACCATGATGTCCTCTGATATCTGCATACCACATTCTTAGCTTAACAAGCCATTTAAAAAATCTAGTTGGTTTTGCCATTATTTAAGTATTCTCTCCTCTGTCTTGTTCTTGTGCACATATAAATTTAATATAAAATTCATATTCATTTACATCTTGTTTACCTATTTCTTTTATTTTTGTAAGAGATTCTTCATAACCTTTTACTAAACAATCATATTGATTATTAAATTGTGCTGGATAACTATATGGTGGTAGGCATGTATTTGACACATAAGAACATAGTAAAAGTGCTAATCCAAATTTCATCTATATCCTGGCTCTAAAAATAGTGCCATTAATATAAGTAATACAATTAACGTACCTGTGAAGTAGTAGTTCATAAATGTACCTCATATAGATTATAATATTACCCCTAATAAAAATCCTATTATTGTTAATGTTATCATTTTACTTCTTTACTAAAGATCCACCAAAGTATAAACCAATTATAGCTGATACTAAATTAGTATCTAATGGTGTTATTACTAAACCTCTTGATGATAAATATTCCCATTGTAAAATTTCTTTCTCTGGAAAGAATAAGAAACCAGGTTTAAATTCTAAATATCCAACAATTACATTTGCTTCTGGATCAATTAATGGTAATAATTTAGGTAATAGTACTATAGAAAATACAGCAGTTAATGCTATAATTCTTCTAGTCCATTGAAAACCTTTGTTCTCATATTCTCTTGCTTCTTTAAAACCTTGCTGTTGAACTTCTGCTCTTTGTATAAGCATCTTCTGTTCTGCTTGTTTTGCTTTAATGCTTTGTGACCAGATACTCATCACTCCACCAAGTACTGTGGATCCTAGCATTGTAATCATTTCAAATGGCATTTTTACTCCTTTGTATTTGGCTGATTAGATTTTTCTAGTTCTTCTATTTTTTTATTTGCATCATCTAGATCCTGTGTAACATGTTCTAGTTTTTGCAAAGTACGTTTATTGGCACTATCCTTAGCTTTACCAGCATCCTGTAATTCAGCAACCTCTTGCTTTAGGATTCTGACTTGCTCTTTATACTCTTGGATAATTTCCTGATATTCAGGGTTTGACATATAATATATATATTATAATATTATAGCACCTAGGACAAAACCTGCAACTGCACAGATGACGCAGTGGTAGTTTTTCTCCCATAATTCTTTCACTTTATTTTTAATGTTTTCCATTATGTTTCTCCTATTTATAAAATAAACCTATTAATGTTAGTATTGTTGCTCCAAGACCACCTAATATTACGTATAATACTTTATCTATTTTAGAATGTAATTTGTCTATATCTTCATGCATATGTTTTAGATGATTATTTTTTATAGAACTAATTTCTCTTTTTAACCCTGTTATATACCCATATATTGATATAAGATGTTCGCTAGTTGTTTTGGGTTGCTTAGCCATTAGTCTAGTTGGAAACCTCTAGATGTTACCATCTCTCGTAGTTTACTGATCCTATCGTTATATTGTAATGCATTTGTTTTTTTAATTAATCTATCTAGAATAGTTGTATTCATTAATTCAGATCTGTTTGTTACTCTTTCCCATATCTGATCAAAAGTTAAACCATAATTTTTTAATCTATCTATAATATATAAAGGTACAAATCCCTCTTTCATTAGATGCTGTGCACCTGCAGTTAGATAACCACTTATATCATCTCTAAGATTTCTTTTTAATCTAGTAGTTACATAAACTAATTTAAGTGCCTCTTTTTCTTCTAAAGAATATGATGCAAATGTTCTTGCTCTCCAATCTGAGAATGTTCTTTTTATCTGACCTCTACCTCTTTTAAAAGGATTCTTAACTATATTCTCATATATACCTGTGCTATGTGCATCTTTAAATTCTGTTGATGGTGTCCAATATTTCCAATAACCACTAGGTAAACCATTATAGTATTGTTCTACATAACCTTGCATAGAACTAGGTGCTATAGCTGATAAAAATTTAACCCATGATTCTCTTTTCTCTTCTTCACTATCACTAGCTATACTATTTACTATATGTTTAAAACCTGTAGGTATTATACCTCTACCTTTACCTTCTGCAAAACCATTTAATGGATTTAATCCTAAATAATCTAGTGCGGGTACACTTATAAGATCACCTACATTAACACCTGGTGCTGCCAGTGTAGCAGTTAGATCTATACCTAGTGCAGATGATGGTGCACCATATTTAACTACACCTGGTAAGCTACTAGTTAATATTGTTTCTGTTAATGATGGTAAAGGTTTACCTGTAAATTTTTCTATAGTAGGTGATAATATTCTTAATATTCTTTCTGCTGATTCAAATCCTATTACACCATATACACCTGCAGCAAATACCATCTGTGTCATAAATGCTGCTAAACCTGCAACATTTTGACCTTTTGATTCTTTAGCTGTTGTTACATACTGTGCTAATTGTGCTAAATAATTATGTTGAAATGTTTTAAATAATCCAAAAGGTTTACCTACAGCACCTAAACCTCTACTACCATATATACCTGGTTGTTCTAAATAATTATATTCAACCATATATTTATTAGCATTATACGCAGACATTTCTAATGCTTGTTGTTTAGTTTTACCTGCACTTCTAAAGAAATTGTAAAACATAAATGATGCATTTAATCTACTAACTTGCTCTGCTTTACCAGCAAAATCTTGTAATGTAAGTATCTTTAATATCCTACCAAAATCAAATACTTTTCTACCTGCAGGATCTTTTAATCCACCTGGTATTTTAAGTTTAGGTGAAAAACCTTTTATATCAGCTGCAGCTTCATTTAAAAACTTTTGATCTACAACACCATTCTTATACATAAACTCTTGCACTTCACGCATTTCTTTATTAGGCATTAATAAATCTTTAAATGCTTTTACCTGTGATAATGCAACTTGCCCTTTATCAAAACCTTTATACTGTAAGTCTACTAATCTTGGAAATATCATATGGTATGGTTGGAATACCTGAGATAATAAAAATCTCATATTACCAAATAATAGTTTAGCATTAAGTGTTACTTGGTTAGCACCACCAAGTATCTTAGTTAAACCACTCTTACCTATATAATCAGATCCTATCTCTGACATCTTTTCTACAAATTTATTAGATTGTATCTCACCAAATGCATTTTCTTTAAGTGTATTTGCTAATTGTGTTGCAACTGGATAATCTTTTGTAAGTGCAGTTTTTTTAGTACCACCTTTACCATCTGATACTATAGTTGGTTGATTTAATATCTGACCTAGTTTTTTATTAAACTCTATTCTAGAAGCAGACTCAATACCACCTTGTAAATATTGTAGTATAGCAGTTTCAAATTGCCCTGCTTGTCTTGTATTAATATTTGTTTCTGATAGTTTTTTTAATCCTGGAACATTTTGTGCAAAGTATTCTCTCGCATTTAATTTACTTCCAAGATAGCCATCAACACCTATACGTTGTAGTGAGAACTTTTTAAATCCTGCCTGTTGTCTTATCTTGTCTATTCTTTCTTGTACTTTTAAGAAAGCCTCATCAGTTAATTCAAACCTAGTAAATAATTCATTGAATGCATGGAATGCTTCATTGCCAGGTTTCTGTCTTTCTCTCATGACAGTCTCTACAATATAATCACTAGATAATCTTTTTTTATTATTATGTTTTGTTCCTGTAACATCTATTGCATCGTACTCTTCTTTTAAATATTTATTAAGTGCATTAGCAGATACTTTATTGCCAACACCTGGTGCATCTATTGGTCTATAACCTTTTTTATCACCAGACCATTTCTTAACAAATACTACAAAATCACCTTGAAATATGTGTGGGAAATAATTAGGTATTTTCTGTATTGGCTCTAAGCCATCAGCTTTATTTTCTTTTACAGCTTTATTATATATATCTACAGTCTTATCTACTACACCTCTAAGTTCTCTGTATATGCTAATCTGCTCATTATCAAATTTATATTTAGTTTGTAATTCTTTATTTGTTATCTCGTATTTAAAACCACCCTCTTTTACAGGTACAAAAGGATTAGTTCCTCTTATAAGATTTATCTCTGCATCTATCTCCATTCTATTTTCTGATGTTTTAGATTGTTGCAGTTCTTCTATTCTTCGTATTTCTGATTCTGTTAATTGTCTTCTAGCTTCTCTTCTAATACCTTCATTTAAATCAATTCTAGTAGAGTAATCTTCTTTATTTTTTTTAGCTTCTCTAAGTTTATCTCTCTCTATCTTCCAGATAGCATCAACTAAATCTGCAGCTTTATCTGGATTTTTCTGTCTTAATAAAGTAAATTTAGTTAATCCACCACCATCTGATTTAATTTTTCTCATACCTATGAGTCTAACAGCCTCAGCTGCACTCTGTAGTTTTAAAGTATAATCACCAAATGATTCTGTTTTAGTTTTACCTGGAGCAAATACTGAATCAGCTTTTAATATTGGATCATAAGCAATCATCTCAACAAGAGTTTCTGTCTTCTGTTTGTTAATTGCTATTTGGTCATTAACATATTTTACAACTGGATGATTTACAAATTTAGCAGGTATTAACATGCTAGCCCCAGTTGTTTGTTGACCTTCTCTAAAATTTAAAAAATCAGGAAATACCTGATCTTTCATATCTTTATATTTAGCAGTACCATCCTTATTATACATATCCTGTTTAAATAACTCGGTTGGTCTTCTATCAAATCCAAAGATAGCTTTATTATAATTATTATTTGTCCAAACTATCTTACCATATCCAGCATTCTCTGCTTCTAAATCTTTAATAAATTTCTCATGCTTAGCAACTTGTTCTGCTGACATAATTTTATCTAAAAATTTCTCTGGAGTTGGTAATGGTTCTTTACCTTCCTCAACTCTCTTAGCATTAGATTCCTCAAATTTAATAGCTTGTTCAGAATCTTTTAATATATTTTTATGTTCTCTTATTATAACATCATTCCTAAACATATTCTCAGCTAAGATACTTCTAGCAGGTTCTTCTCTATTCTTAGCCTGTGCTTTCTCTAATGCTACTAATTCTTTTTCTAACTTACTGACTTGTAATGCCTGTTGCATCACACCTTTATCAGTGGCTGCAGGAAAATCTCTAGCCATTTTCTCAGCTTGTTTAATATCTAATGTCTTCTGTGAGATAGCATCTTTTAATAATGTAGGTTTTTCCATTAAACCCATTAATTGTTTAGTCTGTATCTCTACATCTGATAACTGTCTTCTAACACTTTTACCTTCACTTAATGGACCTAATATTCCAAGTGTTGACCATACAGCTGCAGCAGCTAATCTCTCATCTGGATCTGCCTCCCATCCAGAACTTAAATATCCAAACGCACCTAAGCCAGCCATTCTAGGTAGTATGTTTAATTTATTAGCTATATTTAATACTTTACCTGTACCATAACCATAAGCACCTGCGATAGCTATATCACCCAATTTACCATCGTCTATCTCACGTGTCATATCAGTGATTGCTATACCTGCAGGTAATGAGCTACCAGAAGATAAAAATCTACCAGTTCCTCTTATAGCTCTAGCTGTTTTACCTATACCTTGCACAGCTTGGAATCCTTTACCAGCCATTGCTGTTGCTCTGATAAAAGGTATATAGGTTGCTATAGTAGGTATTGCTTGACCTAGACCATACCAGAAATTATCTACAAATCCCTCTGGTCTTATAAAATCTTTTTTAAATTCTGGACCAATATCATGTGCTATATCTTTTAAATATTGTTCTGCGTAATCAAATATACTATCTGTCGTAGGCTCAAATCCTAATGTCTTTCTACCCCAATCATAGAATCTGTCAAGCCCACCAGGTATACTGGCAAATAATTCTGCACCATGTGATAATCCTGTTTTAAATCCTTCTGCAGCATAATTAATATCTGCTCTAGCTTTCTCTGTTCTTTCAGATAGATTAGGATCTAAACTATAAGGATCAGCAGAGAATAAATTCATATTAAAGAAGTTCTTCTCTGTAACTATATTACTACCATACGGATTAAGATCCGTACCTGCAACAAGATAGTCCTTCATCGAAGGATGAAGATTATCAAACTCCTCCTTGTTTAAGGTTTGTATATCCATATGTTATGCTTCTCTTGAGCCGTAAGGATCAAATGTTGAGACAACTTTGTGACCAGCCATCATAGCTGCAAATAATCCATCTTTTAATAATAAATCTTGTAATTGACTTTGATTTAAAGATGCAAAATATTCCAGTGCTGTTCTGTTACCTATAACATTTTTGTATTTATTTTTAAATAATTGTTCAAATTTTGGACCAAGTAATTGTGCTTTACCAGCTTTCATAGCATTTAAATTTTCATCTAATATACTCTCCGCTGTAGAGGGTTCTACTTGCCAGTATGATCTAGCAACACCTAAACCATCATCAATTTTATTTAAACCTTGTTTTTTATATTTATAACCATCTGATTCTATAAAACCAATAGCACTTAATATTTCTGATATTTGATTTTTATTAAATCCATTATCTCCATCAAATGCATTTGCAACTTGATCTATTTGTTGTACTGCTTCTTCTGGCATATCATTAGAACCTAAGAATAAATCTGTGGTTGCTCTAGCCCTGTTTATCAGTGTGTTCTTACCTTGATATTTTTTACTCCATTGATCTACCAAATATTTTTTATCTATAACATTAAAATTAAACTTAGCTTGGAATGGACTAATAGATTCTGAGTCTATAGGTTCACTTGCTTCTTCTTCTATTTCTTTCATTACATCAGGTTGTTCTTTTTTTTCTGGTTCATCTGGTTGTGTTTTAATTTCTGGCTCTTTCATAGTGCCTACTTTAGATGCATCTTTACCAGCTAAAGCAAATGGTGCTGATCCCGAAAATGTATTTATTAATTGATATTGTTGCATTATAATAGAATTAATTTGATTCTGTATTTGTACTCTCTCTTCATCGGTTGTAGCCTGTGCCATAGCATTAGTATTTTCTGCTATCTTACTAGCTAATGCACTACCTTGTACATCTAATACTTTTGACATAGTTTGAAATGTCACTGGATTTTGAAAATTTACTGCTGACATTGGATCAATATTATTATCATATAATTTTTTATCTATAAAATTAGCTCTTGCAGTTGCATCGTTTGGAAACTGTGCTTTAGCATTTGCAACTATAATATTAGTCTGCATAAATTTTAGATTAGTATTACCTTCAGTTGTGCCTGGGAATGTATTTAATATACCATAACCTTTTGCGGTTATACTAGCTACCTTAGTTAATGAATCTGTTATAGCTTCTGGTGTAGCAATATCTTCCTCTGCTTGTTTTATATTCATTAATAATTTATCTACTTTAGGCATCTTACTTATCTCAGATAATTTAGCTGAGTGTTTTTCTTGTTCAGCACTAAATAAATCCTCAGATGGTACATAAGGACTTGTTAGTTCTATACCAGTCCCAAGAGTATCTGGTCTAGTTAAATATTTTGCAACACCAGATTTAACTTTATTAAAATCATTAGATTCAAATATACTTCTCTGTTCATTAAAGATTCTATTAGTTAATCTATCAGCTATTTGATTAGCATTTAGATCAGCTGTTGCTGTAATACCAAAAGCTAATGGGTTATTTGCTATTATATTAGTTATTTGTTTTTTGTTATTAAAAGCTAATTCTGTTTGTTTAAATGCCTCATTTTCTTTGTTTAATGAATCTTGTGCAAATACTGCATTTCTTTCTGCATCTTGTTGACCTCTTTCTGCTAATCCACTTAATGCACCAACAGTAAAATCACCATAACCACTTGTTGCAAAATCTTTAAATATTCCCATTCTATTCTCCTCTTGCCATTAATCCTGCTACGTCTACAGGTTTATCCATAGGCATTTCCATTTGTTTATCTTTATCTTCTTTATCTAATTTCATATCATACTTTCTATCAGCCATCTCTTTAAAGAAATTAGTATCTTCACCATCACTCATATTTATTTTAGCTGGTATCTCTGCTAATGCAGCTTCTCCAGTTATCATCATGGCAACCATAGGTTCTAATAGTTTAGCAACATCTACTGTATATTTACCTTCTATAAATCCTGAGAATGTAATAACTTTAACTAATGCCTCAATTGGTATACCCATTCTTAAAAGAGTAAACATTCTTTTCATATTTTTTTCTTGCATTAAAGAATCATAAATTTCATCTAGTGCTTCCTCAACAGTTGCTCTTTGAGGTGGATGCTCCCAAGGATAATTACCAGGTTCATCTGTTAATGATTGACCAGGTATGGGTGCATCAAACGGATTTTCAGCTGGTTCTACATATTGTGTAGGTTCTTCTAACTGTTCGTTTTTAAATTTTTCTATTAATTTTTCTAGTTCCATTATCCTTTATCCTTTGCTATAGTTTTGTATCTAGATTTGGTACTATATAAATATCTAATAGTATTTTGTAATTGTGCATATTTATAATAAGTAGCCTCACCTACATCTGAAAATGATGGTCTACCTGCCGTTGATCTAGAAGGTGCTCCCATTCTACCACCAAGACTTGTTGCAGGATTTACTAATCCTTCTGGTTGAAAATTTTGAAGGTTTCCTCTTTGTGATCCCTCTTTCATTACTTCAAGAACTGTCTTTGCACCACTACCTATTGTTTTAGCAGTATCACTTCCTAAAAAAGTTTTTACTCCCTCGTATGCTGATTTACCATAATCTACTACTGTTTTAAAAAAATCCATATACTATTCTCCTATAATATTCTATCAATTACACTTTCTGCCACACCTATACCAAATCTTCCTAACATCTGATATAATGCTGAAGTTTTATTTGAGTCAGATAAATCTAACTCTGTACTTCTCTCTAGTGCAGCTATAGCTAAATTGTGTGCTCTAGCTTCCTCATTCTGAGAAGATGTATTCACCCAAGCAGCCTCATCTCTCCAGCCTTGCCATAAAGCTGATAATGCAAAGTTAGATAGATTTAAAAGATTCTGTGCATTTAATTGGTTGGCAGCATTAGTTATTGTTGTATTAGCTGTATTGATTGTTCTTCTCCATTCAACATTTGATTGGTCTATCACTCTCTGATTCTGTTGATTAAACTGTTGTCTTTGATTTTCTACAGTTGCATTAAATTGATTTAACACCTGTGCTCTATCTGCATTAGCTTTCTCAACAGCTATTCTATTCTGTGAGTTTAAAGCAGATATCTTGTTATTCTCTGCTACTGCAAATTGATTCATAGCATCTGATCTTGCAGCATTCTGTTCATTGATCTGTGCTGATAGATTAGAATAGAATTGATTTACTTGATTCTCACTAGTTGCATTGAATTGTCTTGCAGCATTCTGTGCAGCTTGATCTGATAATAAGAACGATTGTCTTACATTTAAATTTTGTAATGATGCCTGTTGTCTATTAGATAAGTTTTGCATATCCATTTGGAAATAACTATTAGCATTTGTTATAGCAGCCTGCTGTCTATTACTAAGATTTTGGAATATCATCTGCTTATATGTCTCAGCATCTGCCTGTGCTATAGGAATAGAAGCTGTTAATAAACCATCTGCTAATGCCTCAGCCATCATACTACTAGAACTTAATCCACGTTGTGACATGGCAGTCTGTGTAGCTTTTGCAACACCTCTTAGATATGCTGGTAATGCAGATCCAGTATCTAATGATGTTTGAATATCTTGATTAATTTTCGATAACTGACCTCTAACTGTTGCATCAGAATCTATAGTACCTGTAGCAGCAACTGCTGGTGCTGTTAATCCTGTTGCCTGTGCAGCTGTCATTGTAGGAGTAGATCCCGCAACTTCTGCTGCTGTCATAGTTCCTGGTGTGGCTGCTGTCTGTGCTGCCGTCTGCGTAGCTGCAGGTGCTACTCCAGGTAATACTGTAGGTGTAACTCCAGGTGTTGGTGTGGCTGCTACAACTGTGCCAGTTAAACCTTCAGTTGCCATAGTCTCACCAGTTTGTACAGCTTGTAAATTAGGTGTTACTGTAGTACCTGTTGGAGCAACAGGTGTTGTAAGTAATGTATCAATAACTGATATAACCTTACGACTTTTATCCTGTTCTGTCATTGTTGGCTGAAGAGCCGCCTCTGGCAGTGTAGTTTTATTTGGTGCATCCGTTGTTGGCGTAGCATCCTGTAATTGATTTACATTTATTACCATTATCTTCCCTGTCTGTTATATTTTTTTTGCATTCTTTTTTCTTGTTTGTTTAAATTTTTTTTATGTCTTCTTGGTCTTTTCTTTGGTTTTGGTCTTTCGACAAAATCTTTAAATTTTCTTGCCATCTAAGAAACTGTAAATGTTACTGTGTTATTAGTACCTGCACCTGTAAATTCTTCTGTTGCAACTGAAACTGATGGAAAAGGAGCACCACCGAAAGCTATCGCTGAAGTTTGAATACCTGCACTTCCTAACTGCTCTCTTGCAGTTGATAAATCTGTTGTTTCAGTCCAAGTTGAACCATTCCAAAGTTCATTTACAGCAGTGACAGGACTAGGTACTAATTGTCCACCAAAACATAAAGCTGATGTATTACTTATACCTGCTGAACCTACATTTCTTCTAGCTGTATTTAAATCAGATACCTCTGTCCAGCTACTACCATTCCAAGATTCTGTTTCTGCCGTACCACTAGTAGCACCTGGAGTTGCTCCACCAAAAGCTAGCATTGATGATTGTCTGCCTGCACCACCTAAAGATTTTTTTTCTGAATTTAAATCAGCAACTTCTGTCCATGCTGAACCATTCCAAGACTCTGTATTATCTACTCTACCAGGTGCGTCTCCACCAAAAACTAATGCCGAAGTATTATCAGCACCATCTCCTCCTAAATCTGATCTTGCCGTATTTAAGTCACCAACCTCAGTCCACGATGAACCATTCCAAGATTCATTGAGTGCTCTAAAAACTTGTGGAGGATTTGAAAATCCACCTGTAGCTAACGCAGAAGTTTGAATTCCCTCAGCTGCTAAATTTTGTCTAGCTTGATTTAAATCTCCAACTTCAGTCCAAGATGAACCATTATAAGATTCTACGACAGCAAGAGATCCTGTTGCATCTCCTCCAGCAATAGCTAAAGCTGATGAATTACTAATCCCTGTACCTGTTAGATTAGTTCTTTGAGTATTTAAATTACCACCAGTTGCCCAAGCACCTGCAGTTGTCTGTGAATTACCTCTTAATGCTTGATCTGTAGAGTTATACCAAACTTGACCATTAACAGGATTAGATGGATCTGATGTTACAGTTTCAATATTACTTCCGTGTATATCTTTGTAATTTGCCATATTAATCTGTGTCTACTGTTCTAGTTGTATTAGTTGAACCTGCCCATTCTTCTGTCACAGCACTGTGAGGTGTTCCAGGAGTACGACCACCAAAACATAACCCTGCTGTTGTGCTTCCCGTGCCACCCACTGTAAATCTACCAGTGTTTAAATCTCCTACCTCTGACCAACTAGCACCATTCCAATCTTCATTTTTAGCAGAAGGTCCTGTTCCACCAAAACAAATAACCGCATCATAAGTTCCATTTGTTCCACCAACACCTCCTCTACCAGTATTTAAATCTGATACTTCTGTCCAAGATGATCCATTCCAATTTTCTGTTTGTGCATTACCTGGTTGACCTGCAAATTTTACAGCTGCTGTTACTGTTCCTGCTGCGGCATTTCTAAAAACTGCAGTATTTACATTAGCTATTTCTGTCCAACTACTTCCATTCCA
>Ga0098042_1000684_pt1 | contig 13160 bp, 11 predicted proteins | sample 9_EtaG_FD_75066 | JGI IMG/M metagenome (GOLD analysis project Ga0098042, IMG submission 75066) | Marine viral communities from the Subarctic Pacific Ocean - 9_ETSP_OMZ_AT15188 metaG | ecosystem: Environmental > Aquatic > Marine > Oceanic | place: Pacific Ocean | collected 2015-01-10
GTCTTTTCTGTTTTGACGATCTGTTATTTCAGCTTGGATGCTGTCGGTCATTTGCTTACCAACCTCTTGCCAATTTATTTGCATTGGCTTTGCATCCCTAACGTACCCGTATCCTAGTGCCATATTAATTATTTAAGTCTGCCTGTTACGCTGTCGTATTGACTAGATAAAGAAGTAGAACCTACTTCTGGGGGTGTGAAGTTCCCGTAGATACCCGGCATAACAGGTTCAAAAACAGCTGGTGTAAATATAGTTTGGGTATCAATAATACTGCCTGAATTTGCTGTCCTATACGGAGACACTCCACGTCCCGCTTGATCAATCAAGCTTCTTGAAACCATTTCATTATCAACCATAACAGCAGATGGATCAGCTTTACCATATAAAGGCGCTAGCTTCATTGCCTGAGTACCTAGATTTACTAATCCGCCGACGGCTGCCATATTCGCGGCTTGCTCAGCTTCTCTTGCGTCTGCAGCTCTTCGCTGCTGTCCACTTACTTCAGCAAGGTTTATATTTACAAGAGCGTCTCTATTTCTTGCATCTTCTTTTGCAGCTAATTCTTGTAGTCTTTGCAATTCTTGACCTTGTGCAATTCTAATTTGTGCTTGAGCTTGTTGTCCAAATAGTGCTGCTCTACCGGCTGTAGCTTGTGCACCTCGCTCTTCGCCCTCTTGGCCCGCCTGTACAATTGTAGACAAGCTGCTTAAAAGGTTTTCTCTTTCTTGTTCAAACTTTTCCTTTTGTATACCTATACCTTCATAAACATTTTGATCAAGCCTACTTTTAGCCTTCTGCATAGCTTTTTGAGCCTCCCTTTCAGCAGCCTCAATTTTTTTTCTTTGTTTACCAGTGTCTACAAAACTTTTGGTTGTACCTGCGGCGCTTACAGCCAGCCCAGCAATTGCTAATCCTGTTGCTAATCCCATATTAAAATCCTTTTATCATTTCTTGATTATACTGATCACCTACAGCATAGCCGTGTTTTTTATATACTTCCATTAAATTTTTGTGTTTGATAAGAGCATAAGCGTATTTACTACCATTCCTTTTAGATACATTTGTAAGGCTTTCAATTAACAAATCAATAGCTTTTTTACGGTTCTCTTTATTTTTATACTCTTTATTAGATATAATCCAATCAACCCACGCTACTTGTGAGTTGGTTACATAAATAAATCCTGCACATACAGGAATGTCTTCGTCTAATACTAAAAACCCTCCTTCTCCGTCTTCTGGCAAAAAATCTTTCTGAGGAGGTTCCCATCCCCAGTCTTTCCACCAGTCAACTAATATATCGTCATAATCTGAAGAATTTAGTTTTCTAATATTAAATTCCATACACTAACAAAGATACTAATTTTACGGATAGCTTTTCATGATCTCAGCCTGCACTGCAAAGAGCTCAGTTGGTGAAGGCCCTTTGTTGACAATCTGGAATCTACAGAAATGTCCAAGTAAACCATAAGATTCAGCTGTATTATTTTTTACGCTCAACACATATGGGTTTCCAATAGTTGGATCCTCTGCTCCGTTTATAGAAGCATCAATAACAATATTATTGATATTGTTTTTTAAATTTATATTTACTTGTGTTACTTGTCCTGCTAGATGTGGAGTGTTAGAAACTTCATTATTGAAATACAGAAAGTCTCCCACACTTATTATTGAACCTATTTCTATTGTTGGACTAGATAAAAAATCGAACTGTCGCGCTGAAGCTAATCCACTAAATCCACTGCTTCGACCAATACCATTAATTGATCTTGAAGCAAAATTTGAAATAACTGTAGGCGTTTGGGTGGTATTTTTTATGTCCGCATACCATGACCCTTCTTTTAATTCAAACCATTCGTTGCTAATAAAGCCACCGCGTTGTATATCGGTACTTAATGTTATTGTCCATGGTTCGTCCGACTGCAAGTTTATTGTTTTAAACAGTTTTGTTACGATTGGCAATTCATTAATAACACTGGTTAAAGAAGAGTTGTACTGCTCTCCATAATAATTATTCCTTAGTTCGTTAGTGTTATGTCTATATAAATCTCCACCTTTAAATGAATAAAAGAAATTATTCATACCCACCATAAAGTCAGGATTGTATGAATAAAAAGATGGCCACCCTTTTGATTTATCACTATATGTTAACGTATACTGTGGTCCTAAAGGAACTATTGGCTTCGGCACAGGATTTTCAGGAATAGTTGTTGGCCTAGGCGTTGGCGTTGGATCTGGAACAGGAGTTGCTGTCGGTGGACCAGGCGTTGGTGGTTCGGGTGTAGGTAAAAATGTAACTACTGGAACAGGAGGAGTTGTTGCAACCTCCTCGCCTACAATACATATTTGTCCATTTCCATAAGCAACATTACCCGGATCACCTATTTCAAAAGTTATTATGTCATAGTCTCCCGCGGGCAAAGTGTCTCCAACTGTGGAACTATAAAGAGTAACATTAGTGTCATTCAGGTTAGCAATTGCCCCTTTAAACTCAGGGTAAAATCTAATTACTTCAATACCGTTAGAGTCAATAACAACTCCCATGGCAAGTATTCGACCTGTTTGCTCACCAGGCTGTTCCGCCCCGCTTTCAAATTCAGCATTTATAAACGGCCTGTTTTGAACTGTAAAGCTAAGGCCAACTGGTATACTAACAGAAGTTCTGTCGCCTATTGAGTATCTGCCTATAGACGATTCATAAAATTCGCCATTATTAATAGGATTTTCTATACGTTGACCGCAATATTGTCGTACACTCATGTCAGCAAAATTACGATTTTATTTTTTAATTTTTTAAACTACGCCATCCAAGCGTTCTGCCCACTCGGCCGTTTCTGAATATGCCCAAAGTATCCAGTATTTTGGAGTTGAAATATTTACATTAACTTCAATTATTGGATTATTAATCATATCCTTAAAATTGTAGTAATCTTTTCTATACACCTCAAATCCCTTAGCATCTTTAAGAATTAATGCAGCAAACCTGTAATCTTTGTGTTTAAAATGATTTGGATCAAAACGAAAAATATTTTTAAAATTTGGTAAGAAAGCATCTTCTCTAGATCCAGGAGGCAAAATGTTGTTAGAACAAGCATCAGTTATAGATCTATCGGTAAATCTAATTCCCGCATATGTCTCATAATCTTTTAAGGATCTATGTGTTCCAAGATTATAACCCTTTAAACTTTTTTCGTTACAAGGTGTGCAAGCAGATCCATCTATACCCAACAAAAGTCTAGTTCTTGCGTGAGCTAAATCATTTTTATATGTCCAACTTTTATGATCATCCCAATGTTTTGATCTTCCCTCTCTTGTATATTCGTGCCAAGCAATTATTTTATGTGGATGAAATAGATCATATCCATAAGTATAGGCTCTTACTGCTATTGTTATTTCTTCACCATGAAAGTAAATATTGGGATCGTGTTGTACTTCTTTACAAAATTCTCCAATAGTAAAAGCAAAATGTGCAGAATAAAACCTTGCTTTTATTGGCTCATCAACTTTATTATCCATATGTTGCGGAATAAAAAAAACAATACCTTCCGGCGTAAATTTATCAAACGACATTCCCCAAGGCGTTTTTTGTCTATCTTCAGGATCGTTTTTTGGGTTATAGGAGGATATATAACTTGTAAGTAAAGGCTTGTCATGTCCTTTTAATTTTAAATCTTCAAGCATATTAATACAAATAGTATCCCATCCCTTTACAAACCTGTGATGTGAATCTAGCTGTAGCGTGTATTTTTCCCCACTGTAATGTTGTTGTATTTGATTTCTTGCCCAACACGCTCCGAGTGATTCATTGTGGGGTATGTCAATAATAATAAACCTTCCATCATCAGCATACTTTTCTAGTGTATCCCACTCATCATCTTTACTGTGCTGATGTGCAATGCATATAGTTAATGCATCTGGATTACTTGCATTAGCTAATAAATCATCAATTGTGGGTATTAGCTCTGGGTCGCGATAACTCGCAATTTGAATAAATATAGATTCCATTTGATTTCATTTGATTTAATTTAAAAAGGTCGGTCATCAAAATTTATAATACTATTTTCTTGATTTAGTCCTGATTCAGGGCTTTCAAAATTAGTACATTCATAACAGCTTTGCATTCTTCTAGAATCATTTAGACTAATTTGAGGCAAATTCTGCGTGCCTAATATTGTTGTTCCTATGCGATAACATTTACCAGTGCTTTCGGCATATATAATATCTCCCGTATTATATCCATACGGACTTGCTTGTAAAGTTTCTGCTGTTTGTAGGGTTATTTGTACTCCAGCAACGTTAACATTACATCTAATTAACTTGAAATAGGTTTGATTGTCAGGACAATTTCTTGCACATCCACTAAAGTTTGGATCGTCTTGTGATCTACCATCCTCATCCACGCATACTAACCCTGTTATTGTTGGGTGCAGTGTTGTGTCTGTAGTTTTACCTATGACTAAATATGTGTCAGTTGAGCCAGTCTGTTGTAATCTCACAAAATTATTGTATTCTACAGTTGTTGTAAATATAGATTTGACATTTGTAGAACATTTAGAAACAATATAGTTAAATGTTGGTAATCCTGTTGCTACTGGTGGACATTGAGTTTCTCCTGGTAATTCAGTAGGTGTAATTATTAAATTATTGTTAACAGACACCAAAGGAGGATAGCTTGCGTCTTGTGTGTATGTATAATAACAATTAGTTTGTGGCTCTAAATACCTTTGGTTATTTGTAGGCTCACTCAATGCGAATATATATCTCACCTCCGTTGTATTACAAGGAGCACACGGTACTAATCTATAATAGAAGCCAGCTACAGGCTCAGATACTGGAGGTCCTGGAGGGGGTACTGCAGAACCTGCTGGTGTTGTAACTACAGGAGCTGGTGGAGCTGGTGGGTTAGGTGCAACAGTTGTAACTACAGGTTGAGATGGTGGGGGCGGACCAGCTGTTGTAACTACAGGAGCTGGACTAGAGCAGTCACAAGTTTCGGCAACTTGAAGCTTACCGTTAAGTTGCTCTCTAACTATAGTATCGTCAGAATAAAAACCATCGGGTGCAAGCACCTGTAAGGTGTCGTCTGCGTACACCGCTTGAGCATTCCCAAAAGTTGCTGTATCAAAAAAATATGTCCCAACTGCCATAAGCTTTATTTTTGTTTGCTATTATTTCTAGCTTCTAGATATCCTCGCTCGTACTCTAATTTTTTTTCTATATTAAGTAATCTACTTTGTATACGATCAATTAGTATTATTTTTTCATCTAGTCTATCGTGTACTAAATTTATTTCGTCTTTTAGAGCAGTAAATTCTGAAAATATACCGCCGGCAGCAAAAACTGTTGCTACAAAAGTAACAACAATTGACAAATTATTTTTTATAAACTTTTCTGCCATAACTATTTATTTATACTGGACATGAAACAGTACACGACCAAGATGTTCCAGATAAAGGTGCAAACACCTTTAAAGTTGCCGTCGTCGTTGATGTTGTTTTATTAAAGGTTGCAACAACAAAACCAGGTGATGTAATTGTTTCTGGTGGGAGCCCTCTTGCTGCCAGAGCTGTATTTAATTGGCCTTGTCTAACTACACTTCCTCGATATCCTGTGTTTATAACCTCTACACCATCAAACTCCACAACAAACTTATCGGGTACTCCATATGCTTCACACGTTACTGTAACCACACCCGTAGCTGCTCCTAACTCAATGACTTGCACGTCTGGGAAAGCCTCTTGTCCACTAAAACTAGTTCCTGTATTACATGGCACCACTGGTCCCACAGGCACTGCTCCACAACAAGCATTTCTAGCTGAGGTTGTATCATAATTTAATAATGCTAATGTTGGTTTGCGATAATCCCATATTAAGTATAAATTATTTCCTACAATATTAGGCATTATAAACTGAGCATAATTTTTATCTCCTTCAGTAATAATAGGTGTTGCTTCGCTAGAAAGAGCCATTATTGATGAAATATCTGTAGGGTTGTTTCCGTAATCCTCTGCTGTTCTTAAATATCTAAACTTATTTTTAGTTGCGTCAAATACATAATTATCATTGACTAGTTTATTGCTAATTATATTGATATTAGCGCCTTCACTTGGTATTATACCTGCTCCTATTGGTCCAGATACTTGTAAGAATTGTGAAACAATAGGATCATTAGTTGTATCTGATGAAAATGTAATTTGATTAGAATGTAGAGGCGATGAGAAAGTTGAATCAGTCCATGAATATTGATTGTGTATAAACTGTCCAGCCTCATTATTACTTGTAAGCGCTATGTTATAAATTGTCAAAATATTTTGGATTGGACACGATGTTGTAATTTGTATCGTATCTGGCGTTATTGAGGTTGTGGTTACGATAATTGTTACTTCAGTAGCGTCAACATTATTTTTAGCAATATCTATAAATCCACTGACGTACACTACTCCAGATGTGTATCTTACATTATTATATATAACCTCAATAACATAACCAACCCCTGAACTGGTACGCTCGGTAACTAGCTCTAAGCCCTGTTCTGTAACAACCTCTTGAAGACCCGTGCCAGCGCTTGGGGTATTTGCTTCTGTTATTATATCGCTTTCTTCTGCATTAGGTATGACATAGTCAATTCGTACCGTACCTACTTCTTGTGTTACATTAACACAATAGATAGTCTCTTCTCCTGGGCGAACTAAAACATTTTCTGTAACACCACACAATAAACAGTTTTGAAACCCTGGGATTGTTTCACCGTTTGATGCCAATACATACTCATTCATGTATGGATCGTAGGCTCCAAGTTTTTGATTACCTATGGTATCAATAAAAAAGTCTCTGAACCACGAACGCATTCCAGCTTCAGATATAACTGATAATGTTTCCGGACCAGATTCTCCGCCCCTAAGTCTTAATACAGCGCCCCTTTTGGAATCCGCAAAAAACTTATCAGCACCATATACAGCAAAACTTTCAGGATTATTACTAATACCAAACTCTTCATCTCTTGCAATTTGTTGGCCTAAAACTGTAGGAACTGAGGTTAAAGCCCCACCACCACTAGCGTCTGTTAACAAATCCTTTCCTTGTAAGACATATGAAATTTTGTCTTCCTGAAGAGTAAGGATGTCAGTTCTCCTAGCGTGAAGCCTCTCAATAGGTCCATAGAGGTCTTCTAAGGGCTTAAAATTAGCTAACCCAAGGTTGAACTCATTTAATTTATTTACGTTCGACTCATCGTTAAATACGCCGCTATAAGTTAAATCAGCAAATCGATGAGCCTCTTTGTATATTTGAGATGATGTTGTGCTAACTCTGTTTCCAAAGTTTATTGTTTTACCAGTAATCGAATCTCTTATCTTAAAACTTTCAACTCCATTTCCAAATGCTATACAGTTTGAAAAACCAGTGTTGATTATTGCATCCTGCGGAGTAATTGGTTGTATAGAGTTTTGAAAATTAATTAATTGACTCTGAACATCTCCTGAGTGTTGCCCCAAAGCATCAATAGAAAAAGATAAATCATTTTCGTACCATACATCAGGTAATGCGTCTAAAGGTGTAGATTCAAAAACAATATTTGTTTCTGCTCTTATTACTTCAATTTGTAATGTAACAAAAGATTTTCTGTTTTTTGAATTACCAGCACTTAAAGTTCCCGTAGCCATTAGAAACTCTTCACCGGTAGCAGTGTTTTTTGCAAATCTCCAAAAATTAGTAAATTGACCTGTGCTGATTTGTGAATTTGGAAATGTGCCATTGCTGCTACTAACAGTTAGTGGATCTACAGCGGATGTAAAAAGCGAATTATCATAGCTGTTTGTAGTATCAGTAGCATTACAAGCATTCCTTGGAAAACCATTACAAGAAAACCCATCTCCGTTTAGTCTATCAATAACGTTTTCACCTTCAAAAAATGCTTGAAAATCTGCATAATCATTAGATGCAACTATTTCCGCTTGGTAATCATACAGATGTTGCTCTGTCCTTGCGCTAGTTCCGTTTCTTCTGTGTGTATAGTTAAAAAATACTCTAGTGCCTGCGGGTAAAGTATACTTTACATTAGCACTTGGACCACTACCACCCGGATCCGGTACTGTAACTGGAAAACTAACGCAGGGATAAGTTCCACTTGGTCTAGCTATTTCGGTCCTCATTGGATAGGTTACAAAATTACCCCCAGCATCTTGATCGTTATTAACAATAAAATTGTTTGGGTTAAGCTTCATGTAAGTACCGGCTGGTATAGGCAGATTTTTAGTAGGATCAAGAGGATTAGGCAGTATTAAAAAGTCGGCCTCTTTACTGCCTTTTTCTAATACCGTAGTAAATGTGCAGTTTTGAGTTGGACCATTTGCATCTGATTTAACTATCAATCTATCTCCCTCTTCTATTTTGTTAGCATTCTCTCCCTCTAACAAAAAGAAGACAAAATTACTATCATCATCCTCAAAGTAAATATTTGTATAAATAGTATTGTAAATTGTTTTATCAGGTTTAATAACAAACTTAAACCGTGTTGCCCAATATGGAGCTACTTGTGGCGGGGTGGTACCACCACCTGGTATTGTAACTTGAATAGAATTTTTAAACTCTGCTAAACCACATTTTACATGTACTGTATTATTAGGACTTACAAGTGCAGTTGAAGACCTATTAAACTCATCCATGTAAACAATACCTATTTCATATCCTCGGTTGCTATGTAAAGAAAAATTATTTGAAACTTTTGTAAACTGTATGTCTGCAAAGTTTATTGTGTAGTATTCATAGAATGTTTGTGTGGGTGTATTTATATTATCTACAAACTGCATTGCCAGAAACTGAAACCCAATAAGATTACTGTTAGGCGCAGAGGTAACTAGTATAGGTTGATCTATTGCACTAATACCACTTGCTTTCTTGAAATAAGAATCTAATTGATTTGGTATTGCACAATTAAATATGTCAGTAAAAGTGGAACCGTCGCATGATGTAGATACAGGCTGTATATTAGAAGATGATCCTATTTTAGCTACAAAATCTGCACTTTGTGATAATTCATACACAGATGAATATGCCTTGGTTAATACATAAGTAAATCCTAACTGAGTATTTACTGTAGTTTCCGTAGGGAAAGGTGTCTGACCCTGAAAAGCGTAATGCTCTATTTGAACATCTATATTAATTGATGCACCTGCCACAAGCTCCGTTGGATCAAGCTCTATTGAAATCGTGGCATCTGGAATTGCTATATAACCACCTAAATCATAACCACCAAATGTCTTTGTTTCGGATATTGTCGTTAAACCTATGTCTTGAGACAAAAGAGATGTAGAAAAATTAAACTGGATTGGATTATTAAATCGATCCACTAGGTTATAACCCTCAATGTAATTACCATATACAAGTCGGTTGCCCATTAAAGTTTGAGCTTTGGCTAAAAGTGGTACATTATCATATAATCTTAATATTTCATTTTCGGGTAATACAGTGAATATTTTTTGATTGTCAAACGTGTAAACTGATGTATCATTATCAGCAAGTCCTAAATCAAGTTTGTTCAAAGTCTCAATAACTTTAATTGTACCATCATCAAACTCTTTAAAAAGTAATTGTATAGATTTTACTAATGGGCCGCCGGTATCAAAACTGATGTTTACTGCATTTGAAGAGTTTAACATTCCGTTATTAAGATAGCTATCAACACTAAACTTAAATGCTTTTGCTGTAAATGCAGCATTACTAAACTGTGATGTTGCTGAAAACTCACCATCCGCATATTGGTATCTGTAGGCAAAACACACAAACCTATCCTCCAAAAAGTTATTGTCAGAACTATTTTTAAATGGAACTATAGTAGGCGCTGCTACTGGTGGTTTTTTAATTACCAGTAAAGATTCAGCAGAAAATTGATCTATGTAAGCAGCCATAATCTATGTAAGTGTATATGTTACGTTTTCTGTTAAAGTTATTCCATTTAGTGTTACCGTACCACTCGATTCAGGTTGCTGAGTATCTCCATTGCCATCCGTGTATGCGGTTGATACAGAGTAGTTTGCTGTATATGTTCCAGAATTACCATCATCACCACTAATAGACCCTGATATTGATGAGGTCCCTGGGTTGGATAATGTACTTGAGTTAATTAAGCCTATGGTGGTAACTCCAGAATTAACATCTGTAGAAAACTGTGTTAAAGCCAGACCGTTAGCAGTATTTGCACCTTGAATACCATATCCTTTAGTAACAGTTGTAGAGGCTGTGTAGCAATCAACACCGGGTAAGGGGATTTGTGTGGTCGTTGGTGTAATGCCAACCCCAAAAGCTGGTAAACTTGTAGGGCATCCAGATAAAGTCCCCTGGTGAAACCCAACGATTTCATCGGGACCGACTAATATTTTTTGAGCTTTAAACTTGAACAATGCTGTTGAGCTATTGGGGGGTGTACCATTTAGCAAAGGCTCCGGGTAACTATTATGTACATTAATAAACCTAGGCGGGTTAAAATTATCAGTAAAATACAGAAAATTACCTACCCTATTTACAGCTGTTATTAAATTAGTTGGGCTAAAATTTAAAGTAGTAAGTACACCCCCGCCATCATCAGTGCTGACAACATGATAATTTACATTAGTGGTAGTAGTATTGAAAGAACAAATCATATCACATTTACCAGTATCTGATAATGTAAATGCGGGGTCGTGTACAAACCAATATATAGTTTCGTTAGGGCTATCTTCGTAGGCTCCTATACAACGTGCTTTTGAACTTAATGTTTGTATATCAAGAAAAAACAATTGCGTAAGCCTTGAATTGCCTCTTGAATTTTCTACAGATCCTATTTCAGACGCCTCAGTTGAACCTAATCTAACATTAAGTGCGTCTTCATATTCGCCATTTGGTATAAGCCTTTCATCAAGGCTTTTATTCATACGGCCTGCAATAAAATTCCGTTGTGTTCTAGCCATTTTATTTCAACCACTTATTTTCTCCTCTTAGATTCATTAATAATCTGCCAGGATGAATATTACTCAAGCGTATTTTAGCGTTACGAAGTAGTGCAGTTTTATCTTTTCTAGCTCTATTGACTATGTATTCTTGAACTCCAAACTTGCTATTTAAAATTGCATACTTTATATAAGCATATATATACTCTTCAAACAATTTGTTTACCGTTATTAAAGAATCGTCGCCTCCCTCCATACCGTCCGAAATATACTCTAAAATACATTGCTCATTAGCCATGGTTGAATTAAAGTTTATAACTCCAGCCTTTTTGTCAATTGTAAAAGTTGGATTCATATTAGCAGTCTCAGTATTTAAACCATAACGAGCACCTATATTTGTGTCATAAAAATCTTCATTGTAAGGCAGATTGTTGTTTTGTTGGTCTAAATTAGCTTGATTTAGATATATTGAGTTTAACGAACCATCTGTACGTGCGGTATCAAGACTCGATGTTTGTGTTTCTACATTGTCATCTGAGTCGTATGTAAACGCCGCAGTTGCTGTTTGGACGTAAGATAATGCTGATTGTACTTGAATGTTTTCAACAAGAGGTCTAATGGTATTATCTTTAAATAAAGATATTCTAATCCAGTTTACGTAGTCAGAAGGCAAAACAAATCTCAAATCTGAATATACAGTCAGCTGCAAAGATTTTATTTCTTTAAAAGCGTCGTAGTTTAATTCTTGAATACCACGTTTAGCATGAAATAATATTTTAAACCTATTGACGTTGTTTATCATCGAATGGTTTCCTGAGTACATTAATAAAAAATTATTGACTATATCAGATAATGTTACAAATTGATAGGACCCCCAGTTTAAATTGGTTGGATTAACACCATCATTTGTATAATATTTTTTTTGATCTATATACGACATAACTATTGTTCTTGGTTTTGTGTTTGTTCCTCTACTTGACCAAATTTAAATACATCTGCCTCTCTTATTGATATTCCAGCGTATTGTAATATTTTAGAAACTAAATCATTTCCATCGTCTAAGGGAAGTTCAAAATCTTGAAAGTCAGGCTGACTCTGATCAAAAACGGGTTCACCATTTGAGATTGTTCTATAGGTCCATTTTGGATCGACAGGATATCTTATATACTGTGAGGCAATGTCAGTTACGCCATTAAATGAACTTGGGTAAATAGTAATTGAACCACCTTCTTGCGTATAAGCTGGAAAGCTTACAGTTGGAGCTGTAAGGTTGGAGTTGTTTAGTAATGTTATTTTGTTGTTTGAAACTAATTCAGCTATCCCTTTAAATACTCCACCTGAAGAGCATCTTACTTCATTTATTAAATAATAATCTGATCCTGTAGTTGCAGCTGTAGGCAGAAAATATACGTTTGCTGCATTTTGTGTTAGATTGCTTGTTACTGAAAAAGTGTCTATTACTTCTTCATAACCTTTTTTAATATCTGCATAACCTGTCCCAGAAAGTCTTGCATTTTCCTCATTTATCTGCTGATTATATTGAAAAAAATATTCGTCAAATAAATCTAGTTGCGCTTGTTTAGCAAATAAATTAAAATCATTAGGTGATAAATAACCGTAATTGTTTTTGTTGATTATTGCTAAAACTGTATTTCTTACAGAATTTATCATTGTTATTCTTTTACACAAAGATAAGTAAAAAAAAAGGAGGTCATTTTTTCTTGACCTCCTCTTAGATTATCGACTAAAACGACTTTTATGAAATCGTTGTTATCGCTTGACTTAGAGTCACGTTAATAGTTGCGTCAGTATAACCTTGTCCCCAAACAGTTACAAGAGCAGATTCGATAGCCGTTTTGTCTGCGGCAGTCATATTTCCTGAACCTGCTAAAGTTATTTGCTTGTCACGATAGTTCAAAACAATATTGTTTGTAACTAATCCAACGTATAATACATCGCCTCCAAATACATAATTTCCAATTACTAAAAATTTATTCATAATTTCTAAGATTTAAAAGGTGAATGTAAAGGCGTTTACCGTTTGGCTCAATCCCGGTATACTGTATAATACTTGACTCCATTTTTCTTGTTGAGCACTTTTAATAACACCGAATACGGTGTCTACGTCTGCTTGTACTAAGGCCGAGCCTGACGCAATTTTACTTTGAGAACCATCAATGTAATCGATTACAATATCATCTGAACTATCTAAATAGCAAGATGCTACATCTTTTACAGAGA